>Ga0183095_10410_pt1 | contig 103018 bp, 94 predicted proteins | sample BioMet4_FD_130346 | JGI IMG/M metagenome (GOLD analysis project Ga0183095, IMG submission 130346) | Microbial communities from bioreactor (seeded with sewage sludge) at LBNL, California, USA - Biofuel metagenome 4 (v2) (version 3) | ecosystem: Engineered > Bioreactor > Anaerobic > Unclassified ...
ATATATCCTCTTGTGAGACCGTTCATGAGGTATATGAGGTTCTTCTAGCGTGGACTGAGTATTACAACACCGAACGCTACCAATGGGATCTGGCAAGGCTCTCGCCGAAAGAATACTACGACTACCTAATGACCGGTAAGTATCCGCTGGCCATTCCCGCACCAAAATCGAATTGACGCATTTCCTTTGCCCTTCTGACCTCGCCGAAAACCCATCTTGTCCTTGACATAGGGTACACTTTACCGCCCGCCCTCGAGCTCCCCCGCAAAACATTTAGAGTCCACTTCTTGTTTAGTTCTTTGACACGCTAAGGGGAACGCCAAAGGCGTTCCCCTTATTTTCTTCTTGGTTCCGTATTTTTCCCTTTGGGCCTGCCCTGGGCGATGGTGGGGAAGTCGTTTTCGGTCTCCGCCGTGTCCTGCACGTTGTAGGTGCCGTACTTGTTCACCATGCCCAGACAGCTCTCCGGCTGTCCCATCACGGGCTCCGCCGCCGGGGAAGCTTCGTCCGGCAGTCTGTTTTTCTTCTTTGACATCTGATATCGCCGCCTTTCTGTGAATATTATGCCCGGAAAATATGCTCTTAATAGCGATTTACAACGGCGGTGAATGGTGCTAAACTAAAAAAATATTCATGTGGGAGGCGGCGCCGTGGACAAGAAGAGAGATTATATTGAATTCATCGGTTCCATGCTGATATTCGGCACAAACGGTCTGCTGGTGACGCATATACAGCTCACAAGCGCCCAGATCGTGCTGACACGCACCTTCCTGGGCAGCCTTTTCCTGCTGGCTGTGGTGCTGATAAAAAAGGAACTGTCGCTGCGGCAGTTCAGGGGCGACGAGCTGCCGGTGCTCATATCCGGCGTCTGCCTGGGCGCCAACTGGGTGTTTTTGTTCGAGGCTTATAAATACGCCTCCGTCAGCATCGGCACACTGGTGTATTACTGCGGGCCCATAGTGGTCATGGCCCTCTCGCCCGTCTTCTTCAAGGAGAAACTCACCTGGAACAAGCTGGCGGCCGTGGCGGCGGTGATCGCCGGCATGATCTGCATCACCGGCGTCGCAGGGGCGAAGGGGAGCTCCGGGCGGGGCATAATGTGCGCCGCTGTGGCGGCCCTGCTGTACGCCACGCTCATAATCTCCAACAAGTCAGTAAAGCATGTCTCCGGCCTGCATTCCACGCTGGCTCAGCTGGTGATCGGCTTTTTCGTCATACTCGTATACCTTCTCATTAAAAGCGAGTTCCCGTTTACGGTTCCGGCCGGGCGGCAGCTGGTCTATGTGCTGGTGCTGGGCATAGTGAACTCCGGCTTCGCGTGCTATCTGTACTTTTCCTCCATGCAGCGGCTGCCGGGCCAGACCGTGGCCCTGTGCTGCTATGTGGACCCGCTGTCGACGGTGATCTTCTCCGCGCTGTTTCTGGGTGAGCGCATGACGGCTGTGCAGGTCGTCGGCGCGGCGCTGGTGCTGGGCGGCGCCGTGTTCGGAGAGCTGCGGCTGAGTGGGCGCAAGGCCAAGAAAGAGGGCTGACCAATGCAGCTCGTGATCATGATCATCCTGGCGCTGGCCTGCTGCTTCTTTGCCAACGCCCACCTCACATGCAGGGAGGACGGCGAATATAAAAAGTCGCTTGTCATGAAAGCTCTGGCCTCGGCGTGCTTCGTCGCCGCGGGGGGCATAGCCGTCACCGGCTGCTGGTATACCCGCTTCGGCTATCTGACTCTGGGCGGCCTGTGCTTCGGTCTCTTCGGCGACGTGCTGCTGGGGCTGCGGTACATGTATCCGAAAAAGAAGGAAACGTTTTTCGCCGCCGGCGGGGCCTGCTTCGCAGCGGGACACGTGCTGTACGTCATAGCCCTGACGGGACTGACGCCGAAGGTGATGTACTTTGCCGCGCCGTATGTGCTGCTGGGGTTTGTCCTTGCGCATAATTACCTGAAAAAGCGCGGGGTTAAGGTGAAAAAGCTGATATTTCCCGGCGGGCTGTATGAGCTTCTGGTACTGTTCATGGGCGGCTGCGCCGTGGGCGCGGCTGTGTTTGCCCTCAGTCCCGGCACCATACTTTTCGCCGTGGCAGGCGTATTTTTCGCCATGAGCGACAATATGCTGGCCGCTGAGCAGTTCGGCAGCGCAAAAAGCGCCGACCGCCGCCGGGGCCTGAGCATACTTTATTATTCGGCCCAGATATTCATCGCCTTCTCGCTGATACTGCTGTTCGTAATATGAAAAAGCTCCCGCCGGACGGCGAGAGCTTTTTTTATTTTGTCAGTTCCTTTACGATGTGGGAGCACATGAGCAGTCCGGCGGAGGCGGGCACCCAAACTGCGGAGCCGGGAACGCTGCGCCGGCCGGGCGGCGGGGCCTCCAGCGGCGCGGGCTTAATGGCCTCCTCGGGGGAGAACACCACCGTGTGGTGCTCTATGCCCCGGACGCGCAGCTCCTTACGTACCACCCGGGCCAGGGGGCAGTTGTGAGTCTGGCTTATGTCGCACACCGTGAGCTGCTCCGCATCCAGCTTGTTGCCGGTGCCCAGAGCGGAAATTATAGGTATGCCGCGTTCCATGGCCGTCTGTATGAGGTCCACCTTGCAGGAGACAAGGTCGATGGCGTCGGCAATATAGTCGTAGGGCGCGAAAAACTCCTCCCGGTGCTCCGCGTCGTAGAGGCCGCAGACGGGCGTCACGCGGGCGTCGGGATCGATGTCCAGTATGCGCCTGGCCATGACAGCCGCCTTGCTCTGGCCCACGGTGGAGGTGAGGGCGCATATCTGGCGGTTGATGTTGGTGACGGATACCTCGTCGGAATCGATGAGCGTGAGGCTGCCCACCCCGGCGCGGGCGAGGGCCTCGGCGCACCAGGAGCCCACGCCGCCCAGCCCGAACACCGCCACATGGGAGCCCTTCAGCCGCTCCGCCGCCCGGTCGCCCAGCAGCATTCTTGTGCGCATGGTTCTTTCGTCCATAGCTTTCCTTTCAAAAAAGCCGCCCGTGAGGGCGGCTTTTCAATATCTGTTTTGTCTGCCCTTATCAGGTCGAGCTTGCAAACCTGATGGGGAACTTGGTGGTGGCGGTGTAGCCCTTGAGAAGGTCGGTCTGCCAGGCGGAGATCTTGTCGCTTACCAGCTGGTTTTTGGCAAGGTAGTTGCTGTACAGATCGCCGAGGCCCACATAATAGATGATGTGGTAGCCGGCATACCCGCTGTCGGAGCTGGAGCTGGCAGCGGCCTCGCCGTAGACGATGCCGGTGTCGCCGGTCTTGCGTCCGGAGGCGAAGCAGAAGTTGTTGAACTCCTCCACGGTCTCGCCCTTATAGATGGAGTCGTACAGGCCGCCGTTGGAGGCGGAGCCGGTATCCTCAGAATACTGCTTGGCCAGAGCGGCGAAGCTGTCCTCGGTCTTGTCGCCGGCGAGCCACTCGTCATAGATCTTCTGGGCCTTGGCCTTGGCGGTGGCCTTGGCCTCGTCGGTGTAGGTGCCGTCGCTGGAAGCTTCGGCCTTTATGAGGATGTGGCGGACCTGCGCCATCTGATAGTGGTTGTCGTCGCGGCCGTTGAACTGCACGACCCAGTAGCCGGTGTCGGCGGATTCCACCACGGTGATGTCGCCGGCCTTGCGGGAGGCGTCCTTCAGCCACTCGGCGTAATCGCCGGTGATGCTGGAGCCGGAGATGCCGGTCTGAGCGGTGGCGGAGTTGTCCTGGCTGCCGGTGATCTCCTTCACGGCCTCGTCGAAGCTGAGAGCCTGGGCGGCCTCGCCGGATTTGACGGCGGCGGCGATCTTGTCGGCAGTGGCCTTGGCTTCCGCCATGGTCTCCGCAGTCACAGCGGTCTGGGCCGTGGTGTCGGTGGCGGTGGTGTTGGTGGCCGTGGTATCGGTGGCAGTGGAGGCGGCGGTAGCTACCTGCTTGGCTTCCACCATATAGTAGGTGTAATCGAAGGTGTCGAAATCGTCCTTCTTGGTCTGATATTCCTTCTCGAGCTCCGCGTCCGTGAAGGTGTAGGAGTCAGAGACGGTGGTGTACGCCTTGCGGGCCAGCGCGGTGCGCTCCAGCTCGCCGCGGACAAGCGCTTCGTCGCAGCCGCGTCCGAACAGGGCGCTGAGATAGGCGCTGGTGGTGGAATAGTTCTTGTTGCTGCTGGCGCTGGTGGCGTAGGACTGCATTTCGGTGTCGATCTCGGCCTCCTCGTCGGAGGTGAGGGTGATGTTGTTCTTCTTGGCATAATCCGACATGGCGGTGACCTGTTCCATCATGGACAGGGCCTGCTGCTTGAAGTAGTCGTACCAGCTGCCGCCGTCGCTGAGCATGCTGCAGGTCTGCTTCTTCAGCGGGGAGCTGGTGTCCAGTCCCAGCATGGAGGCATAGCTGCCGTAGTTCTGCACGAAGTTATAGTACTGGGTCTTGTAGTAATAGCTGAACTGGGCGGTGTTGTAGGACTGATCGCCGATCTGCACGGCCGTGGTGCCGGTGTAGAACAGATTGGTGTTGAGAATAATGATGGCCGCGATAAGCAGGCCAACGACTATGGAACCAAAGGTCCAGTTGAACTTGCTTTTCTTCTGCTTTTTGATCTCCTCCGCGGACATATTGGTTTTCCTGTCCGTGCCGGCCACGCGGGCCTCCGCACGTTTTCTTCTGTCGTTAGACGCGCTCATACGCTTTCATCCTTTACAATCGTATTGAAAAAATTATCAAAATCAACGGGCCGTAATATTATAACCCATGCGGCCACGCGTTTCAAGACTAAATTATTAATTGTATAGACCGGGCCTTTTTCTGTCATCAAAGCCGGCCGGGCGAATACAATGTAGGTATGCAGAAAAAATAAACAGAGGTGAGGGATGCGGATATGGATGTAGACGACCTTATTTTCGGCGCTTCGGATCCGGGCCCCAGCGAAAGATAAAAAACACGACCGCGCCGCGCCGGGGACCCGGCGCGGCGCGAACCAGTGAGTCAGCTTATTTTCCGGCGTTCATGGTCAGGTAGGCGTTGATAAAGCCGTCCAGGTCGCCGTTCATGACGTTGTCGATGTTGCCGTCCTCATAATCGGTGCGGTGATCCTTCACCAGCTGATAGGGCATGAAGACATAGGAGCGTATCTGGCTGCCCCACTCGATCTTCATCTGCACGCCCTTGATGTCGCTGATCTTGTCCAGATGCTCCCGCTCCTTTATCTCGGCCAGGCGGGCGCGGAGCATGTTGCGGCAGTTTTCAAGGTTCTGGAAGTGGCTGCGCTCCACCTGCGAGGAGACCACGATGCCGGTGGGTATGTGGGTAAGGCGCACCGCGGAGGAGGTCTTGTTGACCTTCTGGCCGCCGGCGCCGGAGGAGCGGAAGACGTCCATCTTGATGTCCTCATCCCGGAGCTCGATGTCGCTGTCCTCGGTTATCTCCGGCATGACCTCCACCGCCGCGAAGGAGGTGTGGCGGCGGCCGGCGGCGTCGAAGGGGGAGATGCGGACAAGCCGGTGTATGCCGTTTTCGGACTTGAGATAGCCGTAGGCGTTCTCGCCTTCGATCATGATGGTGGCGCTTTTTATGCCGGCCTCGTCGCCGTCCAGATAGTCCAGCAGCTTCACGCTGAAGCCGTGGCGCTCGGCCCACATGTTGTACATGCGGTATAGCATCTGTGTCCAGTCCTGGGCCTCGGTCCCGCCGGCGCCGGCGTGAAAGGTGAGAATGGCGTTGTTGGCGTCGTAATCCCCGGTGAGCAGGGTTGACAGACGCATGGTCTCCAGAGTCTCGGAGAACTTGGCATAATCGGTCTCCAGCTCAGAGAGCATGCTGTCGTCGTCCTCCTCAATGGCCATGTCGCACAAGGTCATCATATCGTCCCAGGCGGCGCGGAGGGAGGAGAATTTTTCGGTCTTTTCCTTGAGCTGCTTCAGGCGCTTCTGAACCTTCTGGGAGTTTTCAACGTCGTTCCAGAAGTCGGGCCGGGCGCTGGCTGTTTCCAGCTCCTCAATCTCCTTGGCGGCGGCGTCCAGATTCAGGGCCTTCTCCACCACTTCCATGGTGGGGAGAATATTGTTCAGTTTTACTTTGTATTCTTCAAATTGGATTACAGGCATTGTTTCAACAACTTTCCATAAATTATCATATAGATGTGCATAGCTGTGTTATTATATACAAAAAACAGTAAATTGTAAATAATGCTCTTTTATTTTTTATACCGCTTTGATATAATTACCGTGAAAATATTCCCGGCTCAATGCGGCCGGCCGAAAAAAGAGAGGATATTGAGATGATCTCACACGGCAAAGAAATCAAGGTATTCACCGGCAACTCCAACCCAGTCCTCGCGGAGGAAATATGCGCCCATCTGAACAAGACGCTTGGCAACGCCACAGTCACCCAGTTCGCTGACGGCGAGTGCTCCATTTCCGTGCACGAGCCGGTCCGCGGCTGCGATGTTTTTATAGTCCAGTCCACCTGCAAATCGGTGAACGACAATCTTATGGAGCTCCTTGTCATGACGGACGCCATGCGCCGCGCCTCCGCCGGCCGCATCACCGCCGTCATTCCGTATTTCGGCTATGCCCGTCAGGACCGCAAGGCCAAGAGCCGCGATCCCATATCCGCCAAGCTGGTGGCCAACCTCATCACCGCCGCCGGCGCGGACAGAGTTCTCACCATGGATCTGCACGCCGCCCAGATACAGGGCTTTTTCGACATACCGGTGGACAACCTCATGGGCGCGCCGCTGTTTGCCAAATACTACATGCGCGAGTTCGGCAAGGGCAACGAGGACATTATGGTCGTCTCGCCCGACGTGGGCAGCACCGCCCGCGCCCGCGCCTTCGCCATGAAGCTGGGCGTGAACATGGCCATAGTGGACAAACGCCGGGAGAAGGCGAACCATTCCGAAGTCATGAATATCATCGGCAATGTTGAGGGCAAGACCTGCATACTGCTGGACGACATGGTGGATACCGGCGGATCCCTGTGCGGCGCGGCCAAGGCCGTAAAGGAGATCGGCGGCGCCACCCAGGTCTATGCCTGCGCTAGCCACGGCGTCCTCTCCGGCCCTGCCATCGACAGGCTCAACGAGAGCTGCATCAAGGAACTGCTGCTTCTGGACACCATCCCCTATCCCACCGACAAGCCCAAGTGCGATATCATAAAGTATCTGTCCGTCGCCCCCGTCTTCGCGGACGCGATAGACCGCATCTACGAGGAGATATCCATCTCCAACCTGTTCGAATAAGCGGGGAGCCGCGATGTTCGACAGATTCCGCACCCCGGGCGGCGTGACGTGGCTTGCGGTATTCCTGGGCAATCCCGGGCCGCGGTACACGGGAACGAGGCACAACGCCGGCTTCATGGCCGGTGACGAGTGCGCCCGAAAATTCGGCGCCGAAATAAACAAGATGCGCTTTAAGGCCCTCACCGGCGTGTGCCGGGTGGGGGAGGAAAAGGTCATGCTAATGAAGCCCCAGACCTTCATGAATCTCTCCGGAGAGGCCGTCATCCAGGCCGTGCAGTTTTACAAGCTGCCGGCTGAGCACGTGATCGTGGTGTCCGACGAGATTGCCCTGCCCATCGGCAAGCTGCGGGTGCGTCCCTCCGGCTCCGCCGGCGGACACAACGGCCTGAAGAGCATCATACTGAACCTGGGTACGGACCAGTTTCCCCGCATAAGACTGGGCGTGGGCGCGCCGCCCCGGCCGGATTACGACATGGCCGACTGGGTGCTCTCCGCCTTCCACGGGCAGGACGCCGCCGACATGGCTGACGCCGCAAAGCGCGCCGCCGACGCCGTTGAGTGCTATATCACAAATGGCCCCGACAGGGCCATGAATATTTTCAACTGAGGCTGACTATTTTTGACGGCGGCTTGCTCCGCCGTCAAAAATCATTTGTAAGGAGGCAGGCATGAAAAAAAGCTGCATCGCAATGCTGCTGGCCGGGGGACAGGGCTCCCGGCTTTACGCCCTGACCCAGAAGGTCGCGAAGCCCAGTATGCCCTTCGGCGGCAAGTACCGCATCATCGACTTTCCCCTTTCAAACTGCGCCAACTCCGGGATAGACACCGTGGGCGTCCTGACACAGTACCGTCCCCTGCAGCTCAACTCCTACATCGGCAGCGGGCAGGCCTGGGATATGGACACCTCAGACGGGGGAGTTTTCATCCTGCCGCCGTATCAGTCCGCGGGGGAGAAGGGCTCCTGGTTCTCCGGCACCGCCAATGCCATCTATCAGAACATGAGCTTTATCGAGATGTACGACCCGGACAGCGTGCTCATCCTCTCAGGCGACCACATCTACAAGATGAACTACGCCCTCATGCTCGCCGAGCACATCAGGCGCTCCGCTGCCTGCACCATCTCCGTTTTGCAGGTATCCATGGAGGAGGCAACCCGTTTCGGCATCATGAACGTGGGGGACGACGGTTACGTCTCCGCCTTTGAGGAAAAACCCAAGCACCCGAAAAGCGACCTTGCCTCCATGGGCATATATATCTTCGACTGGAAGAAGCTTAAGAAGTATCTTATAGAGGACGAGGCCGACCCCGATTCCGACAAGGATTTCGGCAAGAACATCATTCCCAAGATGCTCGCCGACGGGGAAAAGCTGTGGCCCTACCGCTTCGAGGGCTACTGGCGGGACGTGGGCACCATCACCAGCCTGTGGGACGCCAATATGGACATGCTCTCCGCCACGCTGATAAATCTTTACGATCCCAGCTGGCCGATAATGTCCAACTGGCCGCCCTGCCCGCCCCACTATGTGGGCGCGGACGCCGCCGTGGTGCACTCCATCGTCACCGAGGGCTGCGTCATTGAGGGCAGAGTGGAAAATTCCGTCCTCTCCAACTCGGATGTCATCAGGCCCGGAGCCAGCGTGCTGTACAGCGTGCTCATGCCGGGCGCCGTGGTGGAGGAGGGCGCGACGGTGGAATACGCCATCATCGGCGAAAACACCGTGGTGCGCGCCGGGGCCCATGTGGGCGCGCCGCCCGACGGCACGGACAAATGGGGTGTCGCCACCTGCGGGCCGGACGTGGAGATACGCGCCGGGGCGCAGGTCCCGGCGGGGGCCATGATATATACGGGCAGGGAGGTGTGAGCCATGTCTGATTTTCACGGGATAATCTTCGCATACAGCGCCGCGCCGGAGCTGGGCGAGCTGGTGCGCACCAGAACAAGCTCGTCCCTGCCGTTCTGCGGCCGGTACAGACTCATCGACTTTGCGCTGTCGTCCATGCAGAACGCCGGCATCAGGGATGTGGGCGTCATAATGCAGCGGGACTATCAGTCGCTGCTGGATCATCTGGGCAGCGGCAAGGACTGGGATATGAGCCGCCGCCACGGCGGACTGCGCATGCTGCCGCCCTTCGGCCTGCCGGAATACCACACCGGTGAATACACCGGCACCATCGAGGCGCTCAACGCGGTGTCCACCTATATCCGGGACATTCCCCAGAAATACGTGATCATGACCCACGGCAGTCTGGCGGCCAATCTGGATCTGGGCGCCGCCATCAGGCAGCACTTGGCCACCGGCGCGGAAATAACCGCGGTGTGTACTTCGCAAGCCCCGGCCGAGGTGCACCACAGCTTCATCGTGGATGCCGACGGCTTTTCCTCAAAAATGCTGTTCTCCCGCAGAGGGGAGTGCGAGGGCGTTTCCTCGCTGGAGGTATATATCATCTCCAAGACCCTGCTGCTGGAGCTGATGGACCGCTGCGCCGCCGAAAACCGCCGCCATTTTCATCTGGACGCCATCGCCGGCTATCTGGAGCGGGGCGGCAGGATAGGCATATACATGCACGGCGGCTATGCCGCCGCCATCACCACCAGCGCGGAATACTTCACCGCCAACATGGATATGCTGGACGGGAAGAAGCGCGCCTCCATTTTCCCGGCCGACAGGCCGGTGCGCACGAAAAACCACGAGGAGGTCAGCACCTACTACGGCGAGGACGCATGCTGCGTCAACAGTCTGGTGGGAGACGGCTGCATCGTTGAGGGCGCGGTGCGAAACAGCATCCTGTTTTCCGGCGCAAGAGTGGATCACGGCGCCAGCCTCGAGGGCTGCATCGTCATGCGGGGCGGCGTCGTGGGCGAAAACGCGCAGCTGAAATACGTCATAGCCGACAAATACACGGAGCTGTCTCCGTACATAACCCTCACCGGAAGCCCCAAGCTCCCGATAGTGGTGCCTAAAAGCAGCAAAATCTGAAATCAGAAAGGTAATATCCTGCAATGACAAGTGAGATCTCACGCGACGAAGTGCGTTCCGCAATAGAGGATAAGCTCTGCGCCCACTTCGGCATTACCAGCGCCGACGCCACCGACGATCAGGTGTTTCAGGCGTCAGCCATGGTCATAAGGGAAATAATGTCCCGGCTTCTGGCCGTGGAAGAGACCAAAGCGCCGGAGAGAGAGGTGCACTACCTGTCCATGGAGTTCCTGATGGGCAGGAGCCTGCGCAAAAACGCCTTCAATCTGGGGCTGGAATCCGCTCTTGCCGGGGCGCTGGAGGATCTGGGCCGTTCCTCCGCGGATATCTTCGAGGCGGAGCCGGACGCGGGCCTGGGCAACGGCGGTCTGGGCAGGCTTGCCGCCTGCTACATGGATTCCATGGCCACGCTGGGCATTCCGGCCACCGGATACTCCATATGCTACGAGCTGGGCATGTTCCGGCAGAGAATAGTGGACGGAAAACAGACTGAGGTGGCCGACGACTGGCGCACCGCGGCGGAGAGCTGGCTGGTGCCGCGCTACGACGAGTCCGTGGAGGTCCGCTTCGGCGGGCAGGTCTCGCCCCACTGGGACAGCATGGGCCGCTACCACGCCGAGTATACGGGCTATACCGCCGTCACCGCCATACCCAGAGATATGCTCATCGCGGGCTACGGCGGCAAGGTTGTGGACACCCTGCGCCTGTGGGACGCCAGAAGCCCCGACGTGCTGGATATGTACCTTTTCTCCGAGGGCGAGTATGTGAAGTCCATGGAAAACCGCACAATGGCGGAGGTCATCACCAAGGTGCTCTACCCGGCGGACGACAATATCGAGGGCAAGACCCTGCGCCTGAAGCAGCAGTATTTCTTCGTTTCCGCCACGGCGCAGACCATCGTGCGCGGGCACATGCGCCGCTGGGGCGATGTGAAGAGCTTTGCCCGGCACCACACCATCCAGATTAACGACACCCATCCCACGCTGGTCATACCCGAACTCATGCGGCTTTTCATGGACGAGCACGGTCTGGGCTGGGACGAATCCTGGGACATCGTGAAAAACTGCGTGGCGTACACCAACCACACCGTCATGAGCGAGGCGCTGGAGACCTGGCCGCAGGATCTCATCCAGAAGCTGCTGCCCAGAGTGTGGGAAATCATGTGCGAGATAAACCGCCGCTGGTGCGAGTATCTGGTGAAAAGCTTCGGCGGCGGAGAGAAGGTCGGCCGCAATCTTATCATCAGAGACGGGCAGGTGCACATGGCAAATCTGTGCCTGGCCGCCTGCTATAAGGTCAACGGCGTCTCCGCCCTCCACGGCGAGATACTCAAAAACGACCTTTTCCACGATATATACACTCTCCGGCCAGAGCGGTTCACCTACGTCACCAACGGCATAGACCACCGCCGCTGGCTGGCCCAGATCAACCCGCGCCTGCACGGCCTGGTGTGCGAGCTGCTGGGAGGTGACGGATACCTTACCGCGCCGGAGGAGCTGATAAAGCTGAAGGACTTCGCGTCAGACGCCGAGGTACGGCGGCGGATGACCGAAATTAAGCTACAAAACAAGCGGGACTTCGCGGCGTTTGCCGTGAAGAACGACGGCTTCGTCCTCAACCCCGACGCCGTGATGGACGTCCAGGTGAAACGCCTGCACGAATACAAGCGCCAGCTCATGTGCGCCATGCTGATAACCCATTTGCAGACCATGCTCCACGATAACCCCAACATGGACTTTCTGCCCTGCACCTTCGTGTTCGGCGCCAAGGCCGCCGCGGGCTACAAGACCGCCAAGCGCATCATCGAGCTCATCTGTTCCCTCCAGAAGGACATCGACGCCGATCCCGTATGCAAAGACCGGCTGCAGGTGTACTTCATGGAAAACTACCGCGTTTCCGCCGCCGAGGCGCTGATGCCCGCGGCCCAGGTGTCCGAGCAGATCTCCACGGCCGGCAAGGAGGCCAGCGGCACCGGCAACATGAAGCTGATGATGAACGGCGCCGTGACCATCGGCACCCTGGACGGCGCCAACGTGGAGATGTACCAGCGGCTGGGGGACGACAACATGTTCCTGTTCGGCCTCCACGCCGACGAGGTGGCGTCCCTGCGGCAGTCGGGCTACGACCCCAAGGCCGTCAGCGACGCGAATCCCGTAATACACGACGTTGTGGACCGCCTCAGCCGGGGCTTCTCCGACGGGAAAAACTATTCCGACCTGGTGTCCCAGCTGCTGTACGGCGGGGATCAGTACATGGTCCTGGCGGATTTCGCGGATTATCTTGAGTGCCACAAGCGGCTGTATACCGCCATCTCTGATCCCGGAGAGCTGTCGCGCCTGTCCCTTGTGAACGTGGCCGAGAGCGGCGTGTTCGCCGCCGACCGGGCGATACGGGAATACGCGGAAAATATCTGGAGGATCGGGTGAGACCATGAGCAGAGCCGCTGTTATAGGGGCCGTGAACATCGATATCTGCGGCAGACCCTTCAATCCGCTGATAATGCGGGATTCAAACCCAGGCACCGTCACCATGTCCATGGGCGGCGTGGGGCGCAACATCGCCCACAACCTGCGCCTGCTGGGGCTGGATGTGACCTTTATAACCGCGCTGGGCGGAGACATGTACGCCAAAAGCGTCATGGAAAGCTGCCTTTCTCTGGGCTTCGATATGAGCCTTGCCCGCAGCGTGCCGGGAGGGAGAACATCGTCCTACCTCTATATCACCGACTCCGCCGGGGACATGGAGCTGGGCCTTTCCGATACCGACGTGGCGGACACCCTGACACCGGAGTATCTGGCGGGCTGCCTTGCCTCGATCAATTCAGCCGACGCCGCCGTCATAGACGGAAACCTCACCGACGAGAGCATACGCTACATCAGTGAAAACTGCGCCGTGCCGCTGTACGCCGACCCCGTGTCGGTGACGAAGGCGGAGCGGCTGCGGCCCATACTGGGGCGGCTTGAGGCCTTCAAGCCCAATGAGATTGAGGCCATGCACCTGACCGGCACCCAAAACGCGGAGGACGCCGCCAGGGCGCTGGTGGGCGCGGGCGTGGGCCGGGCTTTCGTGAGCCTGGGGGCCAACGGCATCGTGGCGGCTTCAAAGGACGAGCTGGTGCGCCTGCCCTGCGAGAGCGCAGTGCTGGTGAACGCCACCGGGGCCGGGGACGCCGCGGCGGCGGCCATCGTCTGGGCCGGGATAAACGGCCTGGGACTGGAGGCGGCGGCCCGGGCGGCCATGAGGGCCGGGGCTATCGCGATATCCAGCCCCTATACCAACAGCCCGGAGCTGTGCGCGGAAAGACTGATATGAAAACGAGGCCGGAAGCTTAACTTCCGGCCTCGTTTTTATATTTTTTTGGGATATTTCGGACTCAGTCCTTCTTTTCACTGTCGTCGTCGGGGGTGCCTTCGGTCTCAATGGGGGCTTCGGCGTCGGCTTTGACGTCGTCCACCGTGCCCTCGGTCTCCACGGCGGCGGCCTCCTGCTCGGCGTCAGTGACGGCTTCCTTCACGTCCTTGAACAGCTTGGAGAGAACGGCGATTATGTACACGTCGGACAGACCGTCGAACACCAGCACGATGCCGATGACCACCATGAGCACCTGGGTGGCGGAGAAGGGGTCGATGATGATGAGCACGCCCAGGGCCAGGGTCAGGAGGGACAGCACCAGGGAAGCGCCCCACTTGTCGAAGCCGGCCCGCTTGATGTTCAGCGACGCCTGCAGATCGATGATACCGTGTATGACGATCAGCGCGCCCACGACGTACTGGAGCAGCGCGATGACGCTGGCGGGCTTCGTCACCATCCATATGCCGATAAGAAGCAGGACTATACCCAGCAGCATCTCCATCTGCAGCATGGCGACCTTGCTTTTGCGGGCAAAATACACGACTATATAGTACACGCCCAGAGCAATGAGCGCATAGCCGCACACCTTCACGAATATGCTTGCGGCCTTGTCCGGGTACATCACGAGCACCACGCCGAGGACTATCGATAAAAACGCAACTATGATACTGCTGGTTCTGCGCTGACGCAGTAATGCGGACATGCAGATTACCTCTTTTCAATTATTTGCTGATATTTTAACACGGCGGCCGGAGTTAAACAAGTGGCTGAGGTTACTGTTGCTAAATTTTGAAGTTTGTGGCATACTGTAATGGCTGCTATCCGAGTGACAAGGGGGTGAGTGCGTGAAGATTCAGGAGGCCGCGGAAAACTATCTTGAAGAAGTCCTGATGGTGACGAAGAAGCAGGGGCATGTGCGTCAGACGGATATCTGCGCCGCCATGAACTATTCCCGTCCCACCGTGAGCGTTGCCCTGAGGGAGCTTGCCGCTGCCGGGTATCTCGACATCGACGACGGCGGATATATCACTCTCACGGACGAGGGCCGCCGGATCGCCGACAGGATATACGAGCGGCACTGCGTGCTGGCGAACATCCTTATGGCCATCGGCACCGACGAGGACACCGCCTACAAGGACGCCTGCAAGATAGAGCACGATATCAGCGACGAGAGCTTCAACAACCTTAAAGAACATTACGACAAACATATTAGAAAACTGTGAGAAGCAGCGCGTCCGCCCGGAAAAATCCGGGCGGACGCTTTAATTATTCCGCCTTTTCGGCGGGGAGACCGGTGTAGAGCTGGTAATAGCGGCCCTTTTCGTTTATCAGTTGCTGGTGGGTGCCGCGCTCGATTATGCGGCCCTGCTCCAGCACCATGATGCAGTCCGCGTTGCGCACGGTGGAGAGCCGGTGGGCGATGACGAAGGTAGTGCGGCCGTGCATCAGCTTATCCATGCCCTCCTGCACCAGCTTTTCAGTGCGGGTGTCGATGGAACTGGTGGCCTCGTCCAGTATCAGCACCGGCGGATCGGCCACGGCCGCCCGGGCAATGGACAGCAGCTGCCTCTGGCCTTGGGACAGATTGGCCCCGTCGCCGGTGAGCAGGGTGTCGTAGCCCTGGGGCAGGCGGGTAATGAAGCCGTCGGCGTTGGCAAGCTTCGCCGCGGCCTCCACCTCCTCGTCTGTGGCGTCCAGCCTGCCGAAGCGGATGTTTTCCCGGACGGTGCCGGTGAAGAGATGGGTGTCCTGAAGCACCATGCCCAGCGAGCGGCGCAGATCCTTTTTCTTTATCTTGTTGATGTTTATTCCGTCGTAGCGTATCTTGCCGTCCTGGATGTCGTAGAAACGGTTTATCAGGTTTGTGATGGTGGTCTTGCCCGCGCCGGTGGAGCCCACGAAGGCTATCTTCTGGCCGGGCTCGGCATAGAGCTTGATGTCATGGAGGACGGGCTTTTCTTCAGTGTAGCCGAAGTCCACGCCGTCCATGACGATGCCGCCCCTGAGAGAGACGTAGTCCGTGGTGCCGTCGGCCTTGTGGAAGTGCTTCCAGGCCCAGGTGCCGGTGCGCTCCGGGCACTCGGTGATGGAACCGTCTCCGGCGGTCTTTGTCCGCACCAGGGTCACATAGCCGTCGTCCGCCTCCGGCTCCTCGTCCAGCAGCCTGAACACGCGGTCGGCTCCGGCCAGGCCCATGACGATGGAGTTGAACTGCATGCTGACCTGAGCGATGGGCATGTTGAAGCTGCGGTTGAAGGTTAGGAAGCTGGCCAGCTTGCCCAGAGTCAGACCGCCCGTGCCGCTGATGGCCAGCATGCCGCCCAGCACCGTGCACAGCACGAAGCTGAGATTGCCCAGCTGGGAGTTTATTGGCCCGATGCAGTTTGCAAAGCGGTTGGCGTTGTAGGAAGAATCGAACAGGCTGTCGTTGAGAGCCTTGAATTCCTCCCGGCACTTGTCCTCGTGGCAGAACACCTTCACTACCTTCTGGCCGTTCATGTGCTCTTCAATATAGCCGTTTATGGCGCCCAGATTTTTCTGCTGCGCCACGAAATGGGAACCGGCTCGGGAGGTGTAGGCCTTGGTGGCGAACACAACCACGCCCACCATGGCCAGAGTGAGCCCCGTGAGCGGCAGACTGAGGCGTATCATGCTGTAAAGCACGCCGATGATGGTGACGAGGCTGGAGATGAGCTGGGGGATGGACTGGGATATCATCTGGCGCAGGGTGTCCACGTCGTTGGTGTACATGGACATGATGTCGCCGTGGGAGTGGGTGTCGAAATACTTTATGGGCAGGGACTCCATGTGGGTGAACATATCCCTGCGGAAACGGTACATGGTGCCCTGGGAGATATAGATCATGAGTCGGGACTGGATAAAGGACGCCAGGATCCCGCAGCCGTAATAGATCATGATGGTGCCGATGGCTTTGGCAAGCCCGGAAAAATCGGCCTGGCCGCCGGCCTTTACTGCCTTGGCCAGCGGGGTGATGTAGTCGTCGATCAGAGTCTGCATGAACAGCGTCCCCTTGACAGAGGCGAACACCGTCACGAATATGCACACCACCACCACGGCGTACGCCGCGGCATAGTTTTTAAGCACATACTGCATGGTGCGTCTGAAGGTCCTGCCCGGGTTTTCCAGCTTGGGTCTGGGCCCGATGTTGGCTCCCGGGCTGCGTCTGGGCATGGGTTTCGGTTCGGCCATCAGTTCTCACCCCTTTCGTCGAAGTCGCCGCCGCCGCCCGTCTGGGATTCGTACACGTCGCGGTAGATGGCGTTGGAGGCCATCAGCTCCTCGTGGGTGCCGAAGCCGCTGACTTCGCCGTTATCCAGCACCAGTATGCGGTCGGCGCCCATGACGCTGGCCACGCGCTGGGATATGACCAGCTTGGTGGTGTTGGGTATCCGCTCCCGGAAGGCCTTGCGTATCTTCGCGTCCGTGGCGGTGTCCACGGCGGAGGTGGAGTCGTCGAGAATGAGTATCTTCGGCCGCTTCAGCAGGGCCCTCGCGATGCACAGCCGCTGTTTCTGGCCGCCGGAGATGTTGGCCCCGCCCTGCTCGATGTATGTGTTGTAGCCGTCGGGCATTTTCGAGATGAATTCATCGGCGCAGGCCAGACGGCAGGCTTCGGCGCAGTCGGCCTCGTCCGCGTTCTCGTCGCCCCAGCGGAGATTGTCCAGCACGGTGCCGGAGAAGAGCTCGTTTTTCTGCAGCACCACGGAAACCGCGGAGCGCAGAGTCTCCACGTCGTAGCTGCGCACGTCCTTGCCGCCCACCAGCACCTCGCCGGCGGTCACGTCGTACATGCGGTCCACCAGATTGACAAGACTGGTCTTGGCGCTGCCGGTGCCGCCGATGATGCCGACAGTCTCGCCGGAGCGGATGCTGATGTTTATGTCCTTCAAAACGGGCTTCTCGCTGTCCTTGCTGTATGCGAAGTCCACGTGCCTGAACTCCACCGACCCGTCGGGGACGTAGTAGTCGGGCTCCTCGGGATTGGCGATGTCGGCCTTTTCGTTGAGCACCTCGGAAACGCGCTCGGCGCTGGCGGCGGACATGGTGACCATGACGAATATCATGGACAGCATCAGAAGGCTCATGAGTATGTTCATGCAGTAGGTCAGCAGGCTCATCAGCTCGCCGGTGGTGAGGGAGCCGGAGACGATCATATGAGCGCCCAGCCAGCTTATCACCAGAATGCAGGTATACACCGTGGCGTTCATTATCGGTCCGTTCCAGGACACGATGCGCTCGGCGCTGACGAACATCTTGTAGAGGTTCGCGCTGGCCTTACGGAATTTCTTGTTTTCGTATTTTTCCCGCACATAGGATTTTACAACCCTGATGGAGGACACGTTTTCCTGTACGCTGGCGTTCAGATCGTCATATTTCTTGAAGACCTGCTTGAAGTATTTCATGGCCTTGGATATCAGCAGGGCCAGTATGACGCCCAGCACCACCACGGCTATGAGATAGACGCTGGCCAGCCGCGCGTTGATGATGAAGGCCATTATCATGGCCACCAGCATGCTGGTAGGCGCTCTCACGCACATGCGCAGTATCATCTGGAAGGCGTTCTGAAGATTGGACACGTCGGTGGTCAGCCGCGTCACCAGGCCGGCCGTGGAAAATTTGTCTATGTTGGCGAAGGAGAAGGTCTGTATGTTGTCGTACATGGCCGACCGCAGGTTCCTGGCAAAACCGGCCGAGGCCCTGGCGCCCAGCTTCGCGCCCAGAAGTCCGGCAAAAAGGCCTATCGCCGCCGCGACCAGCATTATGGCGCCGATCTTGTAGATGTGCTGCATGTTTCCCGCGCCCACGCCCTTGTCGATGATAGAGGCCATCAGCAGCGGGATGATCATCTCCATGGCCACCTCCAGCAGCATGCACAGCGGCGTGCCGATGACGTCGCCCTTGAAATTCTTTATCTGTTTGGAAAGCGTTTTTATCATTCGGCCGTCTCCTCCGTTTCACCGGCCTCCACAGCGGCCGTCATTTTGTCGCACAGAGCGATGAAATTGTGCTTTTCGGATTCCGTGAGGGCCGAGGACACCATGCCCTCCACCCGGCACATGGCCCGCAGCGCCTTCTCGTGGGCCTCCATGCCCTTGTCCGTCAGTACCAGCTTCTTCAGCCTGGCGTCGTAGGGCACCGGCTGCCGGGAGATGTAGCCGTTTTTCTCCATCAGCTGCACCACGCTGGTCACCGACGAGCGGGTGATCTTGAAGGCCTGCTCCACATCCCTTTGAAATATGTCCCGATCCGAATTGAAATATATCAGGCCCATTATGCGGCCGCTTATGGCGGTCACCTCGTCCAGTCCGTCCTCTCTGGCAAATTCCATGAACCGCCGGTTCATGGCGTGGCTCAGACGCTTGACCCGCGGGCCTATCTGGTTTTCGCACCCTTTCGGTACGCCCATGCGCTCACCCCGATCTTGTTTTAACTCTAATTGTTTGAACCCGAACAGTTTAACTCCGTACATTTACAATGTCAACAGTATATACGTAAAAAAACGGGCCCTCAGGCCCGCTTTTTAAAAATACTTTTTCTTTCTGAAGTACAATACGCAGACGATGACCACGATGATGCTCAGGACGATGACGCCGATGTAGCCGTATTTCCAGGTGAATTCCGGCATGCTGAAATTCATGCCGTACCAGCCCACGATGAGGGTCAGGGGCAGGAAGATGACGGAGACCACGGTGAACACCTTCATGGTGAAGTTCATGTTGTAATCCAGCGCGGCGGACAGGGCCTCGCGGATATACACAAGGTTTTCCGACAGGGCCTGGGCGGTCTGGCTCAGGCGGGCTGCCTTGTCGGTGAAGCGGCGGAAGAACCGCTTGCAGGAGGCGCCGAATATGCCGGTGTCGTCCTCCTCCAGCGCCTCTCCCACGTCCACCAGCTCGTCGTAATACCGCTTCACCCGTGACACCCGGTTGCGCAGCAGGCAGATCCTGTCGTTGAGCTCCCGCTCCAGCCGCCCGGCGGTGATGGCGCTCTCCATGGCGGCCATCTCCTCCTCGGTGTCGTCCAGTATCTCCTCGCCGTTTTCAAGAAACTGGGCGAAGAGGTCGTACATCAGGGTCTCGTAGGCGGCGCTGTGCAGCCGTTTGTTGATGATGGCGCCGAAGCCCTGGCTGACGCTGTCGTCGGCGTCCTCTATCTGGATCAGCAGCAGCTTGTCCCGGCGCAGCAGGAAGGCGATGCGGTCGTATTCCTCCACGTTGTCCCGGTTGATGGCGTTTATGAGGATGAGACTGTGGTCGTCCCGGCTCTCGATGCCGGCGTGAAAATGCCGCACCGGCTTTTTGAAGGATTCCAGCTCAAAATCGTCCAGCCCCAGCAGCTCCCGCCGCGATACGGCTTCGCTGAGCGTCATGAGGCCCACGCCGGGCTCCGGCTGCCCGAATTTCTCCACGTCCGCCGGGGCGAGTTCCCGTCCGGTTATACTGTAATACAAGTCCACTCAGTCCTTTCCCCGCGGCTCGTCGGGCTCCCAGCCCGGCAGCGGCAGACGCTGCATCGCGCCGAATATTTTGGTCTTCATGTCCGGATATTCCGCCGACATGCCCCTGAGCATCTGCTTTATCACATACCGCTTGCTGGTCTTGTCCATGGGACAGGGATTTTCCACTATGGGCAGCTCCAGCGCGGAGGCCACGTTTATTATCTTCTGTTCTCCGGCATATATGAGCGGGCGTATCTGGGTCACGCCGGAGCGGTCCATGTAGGTCACGGGACGGAAGCAGCTCAGCCGCCCCTCAAAGATGAGGGACATCATAAAGGTCTCCACCGCGTCGTCAAAGTGGTGGCCGAGGGCCAGCTTACTGATGCCCCGGGCCTTTATGGCGTCGTTCAGCGCGCCCCGGCGCATCTTTGCGCACAGTGAGCAGGGGTTATCCTCCTGCCGCACGTCGAAGACGATCTCCCGGATGTCGGTCTTGAGACAGGTGTAGGGGATCTCGAGCTCCCGGCACATGTCCGCCACGGGCGTGAAGTCCATGCCCTCGAAGCCCAGCTCCACCGTTATGGCCTCCACCCGGAAACGCTTCGGGTAGTAGGTGGAAAGGTGCTGCAGCGACCGCAGCAGCAGCATGGAATCCTTGCCGCCGGATACGCCCACGGCCACGGCGTCCCCCTCGTCTATCATGTGGTATTCGTCAACAGCCTTGCGCACAACGCTGGTAAAATCATTGAGAAGCTTGTCCACCGCCAGCCGCCTTCCTGCGAAAATGTAAATTACGATTGAAGAAAAAAAGAGATTTTGATAGCGATCATGCGAATTTGAGAGCTTTGGAAATGAGAATCAAAATCTTTGTTGACACCGGCAAAACCCTGTGGTATAAAGGTAGAGCGCGTTTAGAACATATATTAATAGCGCATAGTGAAAAAGTCAAAACATTTACAGTTATATGGAGGCAAAAACATGTCCACGACTATGTTGACCAAGGAGAGCGTACAGCGCAAGTGGTACATCCTTGACGCAGCAGGCAAGCCCATGGGCAAGACGGCAGCTCTGGCGGCCGATCTGCTCCGCGGCAAGCTGAAAACCGATTACACCCCCCACGTTGACTGCGGTGACTACGTCATCATCATCAACGCGAAGGACGCGGTCCTCACCGGCAGGAAGCTGGAGGAGAAGTATTACCGCACCCATTCCGGCTGGGCCGGCGGACTGCATGAGACCCAGTACAAGACTCTTATGGAGACCAAGCCCGAATTCGCGATGACTCTCGCGGTGCGCGGCATGCTCCAGAAGAACACGATCGCCGAGTGGCAGCTCAAGCGTCTGAGAGTTTTCGCAGGCCCGGAGCACACCCACGCTGCCCAGAAGCCCGAAGTCTGGGCCCGCTAAGGAGGTAATGAATAATGGCAACTTATAAATCCAAGAGACCCTATACTTACGGAACCGGACGCAGGAAGTCCTCCGTTGCCCGCGTTCACCTCATCCCCGGCGGCACCGGTGCCATAACCGTGAACGGCCGCAATATCGACGAGTATTTCGGACTTGAGACCCTGAAGCTCATCGTCCGCCAGCCGCTGGTCACCACCGGCACCGTGGACAAGTTCGACGTTGAGACCACCGTCACCGGCGGCGGCGTATCCGGCCAGGCCGGCGCCATCCGCCACGGCATCGCCAGAGCTCTGCTGGCAGTGGACGCCGCTTACCGTCCCGCTCTGAAGGCCGCCGGTTTCCTGACCCGCGACCCCAGAATGAAGGAGCGCAAGAAGTACGGCCTCAAAGCCGCACGCCGCGCGCCCCAGTTCAGCAAGCGTTAATCAGCTTCTTACAGCGTCCGCAAAAGCGGGCGCTGTTTTTACAATCAAGTTTGCCGATAAAAAATCCCGGACTTTCGTCCGGGATTTTTGGTCATATCGTTACTGAACGGCGGGCTCCATTTCCTCGGTGCCGTGGTGGCAGATGGGGCAGACGTAGTCGTCGGGCAGCTTGTCGCCGTCGTAGGGTTCGAAGTGGCCGCAGACCTTGCACAGGAAGCCCTTCTTCTTCTCATGGATGACAGCGGGGACGTACTGGAAGGCTTCGGGGCCGTGTTTGCACAGCGGGCAGGTGAAGTCCTTCGGCAGCTCGTGGCCCTCGTAGAAGTAGCCGCAGACCGTGCAGACCCAGCCTTCGGGCTGATCGGCATTGGGGGCCTTCTTGGGCTTGATGTGGGCGTGATAGTAGGCATAGGTGCAGCTGGGACCGTTGGAGAGCACCTTGGCTTCAACCACGTTGGCGATGAAGAGCATCTGGGTGTCCAGGTCGAAGCTCTCAATGACCTCGCAGGACAGCACCGCGTTGGTGTATTCCGGCACATAGCGGATGCCGTTGGCCATGCGGTCGCTGTAATCCACGTCGGCAAACTTGTCCACGTCGCGTCCGGACTGGAAGCCGAAGCGCTGGAACAGCTTGAAGGGGGCGTCCTCGGTGAGGATGGAGATGTTGAACTTCCTGGCCTTGGCCACCATGTCGCAGGTGTGGTTCTTCTTGATGCAGGAGATGGTGACCTTCCTGGGCTGGGACGCGGAGACCTGGCCGGCGGTATTGATGATGCAGCCGTAATCCCTGCCGTCCACGCGGGTGGTCAGGACCTCGACGCCGTAGGTGAACTTGAAGAAGGCGTTGTCCTCCACGATGAGCGGCTTTGCCACGGCCAGATCCCCGTCGAAGGTGGGCAGCACCGGCCGTACGTCCATGGCGATGGCGGTTGCGAGAGCATCCAGATTTTCAAGAGAGTCGGCCTTGAGGGAGGACTTCACGGTCACAGGCTCGGAAATGAATTGGGTGCCGGGGAGCTTGGCCAGAATGTCGTGCATCAGGCTGCCGCTGGTGGGAGCCCAGCTGCCGTTTTCCACCAGCGCCACCTTGCGGTTGGACAGGTTGTGGTGGGCGATGTCGTTGAGCAGGTTTTCCATGGTGACGAACACGCCGGCGTTGTAGGTGGTGGAGGCGAAGACCAGATGGCTGTATTTGAAGGCGTCGGAGAGTATGTAGCTGGACGGGGTCACAGAGGTGTCGTACATCTTCACGGCGATGCCGCGGTCGACCAGCTTGGCGGCCAGGATGTTGGCGGCGTTCTCGGTGTGGCCGTATACGGAGGCATAGGCCAGCAGTACGCCCTTGGTCTCCGGGGTGTAGGAGCTCCACTGCAGATATTTCTCCAGGAAATCGCCGAAGTGGGAGCGCCACACGAAGCCGTGGAGCGGGCAGACATAGGCGATGTCCAGGGTGGCGGCCTTCTTCAGCACTGCCTGCACCTGGGGGCCGTATTTGCCGACGATGTTGGTGTAATAGCGGCGGGCCTCGTCCAGCCAGTCGTGCATGAAGTCCACCTCGTCGGCGAACATATGGCCGTTGAGGGCGCCGAAGGTGCCGAAGGCGTCGGCGGTGAAGAGTATCTTGTCGGTGAGGTCGTAGCTCATCATGACCTCCGGCCAGTGTACCATGGGCGCCATGACGAAGGTGAAGTTGTGGCGGCCGGTGGAGAGGGTGTCGCCCTCTTTTACCGTGACGATGCGCTCAGACATGTCGTAATCGAAGAACTGGCCGAGCAGGGTGCGGATCTTGTCGTTGCAGACGATCTTCGCGTCGGGATAGCGCAGCACCAGATCCTCTATGGTGGCGGCGTGGTCGGGCTCCATGTGGTGGATGAACAGGTAGTCCAGCTTCCTGCCGCCCAGGGTGTGGGCGACGTTTTCAAAGAAAGTGCGGGAGACAGCCTTGTCCACCGTGTCGAAAAGCACCGTCTTTTCGTCCAGCAGCAGATAGGAGTTGTAGGAGACGCCGTTGGGGACGCCATATACGCCCTCAAAGCAGGCAAGACGCCTGTCGTCGGCACCCACCCAGGTGAGATCGTCGAGTATCTTTTTCGTGCAGTACATATGTAAGTCCTCCTTAATAAATGGGGAAAATCATCGTTCATAAGTATATCACGACTTTTTTAAAATTGTGTGGCACACACAACAGTTTCGTGGTAATATATAGAATATACTTACATCACGGGGAGCTGAGAATATGACCCTTGACCATGTGCAGCTTTTCCAGGGGATCAGCGACGAGAGCATCGACGAGATGATCCACTGCTTCAAGCCGGAGACGCGCAAATTCAAAAAGGGCGACACCATTATAGTGTTTTCGCCGGAGCTTGAATACCTGTGCGTGCTGATGACCGGCCGGGCCCACCTATATTGCGTGGACAGCGAGGGGGAGGATACGCTGCTGGAGCATTACGGCCCTAACGACATTTTCGGCGAGGTGTTCGCCCTGCCCTACGGCGGACTGGGGTATGTGGTGGAGGCCGACGCCGACTGCGAGGTCATGTTCATAAAGTTCTCGTCAATATACGGCCGCTGTTCCAAGGCCTGCGAGCATCACACGGTGCTCACCAGCAATCTGTTCAATCTTTCCGCCAGGAAGGCCCAGATGCTGGCCCTGCGCATCAATATGATAAGCAAGAAGACCGTGCGCCAGAAGCTGCAGTCGTATTTCGACTACATGCGGGAAAAAACAGGCGGAGACAGCTTTGAAACAGAGATGTCCCTTTCCCAGCTCGCCACCTATCTGTGCGTGGACCGCACCAGTCTCATGAGAGAGCTGCGGCTAATGCGCGAGGAAGGCGTAATCGACAACAACGGCAGAAAGATCACCATGCTGGAATAACGAACTCAAAGGAGGCAGCAATATGGCTGAAAACGTGAAACTCTTTGGTATTGACAAAACGCCCGTCACGGATCTAAATTATATCAACGACTATCTCTCGGCAAAAAAGATCGGCAAGGTCAAAGTGGGGGACAGGGCCCTGTATTATAAGGAAGGGCTGAAAAAGCTCTGCGCGCCCTTCGAATACATCGACCGGGCCTTCACCCGCATAAACGAATGCAGCGCCCGGACTTGCTGCTGCTCCAACAGCTACGACTACTACCGCCTCATTCTCGTCCACGGCGACACGGAATTCGCGGACGTCATCTTTGATCAGGACGAGGCGTCGGTGGAAGAGACCGAAAAGCTGCTCAAGGAAAAAAGGCCGGAGATAGAGATCGGCTATATCAAACCGCAAAACTGATTATATTAGGAGGAAAAACAGATGAAGTATGTTTGCACCGTCTGCGGCTACGAGTACGACGAGGCCGCCGGAGATCCCGACAACGGCATTGCCCCGGGCACCAAGTTTGAAGACCTGCCGGCCGATTTCGCCTGCCCGCTGTGCGGCGTCGGCAAGGACATGTTTGAAAAACAGTAATCCGGACATCTCTGATTCCACCGCTTAAATAGCGGTGGAATTTTTTTGCCCGCACGGCCTCGCAGAGTTTCGCCGCCGGAGCGGCGAAAGATAATTCGATCGTTTTTGGAGCGACATGTGCGCGACAAAAACACTTATCGCCGGCAAGCGTGAAATTTGCCCCTCCCACGCGGACAAATTATGCGCGCAGGCGGGCGCAGCCCTATCGCCGGCATACAATCCGCTGTTTGCCGGCGATTTAAAAAGCGGTGGAATTTTTTTGCCCGAGGAAGCCGGCGGCAGGGTCGAAGGGACAGTCCCGGAACAGGGCGGATACCGCGTCGGAGTAATCGCAGCATCGCTGGGTCTTGCAGATGCGCTTCACCTGCTTCTCGCTGCCGGGGAACATGGAGGACATGTAGTACCACAGCTCCTTCATTTTTTGCAGCACGAATCTGTCGCCGGAATATTCGGCTCTGTATGCAGCAAGGAGCCTTTCGTGAAAGGCGCGGAAGGACTCAAAATCCGCCGGCGTACCCAGTGCCAGCTCCCGTATCAGCCCGGGATTCGCGGCGCAGCCCCGGCCCAGCATCACGGCGGAAAGCTCCGGAAAGGCGGCGGAAAGCGCCGCCATATCCGCCGCGGAAAAAATATCCCCGTTATAGCACACCGGCGCCCGGCTGCCCTCGTAAGCCAGCCGGAAAGCGTCCGGATCCGGAGCGTTGTTGTACATGTCCGCCCGCACCCGGGGGTGGACGATAAGCTCGCATATGGGATAGCGGTTGAATATCTCCAGAATGGCGGGGAACTCCTCCGGGGAAGAGAAGCCGATGCGGGTCTTGACCGATATTTTCATGTCAGCGCCGGAAAATATGCCGTCCAGAAATCTGTCCAGCTCTTGGGGATATGCCAGCAGACCGGAGCCCCGGCGCTTGGACGTCACCGTGCCGGACGGGCAGCCGAGATTGAGATTTATCTCATCAAAGCCCATGTCCCGCAGCACCTCCGCCGCGGCGAGGAACGACTGGGCGTCGTTTCCCAGGAGCTGCGGGATGAGGACCAGCCCGGGATTTTCCTCCGGCGCGAGGCGCCTGAGTTCACGGGGCCTGAAGACCTGGCTCTGGCAGGCCACCAGAAACGGGGCGTAGTATCTGTCGCAGCCCGGAAAAAACTCCGCGTGCGTCCTTCTGTATATCGCCGTGGTGACCCCCTCCATGGGGGCAAAATAGTATTTCATGCAGGCCTCCGGGTGATTTGTGTTTTCGATACTGACAATATACGTTCGAGTTAAAAATGACAAGCGAAAAAGCAAATTATTAACAAAATTTTACCACAAAATTTGATGTTATTGTCAAAACTGACAAGCAAAGGGTAAAAAGTAACAAAACGTTATTGCCCTTTCAACAATAATCGTTTATACTTTAACGTACAAAATGTACTGCATGTTTTTCCGGCTTATGTAGTTACATAATTGTAATTATTGGAGGATGAAGGATGAAAGGACAGAAGATCGCAAGCATTATCACCATTCTGGCGTGCCTGTTCATGCTGTTCGCCGGCGTGATGGGGCTGGGGGATGTGAACGACCAGAAGGAGATAAAGACTAAGGAGGGCGACGAGGCCCGGGCAAATATCGATACTCTGAAAGCCGGCATCGATCAGCTGGAATCCAAGCGCGCCGATTATGAATCCGGCAAGGCTACATATGAAGCCGGTCTGAAGCAGTACAACGCGGGTCTGGCCGAGTATCAGGCCGGAGCCGCCACACTGGCCTCCAAGACCGCCTCGTACGAGGCGGGCAAGACCAAGCTCGCCGCGGCCGAGGCCCAGCTTGCCGCCGCCAAGACCAAGCTGGACGCAGCCAAGACTCAGCTGGACACGTCGAAAGCTCAGCTTGCCGCCGCCAAGACCAAGCTGGACGCCGGCAAGGCCAAGATTGACGAATACGAGGCTGGCCAGGCCAATCTTGCCGCCGCTGAGAAGAAGCTGACCGAGTCCAAGGCGAAGCTGGATGCCGGCAAGGCCCAGCTGGACGCCAGCAAGGCAGCCTACGATGCGGGCAAAGCCCAGGTCACCGCGGGCGAGGCCAAGGCCGCTCAGCTCAAGGCCGGTGTGGAAGCTGCCATGAAGCAGGGCATGACCCAGGAGCAGGCTCTGGCATATGTGCTCAAATCCGCCGGTATGACCCAGGAGCAGTACGTGGCGCAGTCCAAGGCGCTGGCCGACGGTCAGGCGCAGGTAAAGCAGTACGAGGACAGCCTGGCCCAGTACAACGCGGGTATGAAGGAGTACGAGGAAGGCCTGGCCCAGTACAACGCGGGCAAGGCTCAGCTGGATGCCAAGACCGCGGAGTATACCGCCGGCAAGCCCGAATACGAGGCGGGCCTGGCCCAGTATAACGCGGGCCTGACCAAGTACAATGCGGGCCTGGCCCAGTACAACACCGGCCTGGCCCAGTACAACGCTGGTCTCAAGGAATACGAGGCCGGCAAGGCCCAGCTGGCTGAGTATGAGGCGGGACAGACCAAGCTTACCGCCGCCGAAAAGCAGCTGGCAGAAGCCAAGACCAAGCTGGACGCCGGCAAGGCTCAGCTCGACCAGTTCGAGGCTGGTGAAAAGCAGGTCGAGGACGGCAAGGCGAAGCTCATGGATATCGCCGAAGTCGCCGCCAAGGTCAACGCCGGAGAAGATGTGGTCACCGCCGGATACGAGTATCTGGACGAGCAGACCGTAGTCACCACCAAGGATCTCACCGGCAAGGCCGTGGCCGACATCGTGGCCATCGCCGCCGCGGTCATCGGCGTTATCGCCGGAATCCTGGGCATGGCTGGCAAATCCAAGGCCGCCTTTGCAGCGGCAATAATCACCGTCGTCGCCGCTGCCGCCGCACTGATACTGACGATCACCAAGGAATCCACCAATATGGTGCTGGCCGGCTCCGCGATCTCTGCGGTCATGGCGCTGATCCTGACGGTAATGGCGTCAAAGAACAAAGCCGCCGTCCCCGCAAAGACCGAGACCACCGCAGAATAAAGAAATACATAAAAACGGCCGCTCAGTTTTGAGCGGCCGTTTTTTATGTCCTGATATTTTTGAAAAAGCCGCTCAGCAGCCGGGAGCATTCGGCTTCCAGCACGCCGCCGTAGACGGCGGGGCGGTGGCCGTAGCGTTCCTCAAACAGGTTTATCACACTGCCGCAGGAGCCGGTGAGCGGGTCCCTGGCACCGTACACCACCACCGGCAGCCGGGAATTGATGACGGCGCCGGCGCACATGGGGCAGGGCTCCAGCGTGACGTACATCGCGCATCCGTCCAGCCTCCAGCTGCCCAGAGCGCGGCAGGCTTCCCTCACGGCCAGCAGCTCCGCGTGGGCGGAGGCGTCGCCGGTCTCCTCGCGGCGGTTGCGGCCGCGGCCGATTATTTCCCCGCCCGGGCCGGTGATCACGCAGCCCACCGGCACCTCGCCCGCGGCGGCGGCCTCCTCGGCCAGAGCCAGCGCGGCCGCCATAAATTTTTCATCTACTGACATATCGCACCCCGCAGAAGCATATTAAAAATCGCCGGTTCATCGCCGGCGATAGCTGTGTCAGGTATCAGTTCTTTATGGTGCCGTCGGCGTTGAACAGGGGGAGGGTTGCGAGAGTGATGATGTCGTTCCTGTCGCCGGCGTCGCCCTCGGCCAGAACGGCCATTCGGCCGGCAACGATGCCGCCGGCGCGGGTGACCAGCGTCTCCACCGCGTGCAGGGACTCGCCGGTGGATATAACGTCGTCGATGATGAGTATGCGCTTGCCCTTCATAAGCTCGGCGTCGGCGGTGTCGATGACGAGAGTCTGAACGCCGAAGGTGGTGATGGACTGGACGTCCACCTGAAACACGCCGCTCATATAGGCCTTGGCCCTTTTGCGGGCGACAAAGTACTTGTCGGCGCCGGACTGGCGGGCCATTTCGTACAGCAGGGGGATGGCCTTCGCCTCGGGCGCGATGATGTAGTCGTATGCCGGGGCGCGCTTGAGAAGCTCCGTAGCGCAGTGGACGGTGACTTCCACGTCGCCGAACATGACGAACGCGCCGATATAAAGGTCGTCGGCCACGCGGCAGATGGGAAGCTCCCTCTTGAGTCCGGCAATGTCTATCTCGTAGGTCATATCGATATTTCCTCCTAAAGTCTTGTGAGACTAAAATTACAGCAAGCCTTATTTTACAGTAATTCGGGGAAAAATCAAGCCCGAAAGGAAATAATCGCCCCGTTTTGCGGTTTTGTATACATGTTTGTGCGGACAGCTCATTCGTTGTGTAAAGCGCCCATATAATCGCCGGTTATCAGGTTGTCAAGAGGCAGATTATGGGCAATTTGTATAAAAATTTTGCCGTCCTTTCTCCTATAATCCGAAAAATGCTAAAGGTGGATCTTTTGAATGCGAAAACTCTTGCGCAGTTTAATGTTTTGGTGTAAAGTACAACCATAAATTTGCCTATTGTTTACAGAAATTTTACATTAGGCAATCAGCGTGCCGGTCGGCTGAAACGACCGGGAAGTATTAAAAGGAGAGAAATGTATGGAAGATCAGAAACAAAATCGCGGTTCCTTTGGCTCCAACTTTGGCTTCCTGCTGGCCGCAATAGGCTCGGCTGTCGGTCTGGGCAACATTTGGGGCTTCCCGTACAAAATGGGAAAGTGCGGCGGCTTCGCATTCCTGATAGTGTACCTGTGCCTGGCAGTGTTCGTGGGACTGTGCGTTATGGTCGGCGAGATGGCGCTGGGCCGCAAGACCGGCCAGGGCGTTGTCGGCGCGTATCACAAGCTGGCCGCTAAGTACACCTGGGTCGGCTGGTGCGGAATAATCACTGGTTTCTGCATCCTTTGCTTCTACCTGGTTCTCGGCGGCATGGTCACCAGATATGCCTGCGGCTATCTGCTGGCAATGTTCGGTGTGAACACCTTCGGTGATCCCGCCACCTTCTTCGGCCGCTTCCTTGTGAACGGCGGCAGCATGGTCCTCTGGTTCTTCATTTTCACCATCATCAACGTGCTGATCGTCTCCGGCGGCATCCAGGGCGGCATCGAGAAATTCAACAAGGTCGCAATGCCCGCTCTGTTCTTCATCCTGCTGGCAGTCCTTATCTACGTCGCCTGCCAGCCCGGCGCCGGCAAGGGCTACAAATTCATGTTCGCTGCCAACTTCTCCGTGTTCTCCGATCCGGAGGTCGGCTTCCTGAAGGTCCTGAAGACCGCAGCCGGCCAGATGTTCTTCTCCCTGTCCCTCGGCATGGGCTGCATGATCACCTACGGCTCTTACCTTGAGAAAAAAGAGGATATTCAGAAGAACTCCGTTATCGTTGTCTGCGCTGATACCATGATGGCTATTCTGGCCGGCTGCGTTGTGCTTCCCGCCTGCGGAGCTTTCGGTCTTGATTTCGGCGGTGGCCCCGGCCTGCTGTTCTCCACCATGCAGATAGTCTTCAGCAAGATGGGCGGCTTCATCGGCAATCTGATGGGCTTCCTGTTCTACTTCCTGGTGTTCCTGGCTGCTCTGTCCTCCTCCATCTCCATCCTCGAAGTCTGCACTGCCTACTCCGTGGATAAGAACATGGCTGCCGGCAAGGGCGGCAAAGACGGCGGCCGCAAAAAGGCCACTGCTCTGTTTGCAACCGGCATCTTCGTGTTCGGCCTGCTGGTCTGCCTGGACGCTCTGGGCGGCGGCCGCGCCGGCGGCGCAGTCCTTCCCACTCCTGCTGAACTGTTCGGCATCGGCGTAAAGGGCTGGAACGACTGCTGGCTCGACTTCTACGACATGATCTCCGAAGGCATACTGATGCCGCTCGGCGCAATGGTCATGTCGCTGCTGATCGGCTGGAAGTGGGGCACCAACATGGTCTTGGAAGAGTGCGAGGCCGACGGCAAGAAGGCCTGGGGCCGCGGATTCTTCAATGCCTGCTTCAAGTTCATCACCCCCATCGGCATGCTGGTCGTGCTTTACGGCCAGATCACCAGCTTCTTCGGCTGATTTACATATCGCACAAAACGCGGCGGGATTTCCCGCCGCGTTTTTGCGCGGGTCAGGGGGGATTGATCCGGGGCAATATTAAGATTTTATAAGGTTTTGCGGCGTTGACTTCGCCGCGCCGGGGGTGTAGGGTCTTATCAGCGGATGCTTTTCGCAAAGACAATGAAAAAGAAGGAATGCTCTGTGGGAAAGATGGGAAGCAGGATACTGGGCGCCGCTCTGGCGCTGGCAATGTGTCTGGGCATGGCGCCGGGAGCTTTGGCGTCCGGCGGCTCCGCCTACGACATGGGCAGGCAGAAGCTGGTGGCGCTTACCTTCGACGACGGCCCGGGGCCGTATTCGGACATGATCATGGACACGCTGGAGGCCAGAGGGGCCAAGGCCACGTTCTTTATGAACGGCTACCTCATCAAACGCTATCCGGAGGCAGTGAAGCGCATGGCGCGGGACGGCTTTGAGCTGGGCAACCACACCTGGGACCATCCTTTCCTGGCCAAATGCTCTGCCGAGAAGGAACGCTCGGAGATAGATTCCACTGCCGCGCTCATCACAAAGCTCACCGGCGTGAAGGGCGGCTTCTATCTGCGCCCGCCCTACGGCAGCTACAACAAGGCTGTGATCGCCGCCGCGGGCGTGCCGGTCATCTGGTGCACCGTGGATTCCGGCGACTGGAAGTACGACGACTCCGCACGGCTGACAAGCTACACCTCCTCCGTGGTGAAGGACGGGGACATCGTCATCATGCACGAGTCCCACAAATCCACCGCGCTGGGTCTGGGCAGACTGGTGGACAAGCTGCAGGCTATGGGCTATGAGCTTGTCACGGTGCAGGAGCTCTTTCAGCGCCGCGGCATCACGCCCCAGGCCGGCAGGATATATTACAGCGCGCCCAACAAGGGCGTGAACCGCTGCGCGTCCTCCCTGTATTGCGACGAATCGAAGCTGAACGAACACTGGGCTTACGACGCCATAAGCTTCGTGCGGGAAAAATGCTATATGAGCGACAACAAATACGGCGAATTTACGCCCAACTTCCCGCTGACCCGCGGCATGTTCGTGACGGCGCTGGGCCGCCTGAAGGGGGTGGACGCCGGCGCGGCGGTCTCTTCCGGCTTCAGCGACGTGAAGGACGGCACCGAGCTTGCAGCCTGTACGGCCTGGGCCAGAGACAGCGGCATAGTTACCGGCGTGGGAGGCGGCAGCTTCGCCCCAGACAGGACCATAACCAGGCAGGAGCTGGCGTGCATGCTGGCCCGCTGCGAAAAGGCGGACGGCACCGCCCCGGCACCGGATTATTCCGACTACGCGCAGATCGCCGACTGGGCAAAGTCCGCCGTGGCCTACTGCGCTTCCTCAGGGCTCCTGGTGGGCTCCTCCGGGGCGTTCCAGCCACGGGGTACGGTGACCCGGGCCATGGGCGCGGAAATGATAATGCGCCTTGCAAAGCTCTCTGCGGCCCCGGAGATCTCCCCGGCGCCCTCACCCGAGACTTCGCCGTCTGTTTCCGGGACGCCCCAGCCCGTGCCGTCGGCGTAAAGCACAATAAAAAGCCGCCCGTGAGTGGCGGCAGAAAAATGGATACGGTTTTAAACAGCAAACGGCATGACCCGAAGGTCATGCCGTTTGCTGTTTAACGACGAACGTTTTCAGTCCCAGACCAAAGTGACGCGCCCGTCGTGCGCGGGCGAGATCGTCCCGGCCTTCCGGATCGCGGCGGTCATCAGATCCTTGTTTGCGCCGACGTCGGGGAACTCCTGCAGCTTGGCGGAAATGTACCTGCCGTCAATGGCGCCCGCCCAGACGGCCACGGTATAGGTCGCGTTGTCGTCGATGGCCGTGCCGTCGGCCAGCGTCAGGCTCAGCACGTTGGCGTCTGCCGGCGCCCATGGGGCGTATTTGATCTTCAGCCCGGAACAGGCATACAGCGCGTTGACCTCCGCGCCTTTTATGATGGGGTGCTCCATGAGTTTCTTGAGGTTCGCGCCTGTGATCTCGTAGGTCGTCAGATAGTCCTTGGAGCCCACGCTCTTCAGCACGAAGCGGCTGGGCAGGCGGATATCGCCCTTGAAGATGCGCGCCAGATTGCCGGTGAAAAAGCTGCCGTTCAGGATGAGCGCGACGTCCGCTCCCGCTGCCTCGCGCATGACGTCGGTGATGTACAGGCTCGTATCCAGCACTGTAAAGTCCTCAGCCGCCGTGCCGATGGGCGCTTCGTTCAGCGCGCCGAGATAGTCCGCGGGTTTTGCCGCGTCGTTCGCCGCGACAAAGTCCTCAAGCGTCATCTGACCCGAAGCGTATTGCCGCCAGGCAGGGACCAGATCGTTGGACGCGTAGTAATCGGCGAAGAATATCCGCCCGTTTTTGATGCAGTCCCCGGCCTCCTGCGAGATAGCGTCTGTATCCTGCGGGTAGTCCTTCAGGCTGCTGACGCCGGGGAAGCAGTTGAGCAGAGCGGTCTGTCCCTCATCAGTGGTCAGGTATTCCAGCGCGTTGAGGATGATCTGCTTTTTCTTTGCGTCCTGCATGGAGACCGCGGAGACCGACAGCAGATTTCCCGGCGCGATCTGCATCCAGCGCTGTCCCGGCGTCTTTGTGGGGTAGCCGATAAACCCAATCTCATCGGCCGGCTTCTCGTCCTTGGCGAACGTAAGAATGCTCACGTTGCTGGGCAGCATTGCGATCTTGCCGGCGTACAGTTCCTGCCGGAGTTCGGTGACGCTGGAGGAGAAGTCGTCGGCGTTCACATAGCCCCTGTCGTACAGGTTTTTCACCGCCTGAAACGCCGGCTCCAGCAGGCCTTTGCAGGAGCCGCCGCCGCTGTAAAAGCTGTGGTACCTGACCTGATTTTCGGCGCTGGCAAATATATCGTCGTAGCTCAGGCCGAAGGCGACGGACTCGTCTACGGTGAAATACTTGAGGCAGGGAACGAAGGACCGGATCCCCGCGGCTTCGATGGTATCGCAGAGCGCGTAGAGTTCATCCAGGTCGGCGGGGACCTGCCAGCCGTTGCGCTGGAACAGCGATTTGTTGTAGGCGATGCCCATGAGCGTGTTGGACACCGGAATCTGATAGAGCTTTCCGCCCATGCTCATGGAGTCCAGCGACGAAAGATTGAACGCGCCGGTGAAGTTTTCACCGGACATATCGTACAGAAAGTCGTTCTCCGTCCCTATAATATGAGCGCAGAACTGGATATCCTCCAGCTTGCCGCCGTCGGACATCAGCTTCATGTAGGCGATGTCATTGTCACCGGCATCGGGCTCTGTGAACACGAAATCGACCTGGGGAAACTTTGCCTCCAGCACCGCTTCCAGCTCGTCAGTATTTGCAACAGCGTATTTGCCGATGGTTATCACCGTCTTGGACGGATCGACGGGCTTGTAACTGATGATATCGTCGGACGGCGTGTAGGGGTTGACCGCTCCGCAGGCGGATAAGGTCAACAGGGCGGCGAGCAGCGCCGCGATTATACCGGTCTTTTTCATTTCACAGACCTCCTCAGAAATTATACTTTTTAAAACGCCCTTCAGGGCATCGATCCCACAGGTTTTGCATGGTGAAGCTGCATTCCGGCCTCAGCGCGCGGATAGAGCGGGCCGCCTCGTAGCCGTCTATGACCGGCATCCGGATATCCGTCAGGATGGCCTGAAAAAATCCCACAGGCGACCGTTCAAACAGTTCAAGGCTTTTTTCCCGCTGTCTGCCGCAGCCTGCTCAGATAAAGGCGGCCGCGTTGAAATCGCTTTCGATCTTTTGATAGGTATTTTTCAGGTTTATGACGAAGACGGCAGGCTCGCCCGGCAGCACGCAATCCAGCGAGAGCAGTTTGCCGTCCGTGAGAGAGCCGTCGGCCTGCAGCCGCTGGCCGCTGTCTGCGATCAGCGATTCCGCGCTGTCCGCCGTCAGGGCGATCATAAGCTCGTCTATGCGGAGCACGACGCAGACCGTCTCGCCCGCACCTGTTCCGCATCCGCAGACGGCCTGCAGGGAGAGCACGGCGGCGGCGCGCCCTTTATAACTGAATATGCCCCGCATGTATTCCGGCTGCCGCGGCAGCGCCGTGACGTCCGGGAGGGACAGTATCTCTTCCACATTCCCCGCGGGAACCGCATAGCGCGCCTGCTGGCGGCGCAGAACGAGCAAAAGAGCATCGGTATTTTCAGTTCCCATTTTCCGCGGCATCCTTTCCGCACATCCGGAGCAGCCAGTCGGCATTTAGCATAACGCCGAGCTTGCCCGTCTCTGTGACGGTGCATCCGACCATGCCGGTTTTTGTGCGATAATCGCGCCCGATGAGGGCGGGCAGCGGTTTTTCAACGGCGGTCTGCTGGCCGGTCACCGGGCCGGTGAGCAGGGCGGCGCTGCCTCTCGCGTCCCTGATGATCACCAGCCGCCGGCCTTCATCTCCCGGCTGAACTCCGTAGAGCTCAAACAGATCCAGGACCGGCAGCATTTCTTCCGCCTGGAGCCAGCTGCGCCCTTCGGCGGTGTGCAGGTGCTCCTCCGCCTCGGCAAGGCTGAGTATGCGCACCACGCAGCGGATGGGTATCAGACAGGCGTGCGGTCCGACCATAAATTTCAGGCACTCCGAGGAGGTCACGGAAACCGGCACCTCCATGCGAATGGCCGTGCCCTCGCCAGGCGCGCTGTGAATGGTCACGCTGCCGCCGAGACTGCTTACGACGTTTTGGGCCACATCCATCCCCACGCCGCGGCCGGAATACTGATTGGTCTGCTCGTTGGTGGAAAGCCCGGGCAGAAAGGCGAGATTCAATATCTCGTCCGCGCTGTAATCGCCCTCCTCTTTGGTCAGAAGCCCCCGCTCGGCAGCCTTGCGCAGCAGCTTCCGGGGGTCCATTCCGCCGCCGTCGTCCGCGACTGTGACGGCAAGATGATCGGTCAGATTTTCAAATTTCAGCGTGACGGTGCCGCAGGCGTCTTTTCCGGCGGCGGCGCGCGCCTCAGGAGCTTCGATTCCGTGGTCGGCGGCGTTGCGCAGCAGATGGATAAGCGGGCTGCCGAGAGTGTCGAGCAGGTTCCGATCGACTTCCAGTTCCGCGCCGACCACCGCAAGACGGATCTGCTTTTGCTCGCGCGCAGCCACGTCCCGCACCAGCCGCTGGTACTGCGGCACGACGGAGGAGACCGGCATCATGGAAACCGCGGCCACAAGCTTTTCCAGCTCATGGAACAGCCGCTTCATGGTCTGAAACTCGTTTTCCAGGGTGCCGCCCTGAACGTATTTTTTAATCGACGCGCCGAGGATGGTGTTCGCTGTGATTAGTTCCCCGGTGATATTCTGCAGCTGCATCACATTGGACCAGGAGACCATGCTGAATTTGTTCTGACGGGTCTGCAGCGCATCCGCGTCGTCGGAGGCTCCGTCCGCATCGGGGCCGGCATCAGTCTCCGGGGCCCCGTTTCCGATCTCCTCGACGCGCAGCACGTACGGAGAGGCGGACAGTCTCTGCGCCGCCTCCTCGGCATGGGCGGCGTGCAGCGTCAGCACCAGTCCGTCCCGGACGATGCGGGCGGCCGCATCCGGCGATTCCAGATTGGCGGGCTGCGTCCCGATCTTGCCGCAGATCTCTTCCAGCTGCCGCACCAGCATATAGGCCCGCACGTTTTCCATCTGGCAGTTGGGCCGCAGCGTTACGCGCCAGATGAGCTCGCCCGGCCCGTAAAGCTCCTCCGCCGCCTCGGCGGCAGGCTCACGGATGACAGGCGCGCCGGTGTCCGCGGCATCCGGCTCTTCCTTTTCTGCCGGGGAGCCGGGCCCGTCCTTAAAGAAATCGAGCTCCTTCTGGATCGCATCTATGACCGGCCGGGCGCTTTTGGGACGGAAGTCTTTTTTCGCCACGACGGCGTTCTCGTTTTCCACAAAATCGGAAAAAAGATACATCAGGTCGAAAATGCGGTTTTCAAAACCGACGGAGCGCTCGGGCTTGTCGCGGAACAGCAGAAAAAGGTCCTCCATCCGGTGCGTACAGCTGCTGATATCCGCCAGTCCCATCATGGCGGCGGAGCTTTTGATGGTGTGGACGACGCGGAAGACGGCGTTTATATCCTGCGCAGTAAAGCAGCCGTTCTGCATGGCCCCAGACTGCTTTGCATCGAATTCTTCCATCAGCCCGGCGGTCTCGCGCTGGTACAGCTCGACCATGGATTCCAGCTCTGCGCTGAAAAAGCCCACTTCATCACCCCCAAATCCGCCTGTAAGCGGCGTTATTCGTCATACTCAAAGGAACTGACAAGCTTCTTGAGCATCTGCATCTGACTGGTCAGCTCTTCGCTGGAGGCCGCGCTCTCCTCCGCGGTGGCGGAGTTTTCCTGCACGACGCTGGAGATCTGCTCTATGCTCTGACGCAGCTGCACGACGGCAGTGGCCTGTTCGCCGGAGGCCAGGGAGATGGCCTGGACCTTGTCCGCCGCATCCTGCGCCGCCTTGGCGGTCTTTGCCAGCTTTTCGGAAGTGGCGCCGGCAATATCCGCGCCCTGTACCATCATGTCTACGGTCTTCCCAATCAGGTCGCTGGTGGAACGGCTGGCCTCAGTCGTCTTTTCCGAGAGCCGGCGGATCTCGTTGGCCACCACGGAGAAGCCCTTGCCGGCCTCTCCGGCTCTGGCCGCCTCGACGGCGGCGTTGAGCGCGAGGATGTTGGTCTGAAACGCGATGTCCTCGATATCCTTGATGATCCCGGTGATCTCGCGGGACATCTCGCGCATCCTGTTCATGGCGCTGCTCATATCCCGCACTTCCTGGCTGGTCTCCCGCACGTCGGCGCCCACCGCCTCGGCAAGGCGGCTGGTGGCCACGGCGTTGTCGGCGTTGTCGCGGACGCGGTCGGAGACGTCGTTGATGGTCGCACTCAGTTCCTCCACGGAGCTGGCTTGCTCCAGCGTCGCCTGGGACAGGGACTGGCCGCTGCCCGCGATCTGCTCCGCGCCGCGCACGACCTGGTCGGCGCTGGTGTTGATCTGCATCAGTGCTTCCGTCAGATTCTGCGAAATCTTGGTCAGGGAATCCCTGATCGAGACGAAGTCACCCTTGAATTCCACCGCGGGTACATAATTCAGCTTTCGATTTCCGATGGCGCCCATGGCCGTGTCGATCTCACTGATATACAGGCGCATGGCGGAAATCGTATTGCGCAGGCTCTCTGCCAGTGAGCCGAGTTCATCCCTGCTGTGATAGCTGATCTCCTGCGAAAGATTTCCCTCCGCCAGACGCCTGGCGGCGAGCTCCATTTCATTCAGCGGCTTCTTTATGCCGCGCGTGAGCACGATGCACAGCACGATGGCCATGGCCAGAACGAAAGCGGCCAGGGCCATAACCATAACGCGCTGCTGCTTCACCAGGGATATCGTGCTGCTGTTTTTGGTTTCAGCGCGGGTCTGGGCGCGCTCGATGATCGTATTCAGCGAGGTGCGTATGCTGACCGCGTTTTGTTCGATCTCGCCGTTGGCGAGCTTCAGCCCGTCGTCGACTTTCCCGTCGCTGTACATGGAAAGCAGCTGCGTGGTCTGCGCGGTCAGGGTCTGGTACATCTCCTTGATTGCCGCAAGTTCATCAACGGACTTCAGCGGGAGCTTGCCCAGATCCTCGATATCCTTGCCCATGGAGTCCAGATAGCTGTTCATTTCCTCCGTGCGGGTGGCCAGGTACTTGGCGGCGTCCGCCGCCTCGCGCTGCTCCGCGTTTTCTGCCGCCAGCGCCACGCGGGAAAGACCCTTGGCATAGCCCTGCAGATCGGTCATCAGCGTCTGGCTGACGTTTACGATCTGAAACTCCTCGTTGTAAAAGGTCTCCATATCGCTGCTGATCCGGGTCATGCTGACCTGCGTGACCACCAGCATGATCGCCACAAGCACGATGACGGCAACAAAAGAGAAAACGATCTTGCTGCCGATTTTCAGGTTTTTCAGACATTTCATTTATTACCTCCTCAGCCAAGCAGGCCTGTGACCATTTCAGAAAGCTGCTCTTTCTTGAAGGGCTTGACGATGAACTCGCTGGCCCCGCTCCGCACGGCCTCCATGATGGTGGCGTCCTGCCCGATGGCGGAACACATGACAACCTTGGCGGACGGCGAGATAGCCATAATGCGCTTAAGCGCCTCAAGGCCGTCCATCTCCGGCATTGTCACGTCAAGAAGGACCAGATCCGGATTTTCGGAGGCATACAGCTTGACGGCCTCCGTGCCGTTGGGAGCCTCGATAAACCTGGTATATCCTGCGGAGGCAAGCGTGCTGCGTATCATCTTTCTCATAAAGGCCGCGTCGTCCGCGATCAGGATCAGCTTGTCGCTCATAGTTTTTAAACCTCACTTTTTTTATATCTGGAACAGTATCGAACGATTTCATCCGCAATCATATCCGGAGACATCAGCCTGTCCACGGCGCCGAGGTTTTCCGCGGCGCCGGGCATCCCGAAAACCGCGCAGGTCTCTTTGCTCTGGCCCAGGGTATAAGCTCCGGCGTCGTGCATCTCCCTGAGCCCCTGCGCCCCGTCACGGCCCATTCCCGTCAGGATGACGCCCAGGGCCGCGGGGCCGGCCGCCTCCGCCGCAGAGCGGAACAGCACGTCCACCGAAGGGCAGAAGCCTCCGTATTTTTCCGAGGTGCCGATCCTGACCCAGTAGCCCTGCTCGCTGCGGCAAACCGTAAGCTGCGCGCCGCCCATGGCGACGAGAGCGGTGCCGGGGAGCACCATGTCTCCGTTTCTTGCCTCATGCACCTCAAGATCACAGCAGCGGTTCAGCCGCATGGCATAGGCTTCGGTGTATTCCGGAGGCATATGCTGCACGATCACGATCCCCGGCAGGGTGTCCGGCAGCTGCCGCAGGATCTGCAGCGTGGTTTCCGTGCCGCCCAGCGAGGCGCCGATGACGATCAGCCGGTCGTTTAAGGCGCCCGGCTCCCCGGCCGGTTTCCGATAGGGGGAGAATGCGGGGCCATGCTCTTTGACCGATGGGGAGCGCGGCGCTTTTCCAGGTGGCGCCCTGTGGGGAGCCGTCTGCTTCGCCTCCGCCTGCATCTTGAGCTTGAGCTTCAAGAGCAGACGGAACTGTTCGGCGGTTCTGGGCTCAGCGTCCTGCATCTTCGTGATGAAGTCCCGCGCGCCCAGCCTGACGGCGTCCTCGCAGGCCTCCGCGTCGCCGGAGACGACGACGACCGGAAGATCCCATCTCTGCAGGATCTCCTTTAAAAGCTCCGAGCCTTCGCGGTCCGGAAGCTGCAGATCAAGCGTTATCACGTCCGGACGCAGCTCCGGTATCAGCTCCAGCGCCTGCGCGCCGCAATCCGCCGTCCCCGCGACCGTGAGGCAGTTGTCCGACTCGATCACCTGGCGGAGAAACTGCTGATAGAGCTTGGAATCCTCGATCACGAAAACCCGGATCTTTTTCCTGATCACCTTATCACCTCCGGTTTCCGGTACACCGCCGGCTGTATGTACTGCAGGCGATTGGGGACCGCCAGCAGGCTCTCGGTATGCCCGATCATGAGATACCCTCCCGGAAGCAGCGCTTCGGTCAGCTTTTTGACCAGCGCGGCCCGGTCCGAATCCTGAAAATATATGAGCACGTTCCGGCAGAAGATAAGATCGTAGGTCGGTATCAGATATGGCATATCCATCAGGTTCTGCCGCTGGAAGCTGACGCAGGACTGAAGGGACTCCTTCACCCGGAACTGGCCGTCCTGAAAGTTTTCGCAATAGCGCGATTGCCATGCGGCGGGCAGGCGGGCATAGTCCGCGCTTCCATAAAAACCTCTCAGCGCGGCGGCCACAGCCGTCGCGGAAAGATCGGAGCCGAAGATGGAGAACGGAACGTGCAAAGCGCCCGCGCTGCGGCAGTCGGACAGCTCCATGGCCAGCGTATAGCATTCCTGCCCGGTGGAGCATCCCGCGCACCAGATGCGCAGCGGAGCCGTCCGGTTAGGCGGCAGCGCGGGTATCACGCGCTGCCGGAGAAACTCAAAGTGCTTCTCTTCCCGGCAGAAGAACGTGTAGTTGGTTGTCAGCTGGTCCATCATCCGACGCTCCATGACGCCCGTCTGGTCGCTCAGGAGCTTTTTCCAGTATTCGGCGTAGGTATCGGACTTGGAGTAGGCCAACTCCAGCCAGAGCTTACTTTCGATGAGGTATTTTTTCTTCTCCAGATTCAGGCCGTAGCGCGAGCGGATATAGCGGTGCATTTCGCCGAATTCCTTGTCGCTGAGTTCGATCATGCCGTTCCTTCCTTATCCGGCAGCAGAACGCCCATATCCTCCAGGGGAAGCGCGGATTCCAGCTCTGCGCTGTCAAGCGGCGCCATCGTCTCCACCCGGTCTGCGGCATAGGCCGCGCATCCGGCGCCGCGGGCGCACAGGATGACCAGCGGCGCGGGCGCGCGCCGCCCGGGGTTTATGGAGCGAATGGGAAAGATCGCGCCCTCGTCATACGCGATCCCGCAGATGCCCTCCGGCGCATCCGGAGCGGGGACCGCGGAGGGCCCCGACAGTATTTTCAGCACGGCCGCCGCCGGAACGGCAAATCTCATGCCGTCCAGCCGGGCCCTGATATAGATTTCATCCATCATAACGACTCCTGCAAAAAACGCGTTCGCAGCTGTCTGCAGTCCAGCAGATATACCAGCTTTCGTTCGCTTTCCAGATAAGCTATCCCGGCGATCCACCGATTCCGGGGACTGCGCGCCTCCTCCGGTATCTCATACTGGCAGGCCGGGGGCAGCTGCACGATGCCGGTCACCCGCTCCACCGTCAGCGCGGCGAGACCCGCATCGTCCTGAAAAATGACGGTGCCGCCGCCGTGCTCCAGATGTTCAGAGAGAGATATCTCCGGCATGTCCTGCGGCGGTTCGGAGGCGATCTGCCCCACATCCGACAGGGGAAGCACATAGGTGATCCCGTCCGCCGAGAGAGCCAGAAACAGATATTCCTGGCCGCCTGTATTTTCCAGCATCATGGCTTCTCCTCAGGTCAGCTTTTCCAGAATACGCTGCAGAGACTCAAATTTCGGATGCAGCAGAATATAGCTTACGAACGCCTGATCCAGATAGAAGAAGGTGTTTTCGATGAAAAGCAGTTCCGGCGTCTCATCCTTGAATTTGCCGAGAAAGGTGTCCAGAATGTCGCGGCTGGTGCCAAGCTTCAGGTTGGGCAGCGAAACGGAAAATTCGGATTCCAGCATGGAGGCCAGGGCGTTGAGGTAGGCGTTGCACATGATGTTTCCCACCTCCCGGATGGAGGACTCCTGCATCTCGTTCATCTGCGCGAGATCAGCGACAGGTTCGCCGGTGAGCTCCTCGGCGATGACCTTGGCAAACTGCTCATTGAGCAGGAAGGTGATGACGCAGTCGAGATCGCCGTGGACGTCTATCACCACGCCCGCGTTGCGGTTGCCGGGAAAGTCGATGATCTCCGGCAGGCTGTTCATCTCGGTGATGCGGATGCTGGGCAGATCCATCTGGATCGGGTGGCAGGTCAGCTGCGAGAGTGAGGTCAGCGCGTTTCCCGTGCCGATATTGCCGAGCTCCAGCAGCACGTCCTTGTGCATGTCGTTCAGGTCCGTAAATTGTTTTACGTTCATATTTTCTCACTCCAAATCCGCTGCAGCGTTTCATAAAGCAGCTTCGGTTCAATCGGCTTTGAAAGATGCATGTTCATGCCGGCCTCCATGCAGCGCCGGATGTCTTCCTCAAACGCATTAGCGGTCATGGCGATGATCGGCAGCCGCTCAAGGTCGGGCCGCCCGGCGGCGCGGATGGCGCGGGAGGCGTCCAGTCCGTTCAGGACAGGCATCTGGATATCCATCAGCACCGCCTGAAATTCGCCGGGCTCGCAGTGCAGGAGCATATCCACGGCGTCCTGGCCGTTGAAGGCTGAGGTGACGCGGCAGCCCTTGCGCTCCAGCAGCTTGCGGGTTATTTCCATGTTCATGGGATGGTCCTCCACCACCAGCACGCTGCGCCCGCCAAAGTCGACCAGCTCGTTTTCCGGCTCCTCAGGTTCCACCGACTGAACAGCCGAGACCGGGAAGGAAACCAGAAGGCGGAAGGTCGTTCCGCGGCCCTGGGCGCTTTCCACGCTGATCGTGCCGCCCATGAGCACGAGCAGGTTTTTCACGATGGCAAGTCCAAGTCCCGAACCGTTCTTCGTCGGCGGACCCGCCTGCTCGAAGACCTCGAATATGCGCTCCTGGGCGTCCTCGGCGATGCCGATACCCGTATCGCTTACGTCGATGGAATAGCCGATGCGGCTGTCGCTGCCGGTTTCGCGGCGGATGTCCACGGAGATGCTGCCGCCTTCGCCGGTGAACTTTACCGCGTTGGACAGCAGGTTGAAAAAGATCTGCTGAATGCGCATCTTGTCCAGCATGACCAGCGTCTCGGGCGCATCCGGTGTTTGGGTGAGGCGGAAGTCCAGCCTGTTCTGATCCATCTGCGCCTGCATGGATACAAGCACGTCGTGCAGACACTGGGAGACGGTTCCCGGCTCGGGATGCAGCTCCAGGCGGTTCGACTCGATGCGGGACATATCCAGGATGTCGTTGATGAGCCCAAGCAGATACTGACCGGAAGAGGAGATCTTTTCCAGATAATCCTTGACCGCTTTTTTGTTGTCGGCCTCGTCGAGCGCGAGGCTCGACATGCCCAGAATAGCGTTGAGCGGGGTGCGGATGTCGTGGCTCATGCGCGAAAGGAAGGAGCTCTTGGCCTCATTGGCCTTTTTGGCCTCGCCCAGCGCTTTTTCCAGCTGCTCGTTCTGCAGACGGTAGCTCTCTGTATCGTCCGCGAGGAAAACGATGCGGGCGGGGATGCCGTTCCAGTCGATATGGCGGCCGTTCATGTTCAGATGGCGGCCGGTCTTCTGCGTGATTATCTGACGGGGAATATATGTGTCTTCCGGCAGCTTTTCGCCGCAGAAGGCCATCCAGGGATAATCCGCCGGCTCGCCGCACTCTTCCGCCAGATCTGCCGCGGCATTGTTCATGTACAGCTGCTCGTTGGTCTTTTCGTCGTTGACCGCGATTGCGGAGAAGGAATCGTCCAGCACGTTCTGGTACATCTTCTCCCGCACCGAGGTGGGGGTGATGACGGACTGGTAGACGGGCTTGTTGCCCTCCTTGCGGATGAGCACCGCGTGGGCCTGGACCCAGATCATTTTCTCGTCCGCACCCACCAGCCGGAAGGTGGTTTCCAGCGTGCTGCCGGTTTCCGCAGCGCGGAAAAGGCTCTTCATCACGCGGGCGCGGTCCGCCTCGTATATCAGGCATCCCAGACCCTCGCGCCGCACGCGCAGACCGTCCTCTTCCGTCCAGGCGCCGAGATCGGCGAGCTTCTTGCTGTCATAGAGCAGTTCGAGACTGCTTCCGACCCGGAAGATCACCACGCCGCCGGGGATGTTGTCCACCAGAGACTCGATGGCGTTGCGCTGGATGGCAGTGTCGCGCAGCTCCAGAAGATTCGAGATGCGCAGGCGGATGACGTTGGCGTTGAAGGGGCGGCGCAAAAACTCGCTGGCGCCGTAGGACAGAAGCTGCTCCTCGTCCCCGCTGCCCTCCCGGGCGAGAATGACCACGGGAATGGAGGCAAAGAGAGTGTTGCTTTTTATGGAGGCCATGAACCGGAAATCGTTTCCGGAGACGATGTCCTCGTCCACCAGAACGGCGCCGATCTCGTCCTGTTCCTTGTTCAGCACGGAGCGGACCTCCTGCTCGCTGGCGGCGTCAATTACGGTGCAGTCGGGCAGTAGGATTTCCCGCAGCTCGCGCCGCACTCCTTCGTCGGCGGAGGCCACGATGAGCTTTTCCCGTCCGTTCGCGTTTGTGGGCAGGTACTGCAGGCTCTTCCGTATATCCTCCTGCACCACATGGTAGCCGGAGTCCGTGAACATCGCCTGCACGACGGTTTCCCCATCCGCCATCCGCGTCACCCGCATGGTGCCCATCACATATGCCAGCGTGCCGTCCCTGCGCATGATCCGGTGCCCGAAATTTATCGTCTGCCCGGTGCGGACGCAGCGGCGGAAAAAGCCGCGGAAGATCTCCCGGTCGTAGGCATAAACCGTCTGCGTTTCCCCCGATTCCAGCGAGGCCGTAAATGCGCAGCTGTCCTGAAAGCCGTAGATCTGGGCGCAGGTGCTGTTGAACTGCAGGACCTGCGCGGTTTCATCCATGGAATAGCGCAGAATGCCGCACAGGACGCTGTCGAACAGGTCCCTTTCCGTCGGAGTCATATGAAACTCTCTAATCATTGTGTTGCCATCCTTTATTTCATTCTTTGCCGCAGATCAGATGCCAAAGAGTGCTGTACATGAACTCCGGATCGATGGGCTTTGAGAGATGCGCGTTCATACCCGCTGCGCGGCTTTTTTCCACATCCTCGTCGAAGGCGTTGGCCGTCATCGCGACGATGGGTATCGTCCCGGCGTCCGGCCTGCCCCAGTGGCGAATGTTGGCGGTGGCCTGCAGACCGTCCATCATCGGCATCCGCACATCCATCAGAATGGCGTCGTAGGTGCCGATGGGGCTCTGGACGAATTTCTCCATTGCCTTGAGACCGTTTGCCGCCCGGTCGACGGTGAAGTGCTTGGCTTCCAGCAGGGTCCGGGCGATCTCCGCGTTGAGATCGTTGTCCTCCGCCAGAAGGACGCGCCTGCCACTGAAATCATATTCGCGTTTCTGCCCCTCCGCATCCTTCTCGTTTCCGAGAGCGCGCTCAAAAGCGGAAACCAGTGTGGAGCGCAGCAGGGGCTTGGAAACCATCATGTTGGCGCCGGCCGCGCGGGCGTCGGCCTCGATGGACTGCCAGTCGTAGGCCGATATGATGATGATCGTCACATCGGGCCCGACGATTCGGCGGATCCGCTGCGTCGTCTCGATGCCGTCCATGTCGGGCATCTTCCAGTCGATCAGGATGAAATCATAGTATTTTCCGTCGTCCGCTCTGCCGCGAACCCGTTCCACCGCTTCGCCGCCGGAGGTCACCCATTCGCCGATCATGCCGATATCCCGGAGAATGTCCTGGGTCTGTTCGCAGATCAGCAGGTCGTCGTCCACGATCAGCGTGTGCAGGTTCTGCAGGTTCGGCTGCAGCTTGGGTATGCGCATCGCCTTTTCGTCCGCCGTAAGCGGAATGTCAATGGTGAACTCGCTGCCGACGCCCACGATGCTGCGGACGGTCACTATGCCGCCCATCAGCCCCACCAGATTTTTCGTTATCGCGAGCCCCAGCCCGGTGCCGCCGAACACGGTAGTCGTCGAGGTGTCCACCTGCTCGAACGCGTCGAAGATCCGCTCAAGATCCGCCGGCGCTATCCCGCAGCCGGTGTCGCCCACGACAAACCGCACTTTCTCCTGGGCGGTGTCCCGGCTGAGAACGCTGACGTCCAGAGAGACCTTGCCTCTGGAAGTAAACTTGACCGCGTTGGCGAGCACGTTGACCAGCACCTGCTGCAGCTTCATCTCATCGCCGATATAGGAATCGGCAAGCTCGCCGGAGACGGTGCATTCATACTCGATCCCCTTTGCCCGGGCCTGCGGATAGATTATGTTGTTGACTCCGGAGATGAACTCCTGGAAGGTAAAGCTATCGTTCTTCAGCAGCATTTTCCCGCTTTCGATGCGGGACATATCCAGAATGTCGTTGATGAGCGACAGAAGATACCGGGCGGAGATGCCGATCTTCGCGATGCAGTCCGCCGCTTTTTGGGGATCGCCCATCGACTGCGCCGCGATGGTATCCATGCCGATTATCGCGTTGAGCGGCGTGCGGATCTCATGGCTCATGCGGGAGAGGAAATTCGACTTCGCGCTGCTGGCCTGCTGCGCGGCCAGAAGGGCTGTCTCAAGGTGATCCCGGGCCTCGCGCTCCTGTTCGAAAATCGCCGTGACGTCGGTGAGCAGAAAGACCAGCGTGTCGCGGTGAGAGTCGAGATAGAAGACGTCGTGCTTCATTCTGCGGAGCGGCCTGCCGGGAAGATGCTCGGCGGCCTGACGTCTGCGGTTGTAGACCGTGTAGGTCGGGTTCTTTGCAAGCTCGGCCAGAATTACCGCCTGATCCATATTCTGCAGAAAGCTTTCCGCGTCTTCCTCCGCCACAAAGTTTGCGGCCGCTGTTTTCAGCACATCGGCATATGAGCTGCCGTTGAGGCTGGAGAGCTCCCGGTCGGTTCCCGAGACGACGGTAAAGATGCCGGAATGCAGATCCAGAACGGAGACGCAGGCGTAGTTCCGATCCACCACTGCCGCGCTGATCCTCTCGTTTATGACGTCCCGGTGGATATCCTTGGTGTAGAAAAACGCGATCATATCGCCGCTGTCGGGGTCAGGCAGAACCTCGGCGCTGGTCATCACCCAGCGGATGGTGTTTCCGATCATTCTGCGGTAGCGGATCTCCGCGCTGTAATGACCTTCCTTGCCCCCCGCGAGCATGGCGCTGCCGCTGCAGGTGGAAAGGAAGAGCTCCCGGTCACCGGCGTCGGGGATTCGGGAAGCCGCTTTCAGCAGGACCTCGCGCGTCTGCGCGTTGGCGCTCTCCAGCGGCGGGCAGATACGGTTTGCCTCCGCCAGAGCTTCCGCGCCGATCCGGGCGTTCATCATTTCGCCGTCGCGGGTCTGAATCTCAATCTTCGCCGGCCGCGAGAGGTCGAAGGAAAACGACTCGAATATGCCGCCCTCCAGCGTCTTGAGCCGCACGCGCTCCTTGCGGAGACGATCTTCCTCCTGCATCCGTTTTGTGACGTCGATCGAATGCCCGCGCGCGCGGACGACTTTGCCGTCGCTGCCGCGCACGGCCTTCATGCTGATCTTCTCCCAGATAAAACTGCCCTTGTAGACGAACCGCACGGTGCATTCCGCAAATCCCGCGCCCCGGTCGATGGCGGACACCATGTCCCGGTAGGCCTGCGCGTCGTCCGGCGGGCACTGCGTATAGGCGAGAAAATCATCCGGGTAGTGCTCCCAGATGGTGGGCAGACTGGAAAAGCGGTTGTTCAGCATCAGATTTTCGCAGCGTGCCTGCCCGGGAAAGTAGGTGAAGAACTGAAGATCCGTGTTCAGGAGAGACTCCTCCAGATTGTCCCGGCTTTCCGCCAGCCTGTCTTCCGCCCGCTTCTGCGCGTCAAGACCGCTGTACGAGGCGTAGTAGTAAGAAATGCCCTCTTTGATATAAGCGCCGCGCAGCCGGATGTTGACCCAGTGGAGCTGCCCGTCGCTGCCCTTGACGCGGTAGTCCGCGCTTCCGACCGGGACAGCACCGCTTCTGAGCTGTTCGTACGCCCGCGCCACGGCAGCCTGATCTTCCGCGCAGACGAGGCGCAGGACGTCCGTGCCGACGAGATCTTTTACTGCAGCGCCGTCGTAGTGATGCACCTCAAGGAAGCCTTCATTGGCCAGGTCAAGACACAGTCCGCCGTCCTCTTCGTGCACGATGGCCACCCCGCAGGGCAGACGGTTGATGAGTGAAATATAGTCCTCGGCTGATTTGACCTGCTCCTCCAGCATCTTCTCCCGGGAGACGTCACGGCTGATCCCATAAAGACCGATGAGCCTGCCGTCTTCGTCCCTTATTGGAAATTTCCGCGTGCGCGTCCAGCGCTGAAGTCCGTCCAGATCAGGAAGCCGCTCGACGAAATCCAGCAGCGGTCTGCCGCTGTCCAGCACCTTTTGGTCATCCGCACGGTATTGCCTGGCTATCCTTTCCGGGAAGAGCTCAAAGTCGTTCTTTCCCACAAGCTGAGAGGCGGAGGCGACATTCGCCATTCGGGCAAACGCCTCGGATCCTCCGTGGTACAGGAGGTCGGTATCCTTAACAAATATGTAGTCCTCGCTGTTCCGCATCATCTCGCGGAGGGTCTCGTTGACGAGCACACTGCCCGAGAGCTTCTTCCCGTCACTCATCTTTCGTTACCTCTTGGCTTTTTGAAATCAGTTCTGCCATTTTCCCGGGCAGCGGCTCGGGACTGATCGGCTTGGAGATATGCCCGTCCATTCCGGCGTCCAGGCATTTCTGCACATCATCGGAAAACGCGTCGGCCGGCATGGCCGGTATGGGCGTGCGCCAGCCGTCCCCTCGCCGGGCGCGCTTTGAACGCGGATTGCCCCGCCCATGCGGTCGGCCAGCTTATTGACGATGGCAAGGCCCGGGCCCGTTCCACGCGTTTCGGGTACGTCGTCCCGGTTCTCCTGCGTAAACGGATCAAAGAGCACTTTACGGAATTCTTCGCCCATGCGGGCCCTTTTTCCTATTGCGCGTCCGGGGCAAAGAAAGGCGCAAAAACATCGATATGCGCGGCTACGTAAAATAAAATAGTTTTATCTGCGTGCAAACCTTACATATCTACTCAATATTAGTATATACGACAAGATAGAATAGTGCAAGACATTGTTCAAAAGCACGCCGCTTCAATATATGTGTTTGGGGCATAAATGTATTGCTTTTTTCCGCGTTCTGCTGTACTCTCAGGAGCAGGGAAAAGAGGCGGACGACCATGGCGCAAAATCTCTCGCAGGACTTCAGAAACATAGAGGATGATGCGGGCAGCCTTGTGGATTATTTTATCGAAAACATCAATGTCCGGCTGCTGGGCTGCGGCATCCACAGATCATCGACTGCAAGGATCGCAAACTTTCAGGTCCCCGCATTTTTAGCCGTATACTATAAGGTGGGGTCGGTCGAAATCCGGCACGGAAACGAGACCACAATCTTGAAGCCGGGGTCGTTTTACATTTTTCGGCCCAATGACGTATACAGCGGAAGAAAGATCGGCGATTTGCCGATCTGCTTTGCCTATCTGCAGTTCGACATCACTCCGTTTATGGAACGGTACAACTTCGGAACGATCGCGATGATTTCTACGGACACGTTTTTTCAGAAGCAGCAGTACCGTCCGCTGGGAGAGATGCTGGCAAAGCTCGCGGAGGATGATCCCGAAAGGCCGGGGCGCACGGCCATGCTCCGGCAGCTGGTGAAGGTCATACTGGGGCAGATAATCTACGATCAGGCCATCCAGGAGAAGGACGCGGAGCTGCTGAAAAAGGGGAGTGATTCCAGAGTCATCAATAATGCGTTCCAGTACGTGGCGGAGCATCTCTCCGCGCCGGTCGTGATCGGAGATATCATCAAGGACGGAAAAACAAGCAAGACGAGTCTGGAACGCGCCTTCCGCAACATGCTGGGTACGACGCCGCAGCAGGCGCTGCTGCGCTTTAAGGTCGAGCGTTCCATGGAGATGCTGATGCAGAATATCCCGCTCAAGGATATTGCCAAGGCCCTGGGCTTCAGCTCGGTTTTTCATTACAGCAACACATTTAAAACGGTGACCGGCATCCGTCCCACCGATTACAGAAACGAGATCGCGAAAAAGACGAAGCATTCCAATAACGGAACGGACTGAAGCGCGGCCGGGAGGCTGTTTTACAATAAGCAAAAATTCAGGCCGCGTGCAGCGTTTTGCTGCACGCGGCCTGAATTTTTTACCAAAGAAACAAACAAGAACGAGCTGTCAAAGATTCCGCGGGGGAGCCTGTCTTACGGGCGGTTTACATGCCCGCGTATTAATCCTCGTAGCCGTTGGGGTTCTTCCGCTGCCAGTTCCAGGAGTCGCGGCACATCTCGTCCAGACCGTACTGCGCCTTCCAGCCCAGAGCCTCGGCGGATTTGCCGGGGTCGGCGTAGCACACCGGCAGATCGCCGGGACGGCGGGGCGCCATTTTGTAGGGCACTTTGACGCCGTTTACGCGCTGGAAGGTCTCCACGATCTCCAGCACGCTGTAACCGCGGCCGGTGCCCAGATTGAACACGCTCTCGCCCCGGTGGGACATCATATAGTTTATGGCGTCCGCATGGCCGCGGGCCAGATCCATGACATGGATATAGTCCCGCACGCCGGTGCCGTCCGGCGTGTCGTAATCCCCGCCGTAGACGTTGAGGTACGGAAGTTTGCCGATGGCCACCTGGGAGACGTAGGGCATGAGGTTGTTGGGTATGCCCCGGGGATCTTCGCCGATGAGGCCGGAGGGGTGGGCGCCGATGGGGTTGAAATATCTCAGCAGGCACACGGACCAGTCGGGGTCGGCAAAGGCGGTGTCCCGCATCACCTGCTCAGACATGTACTTGGTCCAGCCGTAGGGGTTGGTGCAGTCGCCGATGCCGGAGGTCTCCTTCAGGGGCATGTCGTTTTTGCCGGAATAGACCGTGGCGGAGGAGGAGAAGATGATGTTCTTCACGCCGTGATCCCGCAGGGCTTCGCAGAGCCTGACGGTGGAAAACAGGTTGTTGTCGTAGTATTCCAAAGGCATGTGTACGCTCTCGCCCACGGCCTTCAGTCCGGCAAAGTGGATGGCGCAGCCGATGTCGTGCTCGCCGAATATGCGGTCTAGGGCGGCGCGGTCGCGCACGTCCGCCTTGTAGAAGGCGGGCTTTTTCCCGGTTATCTCGCCGATGCGCTCCACGGCCTTCTCACTGCTGTTAACAAGGTTGTCGATGATGACCACGTCGTAGCCGTGCTCCAGCAGCACCACGCAGGTGTGGCTGCCGATATATCCGGCTCCGCCGGTAACAAGTACTGTCATATGCCGCTCCTTTCGCTCTTCAGTCCCAGAGCCTGTTGGGGTAGGTTCCGCGCTTTTTCATCTCCGCCACGGCGCTTCTGAACGAGTCCAGATCCTCCCGGTAGGTGACGCCGTGCCAGGTCTCGTCGCAGTCCAGCATCCGGACGGTGCACTTTCCGGCGGCGAGCTGGGCGTTGGCCACGGCGGGCAGGAAATATTCGCAGTTCAGTGGGTTTACCGGAAGGTTGGCGTCCAGAAATTCCGGAAAGCCGTCCTTCAGCGCGCCCATGATGCTTTTGCCGAAGCCCCACAGGTTCATGGATACCGTCACGTCCCCGGAGATGGGGACGAAGGTTTGGCCGCCGTCCTCGGAATAGGCGGCGTCGGAGCCGCGTTTTTCGATGCGGGTTCGCTCCGTGACGCCGGTCAGAAAGCCGTCCTTAGTCTCGCATATGCCGCGGGAGACGTAGCCGTTTTCCGTGACGGTGTTGCGCAGGCGGTAGCCCACCATGGCGTGCTGGCTGTCGGGGCGATCCTCCTTCAGAAAGTCGAACACCGCCGCATAGGCGGCGGGGCCGTAAAAATCGTCGGAGTTTATCACGGCGAAGGGCCCGTCCACAGCATCGATGCAGCACAGCACCGCGTGGGCGGTGCCCCAGGGCTTCACGCGGCCGGCCGGGACGGAGTAGCCCGCCGGCAGGCGGTCGAGCTCCTGAAAAACATATTCCACGTCGAAATACTTTTCCATGCGGCGGCCCACGGAGGCCTTAAAATCGTCCTCGATCTCGTGCTTAATGATGAATACGGCCTTTTCAAAGCCGGCCCGGCGGGCGTCGAACAGGGAAAAATCGATTATCGCGTGCCCCTCGGCGTCCACGGGCTGTATCTGTTTCAGCCCGCCGAAACGGCTGCCCATGCCGGCTGCCATGACGACAAGCGCTGGTTTCTGCATAAATAGTCCCTCTTCCGGATAAAAATCAGGTGTCCAGATCCATGGGAGTGATGCCCATGCTCTCCGTTATCTCGCGTATCGCCCTGTGGGTCTCGTCCTGGGCGATCTTGAGGCAGGAGGGGGCGTTGTCGTCGGTGATGTCGGTCATGCCCTCGGGGAGCTTGATGACCGAGGTGGTGGTGATGTCGAAAAGAAAATTGTCGGCCTCGCCGTCGGATATCTTTATGTTCAGGTACATGTACAGGGTGCCGTCGGGAGGCTGGGGCACCTGAGAGCCCATGCGGCTCTCCACATGGAGCTGCAGCTCCTGGGCGGCGGCGGTGTTAACGTGGGTGCTGATACTGGTTACCTTGAAGTCCAGCAGCTCGTATTTTTCTTCGTCCAAATGTAACTCCTATTCTCCGCGCCGTGGGCGCGGCCGTATCGTTCCGCTGACAATTGTACTATCCCCGGCCCGCCGCGTCAAGCCAAACCGTGCGCGGGCCGCTTTTGCAAAAAGCAATAAATATATTTGCCCGCGGGGGCGGAAGTTCGGGAAATTTGCGCATTGACTTCACCGCCGCAAAGCGCTAAAATAACGCCATAATCGAATATGGCAAATGCATTGATGGAGACAAACAGCGCGTTCCCTTGCGTCACAGAGAGCCGGCGGCGGTGGAAGTCCGGTACGGAACAACGCGTGAATAACACTCCGGAGCAGCGAGCTGAAAGAGACATCGAGTAGGCGGGACGCGAAAGCGCGGCGTTATTGCGCGAGGGTTTGTCTGAACCCGAAAAAGAGACTGTATTCATTACAGTAAATTAGGTGGCACCGCGGATCGGCAGTTATTCGTCCTATGAATTTGGGAGGAGAGCTGCGAATATGATTCGGAGGTGCATTTTTATGTGTTCTATCATGGGTTTCACCAGTCAGAGCGTTTCTGAAGAGGAGCTGCGGGAATATTTCGACCGCACAAAGTCGAGGGGTCCGGACATGTCGCGGGTGGAAAAGACCGGCTCCGGCTATCTGTGCTTTCACAGGCTTTCCATCATGGGTCTCACGCCGGAGGGCATGCAGCCCTTCCATATGGGCGGCGACATGTGCGTGTGCAACGGGGAACTGTACCTGTTCCGCCCGCTTAAGGCTGAGCTGGCCAGGGAGTACGAATTCAAAAGCGGCTCCGACTGCGAGATAATCCTGCCGCTCTACCGCAAGTACGGGCTGGAGATGTTCAAAAAGCTGGACGCGGAGTTCGCCATGCTGATCTACGACGGGGGAAAAGACGAGCTTATCGCCGCCCGGGATCCCATCGGCATCCGTCCGCTGTTTTACGGCCGGCTTCCAGACGGGAGCATGGCCTTTGCCAGCGAGGCGAAGAACCTGGTCGGCCTGTGCGCCCAGGTCTGCCCCTTCCCGCCGGGCTGCTACTGGGCGGACGGAAAATTCACCCGCTATGCCGACGTGACGGACGTGGACGAATACGTTTCCGGCGACCTGGACGGAATCTGCAAAAAAATACGGGAGCTTCTCATACTGGCCGTGGACAAACGGCTGGACGCCGACGCGCCTCTGGGCTTTCTGCTCTCCGGCGGGCTGGATTCCAGCCTGGTGTGCGCCATATCAGCGAAGCTGCTGGGGCGGCATGTGCGCACCTTCGCCATCGGCATGGAAAAGGATGCCATCGACCTGAAGTACGCCAGGGAAGCCGCCGATTTCATCGGGGCTGAGCACACCGAGGTATACATGACCCGCCAGGAGGTGCTGGATTCGCTGGAGGAGGTCGTCGCCCTGCTGGGCACCTGGGACATCACCACTATCCGGGCCAGCATGGGCATGTATCTGTGCTGCAAGGCCATACACGAGCGCACCGACGTGCGGGTGCTGCTGACCGGGGAGATATCCGACGAGCTTTTCGGCTATAAATACACCGACTTCGCCCCCTCGCCGGAGGCCTTCCAGCAGGAGGCAAAAAAGCGCGTCGACGAGCTTTACATGTACGACGTGCTCCGGGCCGACCGCTGCATCTCCGTGAACTCCATCGAGGCGCGGGTGCCCTTCGGCGATCTGGAATTCGTGAAATACGTCATGTCCATCGACCCCGCCCTGAAGGTGAACAGCTACGGCATGGGAAAATATCTGCTGCGGCACGCCTTCGAAAACGACCGACTGCTGCCTGAGGACATACTGTGGCGGCAGAAGGCGGCGTTCTCCGACGCGGTGGGCCACTCCATGGTGGACGATCTCAAGGAGTACGCGGAGGAAAAATACACCGACGCCGAATTTGAAGCTCGGCGGGCAAAGTACGAATACTGCCGCCCATTCACCAAGGAGAGCCTGCTGTACCGGGAGATATTTGAAAAATACTACCCCGGCCAGGCCAAAATGATAGCGGATTTCTGGATGCCCAACAGGCTGTGGAAGGGCTGCGACGTGAACGATCCCTCGGCCCGCGTGCTTTCAAACTACGGCCAGAGCGGCGTTTGAAATTGCGCCTTGCGCAAACAGGCGGTCTGGTGTATACTGACACACAATTCACTCGATAGGGAGCGTGTGCTTTGGGATTCATTGAACTGCTTTTGCTTGCGGTGGGGCTCAGTATGGACGCCTTCGCCGTGTCTATCTGCAAGGGCCTGTCCGTGAAAGAGGTGCGGCCCCGGCACGCGGCTCTGGCGGGACTGTATTTCGGCGGCTTCCAGTTCCTCATGCCGCTGCTGGGCTACCTGCTGGGCTCCAGGTTCGAGAGCCTTATCACCAGCGTCGACCACTGGGTGGCGTTTATCCTGCTGGGCCTTATAGGCGGCAACATGATCAAAGAGGCGCTGTCCAAAAACGAGGAGAAGCTGGACGACGACTTCGGCTTCAAGACCATGTTCCTTCTGGCCGTGGCCACCAGCATCGACGCGCTGGCCATCGGCATAACCTTCGCGTTCCTGTCGGTGGATATCATCCCCGCCTGCCTCACCATCGGCGTCACCACGTTCATATTTTCCGCGGCCGGCATATATATCGGCCACGCTTTCGGCGTGAAATACAAATCCAAGGCCGAGTTCGCCGGCGGCTGCATCCTGATACTGCTGGGCACGAAGATCCTGTTGGAGCATCTCGGCGTGATAAGTTTTTGAGAATTTAAAAGACCGGCCGGGCGGAAAGCTTTCCGCCCGGCCGGTCTTAGATATACATGTGTTAAGTCCTGAAAAAGTCCTGACCGTTTTCGTACATGTCGAAGAGCAGAGTGAAAAACGCCTTGTGGAAGGGCAGAAACTCTCCGGAATCGATGAGCGAGTGTATCCTGTCCAGTGAGGCCCACTCCACGCGCTCCACCTCGCTGGCCTGGAGCGTCAGGGAGCCGGGCTCAAAGTCCTTCTCAACGACGTAATAATCGTCGAAGCCGTGCTCAAAATTTATGCTCATGGCCGGATCGATCCGGGAAAAATCGTAGTCTATGCCCAGTTCCTCCCGCAGTTCCCGGCGGGCGGCCCGGGCACTGGTCTCGCCGGCCATGCTGTGGCCGCCGGCGGACACGTCCCATTTTCCGCCGTAGAGCTGTTTTTTCGGGGAGCGGAACTGTATGAGCATATGCCCGCGGCTGTCGAAGATGCAGATGTGCACCACCAGCCTGTATTCTCCGTCGCCAAGCGCCGTGAGCCGGGGCACCGTGCGCCCGGTGGGGCGGCGGTCTTTGTCGTACACGTCGATATACTCGCTCATTTGAGCCTCACCTTGTCTCTTGTGATGTCCGACAGCGACGCGCAGCCCGTCATGACCATGACGTCGATAAGCTCCGCGCGTATTTTTTCAAAGTAGAGCCGCACGCCCTCGGCGCCGCCGGCGAGTCCCGCCAGAGTGTAGGGCCTGCCGATGAGAACGGCGTCGGCCCCCAGCGCCAGCGCCTTGAATACGTCCGCGCCGGAGCGGATGCCGCCGTCCACAAAGATCTTGAAGTCCGGTCCCAGCGCCGCGCGTATATCCGGCAGGACGGAGCAGGTGGGGGGAGCGTCCTCAAGGACGCGGCCGCCGTGGGAGGATACCACGATGCCGCTGGCCCCGGCGTCCCGGCATATCAGCGCGGCCCTGGGCGTCATGACGCCCTTGACGATAAACGGCAGTCTGGCGGCGGAAACTATCTCCCGGATGTCGGCGGGCGATTTCGGATCTACCGGCTTTCCCAGAAGCTTGAGATTGATAAGCCCGGCGGAGTCCACGTCCATGGCCGCGGCCACGGCGCCCGCCGCCTCCGCAAGGCGGAGGTTTTCAATGACCTTTTCGTTTTTCCAGGGCTTTATCGCCGGGATAAACGCGCCGCCGGACGCCTCGGCAGCCCGCAGGCTGGAGACGAAATACTCGTCCCAGGGGCCGTCGGGGGTGAAGGCGGCCGTGCCGGCCGCCGCCGCTCCGCCTACCTGGGCGCCGGTGAGGGCGTCCTCCGTGACGGTCCTGCAGCCGTAATTGAACGCGGCTCCGCCCACGGGAGCGCCGAACACGGGCATGCTCCACGTTCTGCCGAACATGGCGCAGGAGGTGTCCTGACCCCGGCTTTCGTATACCGCGTCAAGATTTATGTCGATGGATCTCAGGTACTCCACGCTTCCGGTGAAGGCCTTGCCGCTGCCCTTGGAGCCCACGCCGGGCACCTCGCCGCGGCAGGCTCTGCCGTCGCACACAGGGCAGACCCGGCAGTTGAGCCCCATGGATCTTGCCTTTTCAAGCACATCTTCGTATGTCATTTTGCTTACCTCATGCCTGGGTCACGCGGTAGCCGGTGCCAAGGTCGACGCTGTTGCGCATCCTGCGCCCGGCCAGATAGTCGTCCAGATTGGCCATGAAGACCTCGAACACTGTCTTGCCCATGAAGGGGGAGGTGGAATCGGGCTCCCATGCGCCCGCCACATGGGGCGTTATCACCAGGTTGGGCACGTCCCAGAGGAAGGAATCCGCCGGCAGGGGCTCGCTGTACGCCACGTCTATGCCCGCGCCGGAGAGCCGACCGGAGCGCAGCGCCTCCGCCAGCGCCTGGGCGTCTACCGCGTTGCCGCGGCCGCAGTTGATAAGCTTGGCGCCGTCCTTCATCAGCCCGATGCGCCGGGAATCCATGATATTTTTGGTCTCCGGCGTGCCGGGCAGGGCCATGGCAACCACGTCCGCCCGGGGCAGCAGGGCGTCGATGTCGCCCATGCCGTGCATCTCGTCCACATAATCGGGCTTCGCGGCGCCGGCGCGGCGCACGCCGATGGTGTATGCGCCCAGCGCCTTGACCCGGCGCAGAAAGCCCAGACCAATGTTGCCCGCGCCCAGCATCAGGCAGGTGGAGCCGCAGATGTAATCCGACCAGCCCTCCCGCCGCCAGACATGGGCGCGCTGGTCGTCGTGGTAGGCGTGCATGTTCATGTTCAGCGTGAAAAGAAGCGCCAGCATATGCTCCGGCAGGACCACGTCGTATGCGCCGGTGCCGTTGGTGAGCAGTATGCCCCGCCGGGCGGCGGGCAGGTATCCGTCGGTCCCGGCGGAGGAAAGGTGCAGCCACCTGAGATTCTCCGCGCCGTCCAGAGCGGAGACGGCGATGTTGCCGAAGATCACGTCTGCCCGGCGCAGCTCGTCCGGCGTGAAGCCGTCGTGGGTGGTGAAGATTATTTCCGTGTCCGGCAGGGCGGCGCGGAGCGCGGCCTTGCTGCCGTCGGTCAGGGGAAACAGGACAAGCAGGGTTTTTATCATGTTGAGCCTCCGTACAGTTATGTATGTTTCTGGAAGAAATACTTTCCCGGGCTTGAAAAAAACGGGATGAAATAATATAATTAATAAAATATGTATACATCCCGGACGGGGTATTTAAAAAAGGCGCCGCGTTTAGGCGGCGCCCGCTTGACGGAAAGTCATTTGAAGGACGAGAAAAACCGCTGCACCCGTTCCAGCAGCATGTGGGCGCTGATCGGCTTCGGCAGATACCCCTGGGTGTCCATTTTCAGGCACTCCTTCACGGTGTCGGCGTCGGCCATGGCGGTGAGGAAGATGACGGGGATCTTTTTCGTGATCGGATTGTCCCGCAGCTTCAGCAGAGTCTGCTTACCGTCCAGTCCCGGCATCATGTAGTCCAGCAGTATCAGATCCGGATGGTGTTCCTTCAGATACGCGAAAGCGTTTTCGGCGGAACCCGCTATCGCGACGTTGTATTCATTCTCAAGAGTGCGCTTAAGCGAACGCAGGGTGGTTACTTCGTCATCTACAACCAGAATCAGCTTTTTTCCTGGGTTGTCCATGTCAGTATCCCCTCTCACGCCGGCAGATTATCCGGCTAATCAACATATTTATTATATCTCATTATGATTTTCAAGTCAATAAAATGAAGTCGGTATGGAGCTGTTTTTGCCCGCCGAAACGTGTAAAAATGCCTTGAGGGCGCCGCGAAAGGAAGAATAGCCAATGGACGAAGCTGGAAAAAAGCCGGATGTGACAGAGATACTCCGCGCAGTCTCCGCGCTTTACTATGCTATCTACGAGATAGATATCAAAAACGACCGGTATTCCGTGGTGCGCGCGTCTGAAGCGGCGGAGGGCATCATCGGCGGCTGCACCTCGTTTGCTGAGGCCTGCCGGAAATATATCGACGCCTACGTATGCCCGGACGACGCCCAGAACGTGAGACGTTTCGCGTCCACTAGCTACCTGAGCAGCGTGCTGACGGAGAAGTCGCCCTCCTGCCGTGTGGAGCTGCGCCGGGGCCGTTCGCCCAAGTACGAGTGGATAGCCGTCAACCTCATCGCCACGGAGTTTTCCGATAGCAGGAGCACGAAAGCGGTGCTGGCCGCCGAGAATATCGACGGGCTCAAGAGCAGCATGTATTTTGTGGAGCAGAGCCGTATGCAGTCCTATGCCAGAAGACTGGCGGCAGACGCCGACCGCCGCATCCGCAGCATGGCGGAGAGGAACACTGACGAGCGCTCGGCCATGCTGCTGAAGATGAATTCCCGCAGCAGACTCTTGTACCTTGCCCTGCAGAAGACCTCCGCCCAGGCCTTTGAGTACGACGTGGCCGCCAACCGGCTGAGCGTGGTGACGGGGTGGTCAGACAGCGGCGATATGAGCTCCTTCCAGGGGGGCGCCGACGCGGTCTCCCGGTATTTCCAATGCTCCGAGCGGGATACCCTCGCCATTGAAAACGCTTTCAACGCGGCCCGGGACGGGGAGGACACCTCCGCGGAATTCGCCGACAACAGCGGCGGCGAGCGGCGCTACATACGCATGAATCTTTACGCCATGCGCGTGGACGGTGCGCCCACCGGCACGGTGGCCGGGGTCATGAGCGATATCACCCGCCAGCGGGAGACGGAGCTGCAGGCCCGGGAGGAGAGCGAGTTCCGCCGCGCCATGCTGGGCGGCTCGGCCTACGGGCTGGAGATATGCCTCAAGGCCAATACCTGGCGCTATCTGTGGCACAACGACGCCGTAAAGATGCTCAGAACCTCCGGCGATTATGACGCGGCCCTGATGTCGGGGTTCGTGGCCGATACGGTGGCGCGGGAGGATTTCAGCGCCTTCCTTGCGTCCATGAACAGGCGCAGCCTGCTGGATGCCTACGACTCGGGAAATAGAGAGCTGGAGCTGGATTACCGCGCCTGCATGGACGGGGGCGGGTATACCTGGTTCCGCAATTCTGTGCACCTTATTGAGGACGCCGAGACGGGCGAGATAAAGGCCAACGTATATGTCAGCGACATCAACGAGCAGAAGCAGCGCGAGATCGGGGAAGCGGCGGCAAAGCAGCGGCTCGAAGAGAGAGCCAAGGCGGAAAAGCGGGCAAACGAACTGAAGAGCAAGTTCCTCACCAGCATGAGCCACGAGCTCCGCACGCCGCTAAACGCCATGCTGGGCATGACGCAGCTGGCGCTGCGGGAGGAGATGTCGCCGGAGGCCAGAAGCTATGTCCACGGCGTGAGAACAGCCGGGACGGGCCTGCTGGGCGTGGTGAACGGCATCCTCGATCTCGCCCGCATCGAGACCGGAAAGCTGGAGATAACCGAGGGCGAATACCGCCCTATGGAGCTCATGAACAGTCTGGCCGCCATGTTCAGTTTTCAGGCGGGAGACAGGTCGCTGGACTTCGTCATGGAGATGGACCCCCAGCTGCCGTCGGTGCTCGTCGGCGACGACGGGCATATGCGCCAGGTGTTCATTAATCTTATAAACAACGCGCTCAAATTTACCGAGGCCGGCAGCGTCACGGTGTCCATGGGCTTCCGCCCGGCGGAGGACGGGACGATCACCCTGACGGCATGCGTGGCCGACACCGGCGTGGGCATCAAGCCGGAGCGCCTGCCGGGGATATTCGAGCAGTTTGGCGGGGACGACGCCGACGAGGAGCCGGGCACGGGCCTGGGCCTGCCGATAAGCCGGCGGCTGGTGCGCCTGATGGGCGGCGAGCTCACCGTGGACAGCATGTACGGCTCCGGCAGCACCTTCTCCTTCGAGCTTCCCCAGCGGGTGGCCGACGCCGCGCCGGGCGGCCCCTTCGTCCGCACGGACGGCGGAGCCGACGACGACGCATTCTGGAGCTTCTGCGCGCCGGACGCCACGGTCATGATCGTGGACGACAACACCGTGAACCTGCGGGTGGGCCTGGGCCTGCTGAGGCCCTTCGGCATGCGGGTGATAACCGCCGCCGGCGGGGAAGAGGCCCTGCGGCTGTTGGAGAACGAGAACGTGGATCTCATCCTCATGGATCAGATGATGCCGGATATGGACGGCCTTGAGACAGCCCGGCGGATACGGGCCATGGGCGGCGCTTTTGAAAAGCTGCCCATACTCGCCCTCACGGCCAACGCCATGAAGGGCGTGAAGGAGCATCTGCTCTCCAACGGCATGGACGATTACATGTCCAAGCCCGTGGAGATGTGGGAGCTGAGCGAGAAGCTCAGACACTGGCTGCCGGCGGGCAAGGTGGTGCCCCAGAGGAGCCCGGAGGTGCCGGTGACGAAGGAGTGGCCGGTCAATCTGCCGGATATCCCCGGCGTGGACGTGGCCCGGGGCCTTTCCTACATGTGCACCTTCGGCGACTATATGACCTGCCTGCGGGATTTCTGGAGCATCATTCCGGAGAAGTCCGCCCGGCTGGATGAGCTGGCCGCGGCCGGGGAGCTGGGGGAGTACACCGCGGAGGCCCACAGTCTCAAAAGCTCGTCCAGACTCATCGGCGCCGACGCGCTGGCGGATCTCGCGGCGAAGCTGGAAAAGCTGGGACACGAGGGCCGCACGGACGAGATATGCCGGGAGAACGGGAAGCTCCTCAGCCTGTACCGCAGCTATTCCGAGAAGCTAGAGCCGGCGCTGCAGACCGATGCGGCGGCAAAAAAACTGCGGCCCATCACGGCCGGACAGTATGCCGCCAAGCTCCGGGAGCTTTCAAAATACGTGGGCGACTTCGACTGCGACAGCGCCGACCACTGGTCGGACTACATGCGCACGGTGAAGGTGCCGGACGAGTACGCATCCGGGCTCGACAGGCTGCATATGTTTATTCTGGCGGCAAAATTCACCTCCTGCTCACAGCTCATCGGCGAGCTGCTGGAGGAGATAGGATGAGGCCGCGCGCGGAAAGACGCGGAAAGGGGGGACGGCTGTGAACAGAGACAAGAACACGATATATCTTTCGGAGAGATTGATAAGCAGGATGGACGACTGCTTCCAGGAGGGCATCACGGTCGTGCGCGCCCCGGCCGGCTTCGGCAAATCCGTGTGCACCGACGAATATTTCAGACGCCGCGTCAGCGCCGTGTCGAGAGTGTATTGGCTCACCTGCGAGGGCCTGGCCCCGGCGGAGCTGACGGACAAATTCCGGGAATACGTCTCCCAGACCGACGAGGATGCGGGACGCGCCCTCACGGCGCTGGACTACCTCACTCCAGCCAATGCGCACCAGGTGGGACAGGTAATAAAGAGCATAAAAAGCGAGCTCCCCGTGTGGTTCGTGATCGACAGGATCGAGGCCATGCCGGAGGAATTCCGCTCCTGCTGCGCCGATTTTGAAAAGCCGGACGACGAGAAGGTGCACATCGTCATCCTCACAAGGGAGAAGCCCAACATCGACTCCCCGTCCATAACGGCGGCGGATCTGACGCTCACCAGGGAAGAACTGGAGGAGATGGCGGAGCAGAACGGCGTGCGGCTCCACGGCCGGGAGGCGGCCGACATGCTGCGCGCCACCTCCGGCTGGCTAACCGCGGTGTCTCTGACGCTGGAATACATGAAGACCTTCGGCCATTCGCCGGATACGGCGGACATCGACACGCTCATCGGCGCGCTGTACGACGCGCTGTCCGGGGAGAGGCGCATGGCCCTGCGCCGGCTGGCGTTCTTCACCCGGCTCACTCCGGCAAAGGTGCAGTTTCTCATCGAAAAGCGGGAGATAAGCGACGACATACGGGAGTTTTTCAGATCGTTCCCACTGATCCGTTACAGCTCCCGGGAGGAGTGCTGGTATCTGCACGAGCTTTTGTCGGACTACATAATCTCCAATAGCTGCGACGTTGTGGCGCTTGCCCGCAGCGCCGCGTGGTACAGCCAGACCGGCGCGCCCGGCAAGGCCATCAGCTGTTATTACTCCAGACTGGACTACGAGGGCGTGCTGTCGGTGGACTTTTCCCGGATAGACCCCGACGAGGACATCTGCGGCAAGCCCTTCATCCAGGTGGTGCGCGAACTGGCTCGCTGCCCGGCGGAGCTGAAGCTGAAGTACCCGCTGAACATGCTCAGATGCGCCCATTTTCTTTTCGGGGAGGGCGATTACTCCGCTTACGACGCCCTCATGACGGAAATGGAAGCCATAATCCGGGAGACCGGCGACGAGCGCAATTACGGCGAATGGATGCTGGAATCCGTGTATCAGGTCTACCCCGATCTCACGGCCATGAGGGAGAGGGTGGACATGGCCGCCTCTCACATCGGCGGCCGCAGCGGCATGGTGGATCCGTATTCGCCCTTCGCCTTCGGCAGCCCCTCCATATGGTACTGTTTCCACAGCACGGTGGGCCGGGCGGACGAGGAGGCCGACGAGCTGGAAAAGTTCATCGCCGCCTATGCCGAGGTCACCGGCGGGCACGGGCTGGGCGCGGACGTGCTGTTCCGCGGCGAGCTCATGCAGGCCAGGGGCGAGCTTGAAAAGGCGGAACTCCTGTCCCAGAGGGCGGAGGCCGTCGCGCTGGTGAACGGTCAGTTTTCCGTGGCGGTGGGCGCCACCTTCCTCCGGGGCGTGATCGCCGTGGACCGCATGGATGCCACCGCGGCGGCGGAAGCCATGAAACGGCTGGAGGAGCTGCCGCAGGAGTACCCATATACCAACTGTTCCTCGGCGAAACGGCAGCGCGAAACGGCCTGCGGCCTGCTGGCCGCCATGCAGAAAAAGGCCCTGCCGGCGGCCGGGGAGCTGGCCGCCACGGGCATGGGCCCGGCCTCCATGATGGCCCGGCTGGCGGAGACCGCACGGCTAATCGAATCCGGCAAGTACAGCGAGGTCGCCGGTATGCTGGAGGCCTTCCTCACCATGGATCCCAGAAGCTGCACGGCCGCCTTCAGCCACTACGTTTATACGGGCCTGTCAGTCTGCTACATGCGCCTGGGAAACGTGCAGAAGGCGCTCAGCTGCATGCAGACCGCGCTGGACGTGTCCGCGCCGGACGGGAACCTCATGACCTTTGCCCGCTCCGGGACCATTCTGGACAAGATCCTGTCGCTGGCGGAGCCGGCCTATACCGACGCCGTGGCCCAGATCGCGGAGATACGCAGCCGGTACATGCCGGACATGGGCGAGGGCCTGAAAACGGTGTCCGCGGCATCGCTGGAGGAAAAATTCCGCAGCCTGCCGGAGCCTCTCACCGACCGGGAGATCGAGATAGCCAAGCTGGCCGCCCAGGGCATGCGCAACAAGGAGATCGCGGCGCTGCTGTTCATTTCCGAGCGTACCGTCAGCAACCGGCTCTACACCATTTTCCAGAAGCTCAACATCGACCGGCGCTCCGAGCTGATGGACTTTATCAAGGCCTGACAAATAATTGCAGCCCGTGCCAATTTCTGGCGCGGGCTGGTTTCATTTGCGGAGAAATGGGTAAAATACGAGTATCTGTTATATGATATTTCAAAAAAATAGAGTAATTTTGCGTCTTATATTAGAGAAATAATACTCTATTGATTTATGACAAAGCGGCTTAAAATGTAAACAATCGAGAGAACAAATTCTATTGAGAGGGCGGAGTATGAAACAGGTACTTATCGTTGATGATAATATACTTGACAACAAAGCCGTGAGGCTGGCCCTGTCGGGGCGCTACTTCACCAGTTCCGTTACCTCCGGCAGCGACGTATTCGTCTATCTCAGCGATCACCGGCCGGACATGATACTCCTCGACCAGTTCATGCCGGGCATGAGCGGCTTTGACGTGATCAGAAAGCTGAAATCCGACGCCAGTCTCGCCGACATACCGGTGATGTTTCTCACGGCCGACGACACCGGGATGGTGGAGTCCAGATGCTTCAAGCTGGGCGCCGTAGACTGCATCCGCAAGCCTGCCAATCGCGACATGCTGCTGAAAAGACTGAACTCCCGCCTTGAGGAAGCCGAGAGCCGTTTAACGGCGCGGCAGGCGGAATGTTCCTGAAACCGATTCTTCTCTTTTCCATAAAAACCATCAACGCCGCGGCTTCTGCCGCGGCGTTGATGGTTTTTCATTATCGCATGGAGGCGACGTCGATGCCGCCCTCTATGCGTTTTCTGAGAATGTCCGGCCGCAGGGCGGCGGAAATTGCCGTGTCCAGCGTTATCGTCCCCGCCTTCTGCAGGTCGTAGAGCTGGCCGTCCAGACTCATCATGCCGTCGCCGGAGTACATGCCCAGAGAGGAGTCCAGCTGATAGGTCTTGTTTTCCCGTATCATGTTGCGCATGGCGGAGTTGACCTGCACCACCTCGAAAACGGGTATGAGCTCCCCCTTGACGGTGCGGATGAGCTCCTGAGTAACCACGGTGCACAGCTGGGAGGCCAGCTGCACCCGTATCTGCTGCTGCTGATCCGGGGGGAAGATGTCGATGATGCGGTTCACGGTGCTGCCTATGCCCAGAGTGTGCAGGGTGGAAAAGATGAGGTGTCCGGTCTCGGCGGCGGTGAGGGCGGTCTTGATGGTGTCGTAATCCCGCATCTCGCCCACCAGTATCACGTCCGGCGACTGGCGGAGACTGGCCCTGAGCGCGGCGCCGTAGCCCTCCGTGTCGGAGCCCACCTCCCGCTGGGTGAAGATGCTCTTGTCGTTGTCGTACAGGAACTCCACCGGGTCCTCGATGGTGATGATGTGCTTGGGGCAGGTGTGGTTCACCCGGTCCATTATGCAGGCCAGGGTGGTGGATTTGCCGCTGCCGGCGGGGCCGGTCACCAGCACCAGACCCTTCTGCAGGGCGGCGGTGTCCATGATGCACTCGGGAATACCGATGGATCTGTAATCCGGCACCTCCGACGACACGGGGCGGATGACCGCCGCGCTGCCGCCCCGCTGGCGCAGGGCGCTGACGCGGAAGCGCATGCCGGACATGTTGAAGGCAAAGTCGTCGTCCCCGGTTTTGTGGTAGTTTTCCGGGCTGCGCCCGGAGAGGGCGTAGATGCCGTCGATGACCTTTTCCGCGTCCTCCGGCGTGAGTATATCCCCGTCGAGCTGGAATATCTCCCGCCTGCATTTATAGGAAACCGGCTGCCCGGCTATGAGAAATATGTCGGACGCGGAGTTTTCCACCGCCTTTAATACCGCTGCCTTGAAATCCATCGCAATGTATCTCCTTTATTTTTGAGCCTGTTCTATTTCCTGCTCGTCCTGCTCTGTCCAGACGTGTATGCTGTCGTCGGCGGTCCACTCCGTCCGGGGGACGGTCTTCCACGAGACGACGGAAAAGCTGCCGCCGGCGTCGATGGTGACAGCCAGAAGCCGGGCGTCGTCCACGGCGCAGACATAGCTGATCGTGTATCCTTCCGCCGTTTTTTCGCATTTTCCTCCGTGCTTTGCCGCTGCGGCGTTCAGGTCGCCGCCGGACATCCACACGGAGTACAGCTCGTCGGAGACCCCGGCGCACCAGCTGTCTGCCTTGTAATACGCCGTGGCCGCGTCCGCGTTTTTGCGGGCCAGGGTCATCTCGTATTTTGCGGTGGAGAGGGACAGCACCGCCAGAATGGTGAGGCACAGGGAGGCGAAGATCACCAGCAGTGTGACCAGCCCCACCACGGGCTTCCTTTCAACAATGCCGTTATCCTTCATTTGGCGCCGCCTTTACCGAGAGCGTATAGATGCTCTCTCCGCCGTCGTTTACGGTCACCTGAGCTCCGCCGCCGGTGTCGGTCATGATCACGGCGAATTTCGCTCCGCTCTCGTCGGTGCTCTGCCAGTTTTTGTCGAAATACTGCGTCCACGCGCCGCCGGTGTCGGTCATGCCCGCCCGCGCGCCGCCGCCGGTGGCGCGGTAGCACTCCGCCGCCGAGACGGCGTATTCCACGGCCCTGTCCAGATTTTCGCTCTGGCGGGAGAGGTTGTTGGCCTTCACCAGCATCAGGGTGTCGATGGCCGCCACGGTGACGAACACGGCGAGCATCATCACAAGCTCCATCAGGAAGAGGGAGATGCCGGAATGCCTGCTCATGCGCCGCCGCCCCCTTCCGTGCGGGAGGCGATGTATATGCTGCCGGTGCTGCCGCCGGAGGCGCAGGTGACGCGGATGAGCCCGCTGCCCGCGTCCTCGAAGCCCAGACTGTCCATATCCAGCAGCTTTTCGCCGGCGTCGGGTTCAAACTCCGCGCCCTTCTCGCAGTACAGCTCCCTCATGGAGCCGTCGTAGCCGTATATTATGGTAGTGTACTCGCCGTCGCTGTCCTTTTCAAGACAGTACAGCGCGTCGATGCCGTCGAATTTTCCCACATACACTCCGCCGCCGGAGTCGCCGGAGCGGACGCGGGACTGCACGTAGTTCAGCCCGGTGTGTATACTGAACTCGTCGTTGAGAACGCCGGTGATGTTGTTGTAGACCATCGCCGCCTGCAGCAGGGCCGCGATAACGCAGGCCGTGAAAGCGAAAAAGAGCAGTATCCAGATGAGCTGCCCGGTGGCGCGGGATCTGCTCTCCATGGTTTTTCCTCCCAAAGTTATTTTGCGGCGACGGTGATGTCCGGCATGATGTTCGAGGCGAAGACGTTGTAGTAAACGTAATATTTGCTCTCGTCCACGCTGATGTTGTAGTGCTCGATGAGATACTCCACGTTTTCCGGGTAGCGGCCCTCCAGCGCGTAGCATTCCACGGCGCCCCGCCGCAGGTTGCGCTCCGTGGACTCCAGTCCGCTCTGCTTCAGGCGCTCGCCCGCGCCCTTCACGCCGTACCAGACGCCCCAGAGCACCGCGGCGGCAAGAAGTATGACAAGGATCGTCCGCAGGACGCCCTTAATATTTCGTTTAGCTCCTATCATGGCGGCGCCTCAGGTGATGGCGGACATGATGCCCAGCAGCGGGAACATGACCGCGACCAGGATCACGCCTACGATGACGGCCATTATGAGGACTATGGTGGGCTCGATGGTGCCCACGGTCCTGGCAAGGGCGTCCTGAGCCTCCTCCTCGGTGCGGTCGGTTAGCTCCCGCAGCACCACGTCCGTGCTGCCGGTGTTGATGCCGGCGTCCAGCAGGGCCGCGTCCACGCTGTTCAGAAGCCCCGCGTTCTCGGCAGCCTTGGCAAAGCCGGTGCCGGAGGAGATATCCGCAAGGCAGCTGGTGACGGCGTTGGGGCCGAAGCGGTCGGAAAAGCTGCCCTCTATCATCTTCATGGTCTCGTCCATGTCCAGTCCGCCGGAAACGCCCAGGGACAGCAGGGACACAAAAAACGCGGAGTTGAGCTTGCGCCCAACGGCCTTTTTATAGAACCGGGTACGGGAACGGGCGTAAAACTTCTCCCGCCAGGGCTTTATCAGCATCGTCAGCCCAAAATAGGCCAGCACGCAGGCGAGGACGCCCAGAATGTACCACCGCGCGCTGCCGATGACGTTGGCGATGTCGATGAGCACAAAGGTGAAGGCGGGGATGGTGCCGCCCAGAGAGGAAAAGGCGTCGTTGTATATGGGCAGCACCTCCGGCATGATGACGAAAACCACCAGAATGGTGATGAGCAGCAGTATCATGGGGTACAGCACGGCGCTGCGCAGATTGTTCGAGGTGCGGCGCTGCCGCTCGTAATACTCCGACAGATTGCGGAACACGCTTTCAAGGTGGCCGGTGCGCTCGCCCGCGTCCACCATGGAGAGCATGTAGTCGGGGAAAATGCCGGTATACTGCATGGCCTCGTACAGCGGCGTGCCCATCTCGGTGTCGGAATAGAGGGCGATGACGGCGGTCTTGGGGATGTACGGCCGCTCCTGCTTCAGAAATATGTAGAAGCACTCCGACACGGGGTTGCCGGCCCGGAGGTACAGGGATATTTCAGAGCAGAAGGCTATCAGCTCCGGAGCCTTGAGCTGCCGGGGCTCATCGTCGTTCTTTTTGAGAAAATGTATTTTCACTTTGAATACATCCTGTCAGTAAAGATATTTCGCGGTGTAGTTGCCGCTGTTGCCGATGTACTGCATTATCTGAGAGTTGGAGCCGGAGCTGGAGGCGAAGGTGGGGTCCATCAGCTTCCAGGTGGTGCCGTCGAAGTAGATGACGCCGTCCACCCAGCCGTCGCTATTCGTGTACACGTTTATCCACGCGTGGTACATGTCGCTGGTATAGCCCACCACCAGCTTGGTGGGCACGCCCTGGGAGCGGAGCATGGCCGTCATCACGGCCGCGTAATCGTAGCAGATGCCCTTGCCGGACTTGAGCACCGCGTCGATGTCGGAAAGATACCCGCTCTGCACTGTCTCGGCCTTGTAATAGTCGTAGCTCAGGTGGGAGATGACGTAATTGTACACGGCGGTGATCTTCTCCAGATCGGTCCCGCAGCTGGCGGTGAGCTTTTTCGCGATGGCCACGGCCTGGCTGTCGGCGCTGTAATTGACGTACTGGTTGGGACGCAGGAAGGGCGCAAACTCGTCGTCCAGCTTCACCTTCATGGTCTTGGACAGCTCCGCGGCGTATTTGTCGCCGTCGGTCTGCCGGTAGACGCCGATGGTGTACTTGCCGCTGCCGTCGGAGAGGGGAAAGGTCACATAGCCCTTGCCGGGAGTGAGATTATAGGTGTAGCGCACCTCACTGGGCCCGGTTATCAGTACCTTCACCCGCTTGGAGGTGGAGGCGGTATAGGCTATCATAACGTAGCCGTCCCGGGTGTTGGAGGCGTCCATGGCCGCCTTGGAGTTTTTGTAGACCTTCTTGCCGGAGGCCTTGGGCATGAGCACGCCGCTGACGGCAGGGTCGCCGTCCAGGGAAAGTTCGTTTTTGCCCAGGGACATTTTTTCGCTTATGCTGCCGTAAACGTCACTTATGTCGATGGAGCCCTTGCCGCCGCAGGCGGTAAGCAGCAGCATCAGCGCGGCCAGCAGCGCGCACACAGCTCTTTTCATGCGGTAAAATTACCTCCCGGGGTCATATGGCGGCCAGCAGCTCGTCCACATGCTTGATGGCGCCGAGATAGTCTATCATCTGGATGTCGGTGCGGATGGCCCTGAGCGCTTCGTCCTCGCTCTCGCCCAGCCGATAGCAGGCGGCGGTGTCCGACCAGGCCTCCGCGCCGTCGAGATCGAAGTCCCTGAGCATGCCGCGCAGCGCTTCAAGCTGCCCGCGGAGCTCCTCCGGACTAATCTCCACCGTCTGCCGCCCGGATTCCAGAGCCTCCTCCGCCGGACGCAGTCCGTCCTTGTAAGAGCGGTAGAGGGCCAGAAGCTGGGGGGTGAGAGAGCTTATCGTTCCGGCGTCGTTTTCACGCCCGGCCTGTTCCAGCCGCTCCGCCAGCTTGGAAAGCTCCAGCGCGCCGATGAGCCGGGAGGAGCTTTTCAGCGCGTGCACCTCCACGGTGTAGGCGCCGGTGTCGCCGGAGGCGGCATAGTCCTCTATCTGGGCGGATTTCATATCTATCAGGCCGTTGAAATCGCTTATTATCTCCATGAGATCGGAATAGCTCTCGGAGTATTTCATGGCCGCCTGCACGTCTATTCCCCGGCAGAGGGTCAGGGCCTCCGGCAGCTGTTCCTCCGCCTTTTTCTCCGGCTCGCGGATGACGATGCGTTCCTGGGGCACCCATTTCCTCAGCATGGCCGAGATGGATTCCAGACTGATGGGCTTGGGCATATAGTCGTCGAAGCCGTTGGACATGAAAAACTCCTGCATGCCCTTCATGGCATTGGCGGTGAGGGCGATGACGAACTGCTTTTCAAGACCAGGGAGCTTCCTGAGCTGGCGCAGAGCCTCCACGCCGTCCATGCCGGGCATCATGTGGTCCATGAGCACCCAGTCGTATTTGCCTTTCCGCAGCTTTTCCAGACTTTCCTCTCCGCTGACGGCGGTGTCCACGTCCAGCTCGAAGCGCCGGAGCAGCCGCTGGGCCACCGTGAGGTTCACGCTGTTGTCGTCCACCAGCAGGACCCGCAGCCCCGGCACGGAGATAGACCCCGCCTCCGGCTCCGGCTCCGGGGCGGCCGTGCCGGTGCCCTGGGGCAGGGAGACGGAGAAGGTGCTGCCGGTGCCGAATTCGCTCTCCACGCTTACGGAGCCGCCCATCTGTTCCACCAGCTCCTTCGTCAGCGGCAGACCCAGACCGGTGCCCTCCACGTTGTGGTTGATGTTCGATTCCAGCCTCTCGAATTTTTCAAATATCCTGTCCAGATCCTCCGGCCGTATGCCCATGCCGGTGTCGTGCACCTGGACGTTCAGCCGCCCGTCGGCATAGCTCATGCGCATGGTGATAAAGCCCTTGTCTGTATACTTGGCGGCGTTGGACAGCAGGTTCATGATTATCTGCTTTACAAGCACGGCGTCGCCGTACAGGAACTCCGGCATGTCGTCGGAGCACTCTGCGGAGAAATTCACGGGCTTGTCCTTTATCCGCGCGATCACGGAACCGGAGAGCTCGTCCACCAGGTTTTTCGTCTCGTACAGGTCGTCGCGAATGACGAACTGGCCGCTTTCGACTTTTGAAAGGTCCAGTATGTTGTTGACTATCTCCAGCAGGGTGGCGCCGGCGTCGGATATGCGCTTCACGTCGTCGTGCACGCCGGCGGGCAGGGGGTCGCCGGTGAGCAGCAGCTCCGCGTAGCCGAGGATGGCGTTGAGCGGAGTGCGTATCTCGTGGCTGATGTTGGCGAGGAACAGGGACTTGGAGCGGTTGGATTTGCGCTCCAGCTCCGCCTCCCGGCGGGCCTCCTCGGCCTCGTGCAGGGCGGTGGAGTCCTGCTGCCGCACCAGCAGCACGGAGGGATCCCCGGGCAGGGGCACGATGCGCCAGCTGGCCCAGCGGGTGACGCCGTCCTCCAGACGGCGGGTGTCCGCCTCGCAGGCGCCCTTTTCGCCCACCTCTTCCAGTATCCGCTCCTTCGTGAACAGCTCCGCCGTCTTATCGGCGTCGTCGTCCGGGTGGAGCAGCGTAAGGTAGACCTTGACCACGTCGTCGAAGGGAGCGGAATCGCCCAGCGCGCCCTCCAGCGCCGGCGGTTTTTTGATAAAGCTCACGATCCAGTCGGGGAGATGCACGGAGGCGGCGCAGAGATAGTTGCTGCCGATGAGATCCATGATCTCCGCCCGCCGTTCATCCGTCTCCGTCCCGGCAGAAACATAAGCGTCGCCCACGCGGCGGCACACGATACGCGCCCTGCCGCCGCCGAAAAACGCCCGGGATTCAACTTTTATCCAGTCTTCGCCCTGCCACTCGCTGTACCGCACGGGAGAGGAGACGCCCCGCGCGGCGGCGGCGCGCAGCGCGTCCGCCGAGAGCGCGCCCCGCACGGCCTCGGCGTCATCCTCGCTGATGTAGCGCAGCAGACGCATGCACAGCTCGTCGCTGTAATCTCCGCCGGTCACCGTGCCGTCGACATAGGAATAGATGGTACAGCGCATGGTATCCATGTCCACGTCCGTTAGGGAGCGCAGCATAAGCCTCCCGATCTCGGCCAGGGCCGCGTCGCCCTCGTGAAGCCTGTCCCCGCTTGCCGCCGTATTCATATCATCACTCCAAAGCTCATAAGTTGACCTTTGCGTTCGTTTTCGTAATGCCACATTATAACATATATCCGTTCCACATACAAATCTATTCTTTTCCGCCGCTATACTTTCACTTTGACTTTTTGTTGACAAAATCCGCCTGCGGGTCTATGATAAAGTCAATTAGAAAAGGGGTGCTGGGTTATTCCCGGCTGAGACGGCGCCAACTGAGGCCCGAAACCCTCGAACCTGATCCGGATAATGCCGGCGTAGGAAACAAAGCTTCGCTGTTTACCGCAGGTTCCGAAAAGGGAACCTGCGTTTTTTCGCGTTTCTTTGTTTTCCCAAAATGAAAGGAGAAACACCGAAGATGGACGACACAAACGGAAAGAACCCCGCCGAAAACAGCGGGACAGGCATGAACAGGGAGCACATGAGGCTGCGTGCCCTGTGCGAGGGCGCCGTGATGCTGGCGCTGGCGCTGGTTTTGAACGCGCTGAAGCTGTACCAGTTCCCCAACGGCGGCTCGATAAATCTGGCGATGATACCGATATTCTTCTTCGCCCTGCGCTGGGGCTGCGGCTGGGGCCTGCTGGAGGGCTTCTTGTTCGGCCTGCTGCAGATGTTCATAGACGGCGCCGTGGCATGGGGCTGGCAGTCCCTGCTGTTGGACTACCTGGTGGCGTTCACGCCCCTGGGTCTGGCGGGACTTTTCAGAGGCAGGGGCAAGGGGATTTACGCCGGCATCCTGCTGGGCTGCGTGGTGCGCTTCATCGTGCACTTCATCAGCGGCGTTACCATTTACGCCATCAACGCCCCCACCCAGATACTCAACATGACGCTCACCAGCCCCTGGCTTTTCTCGCTGGTATACAACGGCAGCTACATGCTGGTGGATACCGTTCTGTGCCTGGTGGTGTTCGCCCTGCTCTACAAGCCGCTGAAGAAATACATCCAGGCCGAAGATCTCACGGTGAAAAAAGCTTAAATTATTTATTGACACCAAACTTCAATATAGTATATAATGACCTTCCGACAGCTTTCAAGGCTGTCGGAAGGTTTTGTTTTGTCAACTGCTTCCGCCCGAAAGGACGGATGTTGAGTATCATAATCCGAAAGGAGTGTAAAAAAGGAATGAAACGTACCTATCAGCCCAAGAAGCGTCAGAACTCCAAGGTTCACGGCTTCCGCAAAAGAATGGCGACCGCCAACGGCCGCAAGGTCCTCGCCCACCGCAGAGCTAAGGGCAGAGCGGAGCTCTCCGCCTGAGGGGCGGCTTGAGCAGGCCGGTATAAGGGCATGTTTTTCAGGGCGGGTGTCAATCCGCCCTTAAGGTGTTTGCCAAAGCGGCAATCGGGGTGAGGTGCATGGATACTCTTAAGAAGAACTATGAATTCCGGCGCCTTTATTCCAAAGGCAGGAGCGTTGTGACGCCGCTGATGGTGGTGTACTGCCGACCCAACGGCACGGCCGGGGCCCGCGTGGGCTACACGGTGTCGAACAAGCTGGGGAACGCCGTCACGCGAAACCGCATCCGCCGCCGGCTGAGGGAGATCTACCGACTCAATCAGGCGTCCATAGAGGGCGGACTGGATATCGTGGTGGTCGCCAGATCCAAGGCGGCCGAGGCGGATTACAGTCAGCTTCAAAAGGCGTTTCTGTCCTCCTGCGAAAGACTTGGCATAATGCGGGGAGCGAAGAAATGAAAAAGATACTTATCGCCCTGGTGAAGTTTTACAGGAAGTATATCTCTCCCATGAAGCCGCCCTGCTGCCGGTATATACCCACCTGCTCGGAATACGCGCTGGAGGCATTGGAAAAATACGGCGCCGCCAAAGGCGGATGGCTGGCCTTCAAGCGCATCATGAGATGCCACCCGTTCCATACGGGCGAGCATGAGTTCTACGACCCCGTCCCGTGACGGGAAGTAAATTCGATTAGCCGCCAAAGAGGAGAAACTTTATGTGGGCAACAATCATCAAACCCTTCGCGTGGCTGCTGCTTAGGTTCTACGAATGGACGGGCAACTACGGCGTGGCCGTTATCCTGTTCGCCCTTGTGGTCAACCTTATCCTGCTGCCCTTTATGGCCAAGAGCAAAAAGAGCATGATGCGCACCTCGCGCATCCAGCCCAAGCTCAAGGAGCTTCAGAAAAAACACGAGGGCAATCCCCAGAAACTCAACGAGGAAACGGCCAAGCTGTACCGGGAGGAGCATATCAACCCCATGTCCGGCTGCCTGTGGTCACTAATCCCGTTCCCCATCCTGATCGCGCTGTACAGCGTCATCCAGAAGCCTCTGACGAGAATGCTGTATCTGACCACGGATCAGGTCACGACCCTTACAAATTACCTTGTAAAAATGGGCTGGTACACCATACCCGCCAAGGCCGGCTCCTACGACCAGATCACCCTGCTCCAGCAGGTGCATTCCCACTGGGCGGACGTGGTCTCCTCCGGCCTTACCAGCCAGATCACCGCCCTGAAGGACATCGACTTCAGCTTCCTGGGCCTGAACCTGGGCACGACCCCGAAGTGGAATTTCTTCACGACCGTCGACTGGGGCACCACCAGCAGCTGGCTTCCGGCGCTGGGGCTGTTCCTGATACCGTTTATATCAGCGTTCCTTTCCTGGCTGTCCATGCAGATCAGCAATATGGCCAGCCCCCCCGATCCCCAGACTCAGGCGCAGATGAAGACCATGAATCTAATGATGCCGCTGATGTCCGTGTGGATCTGCTTCGTCATGCCCGCCGCCCTGGGCATTTACTGGATCGCCAACAGCGTTTTCGGTATGGCCCGCGATTACAGCATGACAAAGTACTATATGAAGAAGCTGGACCAGGAGGACGCGGTCCGCGCCGCCCAGCGAAGTCAGAGAGATAAGGATCTTGAGGCCAAGAGGATCGAGACCGAAAAGCTCAAGGCCGAGGGCCGTACCGAGACCAACTCCAACACCAGCAAGAAGAGACTGCAGGCCAAAGAAAAGCAGTCCGACGAGGAGCGCCGCGCCGCCGCCGAAAAGGCGGAGCGCGAGGCCAGACGCGCCCGCAGGGGACAGTCCGCCGGGGAGGCGCCCGCCTCTCAGGTGGGTTCGCGCCGCTATGCCCGCGGCCGCGCCTTTGATCCGGAGCGCTTCGGTGTTGAGGAGGAGGCTCCGGAGAACGTGATACCCGAGGTCGACGCCCCGGAGGACGCCGCTGAAGAAGACGCTCCGCTCACCGATGAGACTGCCGAGACCGCCGATGCGGCCGAAGCCGAAGTGACGGACGAGGAGGCCGGCGAGCCGGAGGAGACCGAGGAAGGCGAGCCGGAGGAGGAAGCGGACGAATCCGACGAGGAAGAGTCTGAAAAGTGACAGGAGATAACCGAATATGATAAAGACATTGGAAAAAAGCGGACGCACGGAGGAGGACGCGCTGAAGGCGGCCCTCGCCGAGCTGGGGCTTGACCGCGACGACGTATCCGTAGAGATAGTCGAGCGGGCAAAATCCGGTTTCCTGGGCATCGGCGCCGTCCATGCCGTGGTCCGCGTATCCTACGAAGCTCCGGACGAGCCAGAGACCAGACCGGAAGCTCCGAAGCCCGCCGCGCCGGCGGAGGCGAAAAAGCCTGCCGCCCCGGTTCCGGCTGAAGTGAAAAAGCCCGCCCCCGCTCCCGCGGCTCCCGCAAAGCCCAGACCGGCGGCGGACAGCGCCAGAAACGTCCCCGAGACCGTCAACAAGTCCACCTCCGAGTACGCGGGGGAGACCGCCGAGTTTCTCACCGGACTTCTGGACCGCATGGGCGTAAAGGCCGGCCTGGAGCTCACCGACCGGGAGGACGGCGGCATCAACGTGGATGTCTGCGGCCCCGGCATGGGCGCCATAATCGGCCGCAGAGGCGAAACCCTGGACGCCATCCAGCACCTGGCGAACTATGTGGTGAACCGCGGCAGTGAGAACCACGTCCACATCTCCGTGGACGCCGAAAACTACCGCGCCAAGAGGGAGGAATCCCTGGTGCACCTGGCCCAGAAGATGGCGGCCAAGGTCCTCAAGTACAAGCGCAGTATGGCGCTGGAGCCCATGAATTCCTACGAGCGCCACGTCATCCACACCGCGCTGCAGGATTACGAGGGAGTTTCCACAGGCTCCACCGGCACGGAGCCCAACCGCCGCGTGGTCATATCCTACGAGCGCGGTCCTGAGGCGTCCCGCCGCCCCTCCGGCAGCTCCCAGCGCGCCCCCAGACCCAGAAACTTCGACCGTCCGGCTCAGCGCCCGGCCGAGGAAGCCGCTCCTGCCGAACCTACCCCTGCCGAGCCCGTCCAGGAGCCCGCTCCGGAGACAAAGCCGGAGGAAACGGAAGTCAAAAGCACCGATACAGGCAGCAAAAAACCTCAGAGCCGCGAATGGGCCTGAGAGATCTGATTTTCGGAGGAAACAGACATGATTTTCGATAAGGTGAAGGAAGTCCTGGCAAAACAGTTCGAGATAGACCCCGAAACCATAACCATGGAAACCAATCTCGTGGACGACCTTGGCGCGGATTCCCTCGATGTGGTAGAGCTCATTATGTCCGTGGAGGACGAGTTCGGCATCGTCATCAACGACGACTCCGCCGCAAATCTGCTCACCGTACGTCAGATCGTCGATTTCATCGAAAAGATGCAGTAAGTGATTTATAAAAAAACCCGGTGCCAGCAATGGCACCGGGTTTTTTCGTTCTGTTTTATTTTACGCCGAACAGCAGCTCACCGTAAGTGGGGAAGGGCCAGTAGTCCGCGCCGGTGAGGGTCTCCAGCTTGTCGGCGGGGACGCGCAGGGCGTCCATGGCGGGAAGCACGGCGCTCCGATAGAATTTCGCCAGCTCCAGAGCGTCGGCTATGCCGGCGGTCTTGGCCTCGGCAGCTTCCAGAGCCTTGACGTCGGCGTACATCTCCGCGCTCAGGGCGGCGGCGCTCTGAAGGGTCTCCTTCTCGTAGGCGCAGTCCAGTCCCAGCCCGGTGGCCTCCTTTTCGTTTATCTCCGAGGCGAGTTCGCTTTCAAAGGCGCTGACGGCGGGGAGAATGTCCTTCCGCGCCATATCCAGCATGGTGCGGGCTTCAATGTTTATGGTCTTGGAATAGGTCTCCAGGCCGACGGCGTATCTGGCCTCCAGCTCCGCGCGGCTGAGTACCTTGTGGGAGGCGTACAGCTCCACGTTCTTCTCATCCAGCATGTGGGGCAGGGCGTCCGGCGTGGAGGGCAGGTTGTGCAGACCGCGCTTTTCGGCCTCCTTCACCCATGCCTCGTCATAGCCGTTGCCGTTGAAGATGATGCGCTTGTGCTCGTGGATGGTGCGGCGGATGAGGTTGTGCAGGGAGGTCTCAAAATCCTCTGCGCCCTCCAGCTCGTCGGCAAACTGACGCAGGGACTCGGCCACGGCGGTGTTCAGAGCCACGTTGGGCGTGGCGATGGAGGCGGAGGAGCCGGGCATGCGGAACTCGAATTTGTTGCCGGTAAAAGCGAAGGGGGAAGTGCGGTTGCGGTCGGTGGTGTCCTTGGGGAAGTGGGGGATTGTGTGCACGCCCACCTTCATTATCGTCTTTTCCTTGCCGGCGTAGGCCGTGCCGGAATCGATGGCGTCCAGGATCTCCGTCAGCTCATCGCCCAGGAAGATGGACACGATGGCCGGGGGAGCCTCACTGGCGCCCAGACGGTGGTCGTTTCCGGCGGAGGAGACTGATATGCGCAGCAGATCCTGATAATCGTCCACGGCCTTTATCACCGCGCAGAGGATGAGCAGGAACTGGGCGTTCTCGTAAGGAGTGTCGCCGGGCTCCAGCAGGTTCACGCCGGTGTCGGTCTTCAGGGACCAGTTGTTGTGCTTGCCGCTGCCGTTGACGCCCTCGAAGGGCTTTTCGTGGAGCAGACACACCATGCCGTGGCGGCGGGCGACCTTTTTCATCATCTCCATGGTGAGCTGGTTGTGGTCGGTGGCCACGTTGGTGGTGAGGAATATGGGGGCCAGCTCGTGCTGGGAGGGGGCGACCTCGTTGTGCTCCGTCTTTGCCAGCACGCCCAGCTTCCACAGCTCGTTGTTCAGGTCCTTCATGAACTCGGATACCCGGGTCTTGATGACGCCGAAGTAGTGGTCGTCCATCTCCTGACCCTTGGGGGGCATGGCGCCGTACAGGGTGCGCCCGGTGAATATGAGGTCCTTGCGTCCCTCGAACATGGTCTCGTCCACGAGAAAATACTCCTGCTCGGGGCCGGCGGTGGTCTTGACGTGATCCACGTTCTCGTTGCCGAAGAGCCTCAGCACCCGCATGGCCTGCTTGTTCAGGGCCTGCATGGAGCGCAGCAGGGGGGTCTTGCGGTCCAGAGCCTCGCCGCCGTAGGAGCAGAAGGCGGTGGGTATGCACAGAACGCCGTCCTTGATAAAGGCGTAGGAGGTGGGATCCCAGGCGGTGTAGCCCCTGGCCTCAAAGGTGGCGCGCAGACCGCCGGAGGGGAAGGAGGAGGCGTCGGGCTCGCCCCGGACCAGATTGGAGCCTGAAAACTCCATTATCACGCGGCCGCCGCCGATGGGGGAGATGAAGCTGTCGTGCTTCTCAGCCGTGACGCCGTTGAGCGGGTGGAACCAGTGGGTGAAGTGGGTGGCACCGTTTTCTATCGCCCAGTCCTTCATGGCGTTGGCGACGATGTTCGCGACCTCGGGATCGAGACGCTGGCCGCCCTTGATGGTGGCCTGGAGCTGTTTGTAGGTCTTGGCCGGAAGCCTCTGGCGCATGACGTCGTCGTTGAAGACCATGGTACCGAATATATCGGCTGTACTGCTCATGTTCAAAACCCCTTTCGGACGGAAAAAATATTTGCGGATAATAAAAAAGACGGCTAAAGTCTGAAAAGACTCCTTTGCCGTTTCACAATCTTGAATTTAACTCATGATTTTTGTAAAGTCAATATTTTTTTGCGGAATACTTGACATCGAAAAAAAGTTGGTATAAACTACACCAGTAATTTAGTTTGAAGCGACTGATTTTTGGCCAAAAATATCGTCTGAAAACACCTGAAAAACGCTTTGAGATGCGAGGGGGATAGTGCCCCCATAAAGGCATCGGAAAGCGTTTTTATTTTTTTGTTTTCGGAGTAAGGTCTGACAGGGATCGGAACGGAGGAGATATTTATGACCAAATACATTTTCGTGACGGGCGGCGTGGTTTCCGGACTGGGCAAGGGCATAACCGCCGCGTCGCTGGGCCGGCTGCTGAAGTCCAGAGGTCTGAAGGTGGCGGCCCAGAAGCTGGACCCCTATATCAATGTGGATCCCGGCACCATGAGCCCCTATCAGCACGGCGAGGTCTACGTCACCGACGACGGGGCCGAGACGGATCTGGATCTGGGCCACTACGAGCGGTTCATCGACGAGGATCTGAACAAGTTTTCCAATCTCACCACCGGCAAGGTGTACTGGAACGTGCTGAACAAGGAACGCCGGGGCGAGTATCTGGGGGAGACCGTGCAGGTCATACCCCACATCACCAACGAGATAAAAGAGTTCATCTATTCCGTCGGAAAAAAGACGGGGGCCGACGTGGTGATAACCGAGATCGGCGGCACCACCGGCGACATCGAGAGCCAGCCCTTCATCGAGGCGGCCCGGCAGGTGGGACTGGAGGTCGGCAGGGAGAATTCTCTCTACATCCACGTCACGCTGGTGCCGTTCCTCAGCGGCAGCGACGAGCACAAGACCAAGCCCACCCAGCACTCCGTGAAGGAGCTTCAGGGCATGGGCATAACGCCCAACATCATCGTCCTGCGCTGCGACGAACCGCTGGAGCCGGACATTTTCAAGAAGATCGCCATGTTCTGCAATGTGAAGCCGGACTGCGTGATAGAGAACATGACCATCCCTGTGCTGTACGAAGCGCCGCTTATGCTTGAAAAGAACGACTTCTCCATGATAGTATGCAGAGAGCTGGGTCTGTGGACCCGCGCGCCGGAGCTGGACGAGTGGAAGGCCATGGTGGAGGGCATAAAGAATCTGCACCGCACCGTCACCATCGGCCTGGTGGGGAAATACGTGAGACTCCACGATGCCTATCTCTCCGTGGCGGAGGCCCTGCGCCACGCGGGCTACGTCTTCGGCGCCAACGCGGAGATAAAGTGGATAGACAGCGAGAACGTGGACGGCGGCAATGTTGCGGAGACTCTCTCCGACTGCGACGGCGTTATCGTTCCCGGGGGCTTCGGCAACAGAGGCATAGCGGGCATGATCGTCACCGCCGAGTACTGCCGGAAGCACAACATACCGTATCTGGGCATCTGCCTTGGCATGCAGGTGGCCGTCATCGAGTTCGCGCGGGACGTCTGCGGCCTCACCATGGCCGATTCCGGCGAATTTGACCCCGATTCCCCCGATAAGGTCATTGACTTTCTGCCCGATCAGAACGACAATATAGACAAGGGCGGCACCCTGCGCCTGGGCGCGTATCCATGCCGCCTGAAAGAGGGCACCGTCATCCGCCAATGCTACGGCGCCGAGAATATTTCGGAGCGCCACCGCCACCGCTACGAGTTCAACAACGACTACCGGGGGACGATGGAGGAGCACGGCATGACCCTCTCCGGCTTGTCGCCGGACGGACACATCGTAGAGACCATGGAGCTGCCTGAGGACGATTTCTTCGTGGGCGTGCAGTTCCATCCTGAATTCAGAAGCCGCCCCAACAAGGCTCACCCGCTGTTCAAGGGACTTGTGAAAGCCTCTCTGGACAGGAAGGACGGCAATACAAAAGGAGAGAAAGCATGAGAGACTACAAGACCGAGTTTGACAAGAGAGTTGCGTTCATCAGGGAGCTGGTGGAAAAAAGCGGCGCCGACGGCATCGTTTACGGCAACTCCGGCGGCAAGGACTCCGCCCTGGTGGGCATCCTGTGCAAGTTCGCCTGCGAAAACACCCTGGGCATCATCATGCCCTGCGCCTCCAAGCGCAATTTCGAGATGGACAAAAACGACGGCATAGAGGTGGCCGAGCACTTCGGCATCCAGACCCGCCTCATCGACCTCACCCCCGTGCGCGAAGCCGAGATAGAACAGCTCAAGACCATAACAGGCCTCACGGAGCTGGCCGTGGCGAACATCGCGCCCCGCCTGCGCATGACCACCCTGTACGCCGTTGCGGCCAGCGAGAACCGGCTGGTGGCCGGCACCGGCAACCGCAGCGAGGCCTATATGGGCTACTTCACCAAGTGGGGCGACGGCGCCCACGACTTCAATCCCATCGCCGACCTCACCGTCACCGAGGTGTACGAATTCCTCAAGTGGCTTGCCGCGCCGCGCTGCGTCATCGACAAGGCCCCGTCGGCCGGCCTGTTCGACGGCCAGACCGATGAAAACGAGATGGGCGTGACCTATGCCGCCATCGACAAATACCTGCTCACCGGCGAGGCCGACGAGCACGACAAAAAGATAATCGAGAGATACCACAGACGCTCCGAGCACAAGAGAACGCCGATAACCACATATAAAGACTGACAGCGAGGTGAGCCGATGCACGAATATTACGAAAACCCGCTGTGCGGCAGATACGCCGGCGAGGAGATGAAACGCCTTTTCTCCGACGACGTGAAGTTTTCCACCTGGCGCAGGCTCTGGATAGCTCTCGCGGAGAGCGAAAAGGAGCTGGGACTGAATATCACCGACGCGCAGATCGATGAGATGAAGGCGCATATAAACGACATTGATTACGATTCCGCCGCCCGGCACGAGCACGAGGTGCGCCACGACGTCATGGCTCATGTGCTCACCTACGGCGAGGCCTGCCCCGAGGCCCGGCCCATCATCCATCTGGGCGCCACGTCCTGCTATGTGGGCGACAACACCGATATCATCCGCATGCGGGACGGCCTTGTCATCATCCGCCGTCTCCTTGTCAGCACCATCAGCGAGCTGGCAAAATTCGCCGAAGAGTACAAGGCGCTGCCCACCCTGGCCTATACCCATTTCCAGGCCGCCCAGCCCACCACCGTGGGCAAGCGGGCCACGCTGTGGATAAACGACCTCATGATGGACCTGGAGCAGCTGGAGTTCCAGCTTGCCAGTCTGAAGCTGCTGGGCTGCAAGGGCACTACCGGTACCTGCGCCAGCTTTGTGGAGCTCTTCGGCGGCGACGAGGATAAATGCGTGAAGCTGGAGGGGCTCATCGCGGAAAAGATGGGCTTTTCCGCCTGCTGCGCCGTCAGCGGTCAGACCTATTCCCGCAAGGTGGATTTCGCCGTGCTGCAGGTGCTCTCCGGCATCGCCCAGTCCGCCGCAAAGTTTTCCAACGACATCAGGCTTTTGTCCCACGAGAAGGAGGTGGACGAGCCCTTTGAGGACAAGCAGATCGGTTCCTCCGCCATGGCCTACAAGCGCAACCCCATGAGGAGCGAGCGCATGGCCTCCCTTGCCCGCTATGTCATGTGCGATCTGCAGAACGCCGCCATGACCTCCTCCGGCCAGTGGTTCGAGCGGACGCTGGACGACTCCGCCAACAAGCGCCTTTCCGTGCCGGAGGGCTTTCTTGCCGCGGACGCAATCCTGGGGCTCTATATCAATATCATCAGCGGGCTGAAGGTATATCCCGCCGTCATCAAAAAACATCTGGACGAGGAGTTGCCTTTTATGGCGACGGAGAATATACTTATGTATTGCGTGCGGGAGAAGGGCGGCGACCGCCAGACCCTGCACGAGGCCATCCGGCGGCACTCCGTGGCCGCGGCCGAGCAGGTTAAGCTCTACGGCAGACCCAACGACCTGCTGGAGCGCATCATGGCAGACAGCGCCTTCGGGCTGACGCCGGAGGAGCTGGACAAGCTCACCGACCCCGCCACCTTTACCGGCATGGCGGAACACCAGACGGAAAAATTCCTCCGTGAGGACGTCGCGCCCGTGCTTGAAGCCCACAAGGCGGAGCTTGGCGCGAAGATAGGCATAAACGTATAATTACGACGCGGAAAGAGGAACAAAAATGCTTACAGCAATAGTCGGAACCAACTGGGGAGACGAGGGCAAGGGCCGCATGGTCGATCTGCTTTCGGCCAGATACGACGTGGTCGTCCGCTATCAGGGCGGCAACAACGCCGGCCACACTGTGGTGAACGAGAAGGGCAAGTTCATCATGAACCTGCTGCCCTCCGGTATCCTGCGGGACGACACCGTGAACGTCCTGGGCCCCGGCATAGTCATCGACCTTGAGCATCTTTTCAACGAGACTGCCCGCCTGCGGGAGGGCGGCATCGCCATAAGCCCCGCCAATCTGAAGATCAGCGACCGGGCCACCATCTGCATGCCGTACCACAAGCTGCTGGACGGACTGGAGGAGGACAGGCTGGGCGACAAGAAATTCGGCTCCACCCGCCGGGGCATCTCCCCGGTCTACGCCGACAAGTATATGAAAAAGGCCCTGCGCATGGGCGACCTCCGGCATCTGGACGAGCTTTACGACAGGCTGGACGGAATAGTGGAGTGGAAGAACCTTACCGTGGAAAAAGGCTACGGCCACGAGGCGATAAAGACCGCCGACATTATGGCCTGGCTGAAAAAATTCGGCCTGCCGTTTGCGGACTATGTCTGCGACACCACGTCTTACCTCACCGACGAGGTGAGAAGCGGCAAGTCCGTCATGTTCGAGGCCCAGCTGGGCGCTCTGAGAGACATCGATTTCGGCATCTATCCCTATACCTCCGCCTCTACCACGCTGGCGGCCTACGCCCCGGTGGGCGCGGGCATACCACAGTTCAGACTGGACGAGTGCGTGGGCATCACCAAAGCCTATTCCAGCTGCGTGGGCGAGGGCCCCTTCACCTGCGAGCTCTTCGGCGCCGAGGGCGACGCGCTGCGCGAGGCCGGCGGCGAGTACGGCGCGGCCACCGGCAGACCCCGCAGAGTCGGCGGCTTCGACGCGGTGGCCTCCCGCTACGGCGTCATGATGCAGGGCTGCACCTGCATCGCCCTCACCAAGCTGGACGTGCTGTCGTATATGGAGAAGATACCCGTCTGCACCCATTACGAGGTGGACGGCAAGATCGTGGATTATTTCCCTGTGGGCGGGGAGCTGGACAGAGCCAAGCCCGTGTACGAATACATGCCCGGCTTCCACTGCGATATTTCAGAGTGCCGCAGACCGGAGGAGCTGCCGCAGGCGGCGCTGGATTACGTCCGCTGGATAGAAAAGCAGGTCGGCTGCCCCGTGAAATACGTCTCCGTGGGCGCGGAGCGCGACGATTATATCGAAATGTTCTGAAAAATGGCGGGACGCTTTTGTGCCCCGCCCATTCTGACAAAAGGGAGAATTGAGCGCCATGCAGAATCAGAAAGTCCTGGTACTGGATTTCGGCGGACAGTACAATCAGCTGATCGCCCGCCGGGTGCGCGAATGCAGCGTTTACTGCGAAGTGAAGCCCTATACGATGACCATGGACGAGATAAAGGCTTACGCGCCTATCGGCATCATCTTTACCGGCGGCCCCAACAGCGTCTATGAGGCCGGCTCGCCCCAGGCAGACCCGGAGATATTCCGGCTGGGCGTGCCCATCCTGGGTATCTGCTACGGCTGCCAGCTCCTCGCCCACCATCTGGGCGGCAGAGTCACGGAGGCACAGGAGGATACCGCCCGGGAATACGGCAAGACGGAGACCTATTTCGACACCTCCTGCCCGCTTTACGACGGCCTGCCGGCCGAGGGCGTGACCTGGATGAGCCACGGGGACTATATGGAAAAGGTGCCCGACGGCTTTGCGCTGGTTGCCCATTCCGACGCCTGCCCCAACGTGGGCATCTGCGACGAAAAGCGCGGCTTTTACGGCGTGCAGTATCACCCGGAGGTGAACCACACCCAGCATGGCACCGATATGATACGCAACTTCCTTTACAAGGTCTGCGGCGCGAAAGGCGACTGGACCATGGGCGATTTCATGCGCACGTCCATTGAAAGCATCCGCGCCAAGGTGGGTTCCGGCAAGGTGCTGCTGGCCCTCTCAGGCGGCGTGGATTCCTCGGTGGCGGCGGCGCTTATCGCGGAGGCGGTGGGAAATCAGCTCACCTGCGTGTTCGTGGATCACGGCCTTCTGCGCAAAAACGAGGGCGACGAGGTGGAAAAGGCGTTCAGCAAATGGGACATCAACTTTGTCCGCGTGGACGCGGAGGAGCGGTTCCTCACCAGACTTGCCGGCGTCACCGAGCCGGAGCGCAAGCGCAAGATAATCGGCGAGGAATTTATCCGCGTGTTCGAGGAGGAAGGCAAAAAGATCGGCAAGGTGGACTATCTGGCCCAGGGCACTATCTATCCGGACGTCATTGAATCCGGCCTGGGCAACGCCGCCACGATAAAGAGCCACCACAATGTGGGCGGCCTGCCGGACTATGTGGATTTCAAGGAGATAATCGAGCCGCTTCGCCTGCTTTTCAAGGACGAGGTGCGCCAGCTTGGACGGGAATTGAAGCTGCCGGAATACATCGTCATGCGCCAGCCGTTCCCCGGCCCAGGCCTTGCCATCCGCTGCATCGGCGACATTACCAGTGAGAAACTGGACATACTGCGGGAGGCGGACTTCATATTCAGGGATGAGGTCGCCAACGCCCATCTTGAGGGCAGCATGAACCAGTATTTTGCGGTGCTGACCAACATGCGCTCCGTGGGCGTCATGGGCGACGGGAGGACTTATGATTACACGCTGGCTCTGCGCAGCGTGACCACCACGGACTTCATGACCGCCGACTGGACGCGCATTCCGTACGATGTGCTGGACAAGGTCTCCACCCGCATCGTCAACGAGGTCCGCGGCATCAACCGCATCGTCTACGATATTACCTCCAAGCCCCCGGCGACAATCGAGTGGGAATAATTTGAGGAATCCGGAAAGCGTTGATATGACTGTATTTCCGGCCCATTGATCCCATCCGTGGCAACGATTTGGCAACACTTTTCATTATTCCGTCAAAAAAGAGCTAACTGATTTTGTTAAGTCAGTTAGCTCTTTTTTTGTCGTTTTTTTGTTCGGGTCAGCCCTGGTCAGCCTGCTTCTTCAAGTCCTCTGTCAGCAAATCGCTGAGGCCTTGTGAGGGAACCTTCGCCCATTTCTGTGTGGTATCAAATTCAGGGTAGCGGTAGCGCCATTCATCGTACTTTTCTTTCGAGATTTCACCTGCGTTCTGCATTGCAGCCGCCTGACTCCATGCGCACAGCATTTTGTGAAGCTCGACGGCCTCTTTGTCTTTGGACTGATCGACGCAAAGGCAGACCTCGCCGTCCAGTTCCTTGACCGTGAGACCATAAATATCTTCCAGTGCGAAAAGTGTGTGCATCAAACCGGTGTAACTGTCAATGTTTGGTACGTTCAACGCTTCCGGCGAGACCTCCAGCACTTGTGCCAGCGCGGCTGTCAGATCCTCTTTGGGAGTCCGTGTTCCGGTCTCATATTGAGCCAGACGCACATCGGCGCTCTTTTCCGGGAAACCGACCGCCATGCCGAGATATTTCTGCGTCATGCCGCGCAGATTGCGGATGAAATGGATGCGTTCACCGATTGCCATAATCATCGTCCCCTTGTCTGCAATTTGAATTGCATAATTACTATAGCATAAATGCTTAGGAATAGTCAAGAGAAATAAAACAAATTTGTTTAATATTTTTCTGGCGGCCCTATTGACTTTAACAAAAATGCTTAGTATAATAGTGGTACGCTAAGCTAATAAGCTTAGCTATATAAATTAGGAGGAGAATAAATGGTGGAAAAAACGTATCTGAAGGTTGACGAGGTCGCGGAACTCCTGGGGGTATCAAAATCATACGCCTACAAAATCGTCCAAAAACTCAATGCGGAGCTCGATGCCAAAGGGTTCCTGACGATTTCCGGTAGGGTGAACAAAAAGTATTTTCTTGAAAAAACCTGCTATGGCGGCAGGGAGGAGGAAATGTAATGGCGGTTTACAAGGAGTCAAAGACAAACACCTGGCGGGTGATCTACCGGTACACAGACTGGAAGGGAGAGCGCAAACAGACACAGAAGCGAGGCTTTTCCACAAAGCGCGATGCACTCGCGTGGGAACGGGAGCAACTCAATAAAACAACTGCCGACATATACATGACTTTCGACAGCTTTATTGAGAAATACACCGGGGATATGAAGAGCCGCATCAAGGAAAACACATGGATGACCAAGGAGCACATTATCCAGTCAAAGCTGGTTCCCTATTTCGGCAAGCGGAAGCTCTGCGACATCAGCGCGCAGGATGTCATTGCCTGGCAAAATGAGATGATCAACCATCGGGATGAAAACGGCAAAGCATATTCGCCGGTATACCTGAAGACACTTCACAATCAGCTCAGCGCCATCTTCAATCATGCCGTGAAATTCTATGGCCTGCACGAGAATCCCGCGGCAAAGGTCGGCAATATGGGAAAGGCTAAAAACCGCGAGATGCTTTTTTGGACGAAGGACGAATACCTGAAATTTGCCGACGCCATGATGGACAAGCCGCTGTCATTTTACGCCTTTGAGATGCTCTATTGGTGCGGTATCCGGGAAGGTGAACTGCTTGCCCTTACGCCTGCAGATTTCGATTTTGAAAGGGGTACAGTGTCCATCAGCAAATCTTATCAGAGGCTCAAGGGCAGAGATGTCATCACCCCGCCCAAAACTGAAAAAAGCAATCGTACCATCCAAATGCCGCAATTCCTCGGCGAGGAAATGCAGGAATATATTAAGACGCTGTATGGCGTCGAGCCTACCGAGAGAATGTTTCCGATAACAAAATACTACCTGCATCACGAAATGGACAGAGGCTCCAAGCAGGCCGGAGTCAAGCGTATCCGAATCCATGATATCCGTCACAGCGCGATTTCGCTGCTGATCGATATGGGCTTTTCCGCAATCGCCATTGCCGACCGCGTAGGGCATGAGAGCATAGACATCACCTATAATTATGCTCACCTGTTTCCTTCACGGCAGGCAGAAATGGCACAGAAGCTGGACTTTGAACGTACGTCGAAAGGGGTTTAATCATGTCACTGAAAAATCGGGATGAACACAACCGCTGGAGAAATAAAACCGTTGCTTTCCGCCTTTCACCGGAGGAGGATTCGCAGCTCGAGATTGCCGTGAAACTGACCGGCCTCACCAAGCAGGACTACATCACCCGGCGGCTGCTCTGCAGGGAGGTCGTTGTACAGGGCAATCCCCGTGTTTACAAAGCGCTGCGTGACCAACTCGCCGCTGTGCTGGACGAGCTGCGGAGAATCGAAGCCGGGCAGAAAATCGACGACGATCTGGTGGATACGATTGATATGATCGCCGTCATTATGAGTGAAATGAAGGAGGAGAGCGAATGAACCCTGAAAATGAAGCGGCGGCCGTCCCTTGCGCATCTGTTGGCGCAGATGCGGGACAGCCGCTCTCTCAAAAACCTGAACTGAGTATAGCAGAAGAAAACGCAGAATGCAATGAGCCGACGAGAAATTTCGCTGATATGCAAAAGCTGATGCGCCGTCTGAATGACCCTGCATATCTTCCCACGGTATCCATGAATGATCTTTATGAGAACGTTTATCAGAGCAGACCGCCCATTGTTGACGGCCTGCTCTGTGCCGGAACGTATCTTCTGGCCGGAGCGCCGAAGGTCGGGAAATCATTCCTGGTCGCCCAGCTCGCCTACCATGTCAGTACGGGCCTGAAGCTGTGGGATTACGAGGTCCACAAGGGCACCGTACTCTATCTGGCGCTCGAGGACAATTACCAGCGCCTGCAGGAGCGGATGTTCCGTATGTTCGGCATCGAAGGGATTGACGATCTCCACTTTGCGGTCTATGCCAAACAAATTGGGAACGGGCTGGACGAACAGCTCGAAAAATTTCTGCGCGAGCATCCCAACACCAATCTTGTCATCATCGACACACTGCAAAAGGTGCGCGAAGTCGGCGGCGACGCCTACAGCTATGCCAACGACTATGAAATCGTCGGAAAATTCAAGCAGTTTGCAGACAAGCATAACATCTGTCTGCTGCTGGTCCATCACACGCGGAAGCAGCCTGCCGGAGATAAATTTGAGATGATCTCTGGCACCACAGGGTTGCTCGGCTGCGCCGACGGCGCGTTCCTGCTTCAAAAAGAAAACCGAACGGATCTTTCGGCCACGCTGGATATTGTGGGGCGTGACCAGGCCGACCAGCGGCTTTATCTGACCCGAGATCAGGAACATCTTTGCTGGAACCTGGATCACGCGGAGGCTGAGCTATGGAAAGCTCCGGCCGACCCGCTGCTGGAAGCCGTCGCCGGGATGCTCACGGAGGCTGCACCGGAATGGCAAGGCAGCGCGACCAAACTGATTGACAAACTCCATCTTGAGATTCAGCCGAATGTCCTCGCAAAAAAGCTCAATGTTCTTGCCGGCCAGCTGTTCCAAACCTTCCATGTGAAGTATGAAAACAGCCACGGCCGGAGCGGCAGCAGAATTAAACTGACGCTGGCAGATAAGGAGGCGTGACGATGGTGACGGTTGTGACGATAAAAATGAGACAGGGTGCGGTGTCAAAAACACCGTCACCATCGTCACAACCGTCACAGTGCCTTTCGTCCCCGCAGAAAAATCCGCAGATTTTGAGGCGGCCGGACGGCAAGTGCTTCGGAGATCACGAGCCGTCCATGCTGCGGATTTGCAAAGTGGGGACCATGTGCAAACCACAGCAGAGGCTTCCGCAGAAGCCGCATTCTCCGTACTCCCTCGGAGAGCCCACGATACTTTGCAGCCGAAGGATGAAAGTATCATAGTGGGTTATTACACTTCCGCAGAAGTGAATCCCCGGGCTTGCGGTATCAATACATTTTGAATAACGGAGGTATTAGGCCTATGGCAAGAGGCGATGGAGTTGACCGCATCAGCGTCAGGAACGTCAACCTGTCGAACGCAAAAATCAGCAACACGCAAAGACACAACGAGCGCGAAAAAGAATCCTATACGAATCCGGACATCGTGCCGGAGCGCTCAGAATATAACATCCATTTCAAAGCCGCCGCCGATAATTACAAGAAGGTTTTCACCAAGATGGAAGCGGATGGAATGATCTCCACCCGCGGCCTCAAGGATGGGGCAAACCTATACGGAGAACTGATCTTTGACGTGAATTCTGCCTATTTCCACAACCACGGCGGCTATGAATTTGCAAAGCAGTTTTTCGCCGATGCCTATAAGGCGGCAATTCAAATTGTCGGCGGGGAGCAGTATATCCTGTCGGCGGTTATGCATGCGGATGAGCGCAACCGTGCCATGTCGGATGCACTCGGTCAGGACGTCTTTCACTACCACATGCACGTAGTTTATATCCCTGTCGTGGAGAAGCAGATTTTATGGTCGAAGCGCTGCAAAGATCCGGCGCTGGTCGGCACCGTCAAGGAGACGATCATGCAGGTCAGCAGCAGCAAAAAATGGCTGTCGAAACCGGCCCTTGACGAGAGCGGCAATCCGATTTTGCAGAAGAATGGCAAGCCGGTCCTGCAAAATCCTACAGCGTTTTGCAGGATGATTTTTATGATTTCATGCGCAAATCCGGATACGATGATGTGGAGCGCGGAGAGCGCGGCAGCTCGGAGGAGCACCTGACCGTGACGCAATTCAAGGTGGCACAGGAGCAGCAGCGACTTCAAATTTTGGAAGCAGCCAAGGAAGTTGCGCAGTCAGAGCTTGTAGGTCTGCAAGAAGAAAAAGCTGATGCGCAGAAAGACGCGGAGGATGCAAGAGCACGGATGAATGAGCTGGCTCCGAAGCTGAAAAACGTGGAAAAGCTCGCGACGCAGTTTTCGGCAGACCCGGAAGAGCTGCTGCCGGAAGCAGGGGCGTTAGAAACTGCAAGAGCCTATCGGGAGAAAAAAGCAAAACCGCTCTTGGCCGGTATCGTCAAGGTACTGCGATCCATCTACCATTCCTATCTCGATCTGCTGCAGCGGTTTGAGCGCCTGCAAAAGAAATATAATTATGAAGTACCGACGCTAATGAATCAGCTGACTGCCGCCCAAGAGGAAAACAAGTCCTTGCGTGCGGTCGCAGAGAACTACAACCGTGTCTGCCGTGCCTTTGGGCCGGAGCGTGTCGAAGCCACTGTCGAGGCCGTCAGGCAGCAGGAAGAAGCTAAAAAGCAGCACGCGCACATCTTCCGGCATCAATATGAGCGCACGGTGCGGTAACTATTTTTGAACCGAAAAACAGATAACTTGACTTGAAAATGTCCAAATCGAATAACACTCTTTGGGATAACTTTGAGTTTGAAAAGGCTCACTTTCACGTTCCGCGACCTAAAGAAAACGGAATTGAAAACCAATTAATAGGCTGTGTTGTATTATCCTCTATTAAGTGTTATACTAAATTAAAAATTCAGCGATAGCTGATTTTCAATCTGCAAACGTTGACTATCTCAATCATGGCTCTTGAGGTGAAAAAATATGGCTGTCAGCTATAAAAAGCTCTGGAAACTTCTAATAGACAGGGATATGAAGAAAAAGGACTTATGTATTGCTGCCGGTATCAGTCACGCCTCAATGGCAAAACTCGGAAAAAATGAAAATGTAACCACAGATGTCTTGGTGAAAATATGTACTGCATTGCACTGTGATATAGGCGATATAATGGAACTCATGCCAAATGATGTTATCAAATGAGAGGGGGCGGCAAAATGGCTGACAGCACCGTTAAACAATTATCTCTGATGCCGGCCAAGCCCATCCTGAAATGGGCCGGCGGTAAAACACAAATGCTAAATGAATTGCTGCCTAAGGTGCCTCCATCTTACGGCAGGTATATTGAACCGTTCCTGGGAGGCGGAGCATTATTTTTCGCTCTTCAGCCTGAAAATGCCATAATTGCAGATAGTAATCCCGAACTTATCAACATGTATCGTCAAGTTGCAGAGCACGTTGATGGCGTAATTAAGTATCTTAGTAAATATGAAAACACGCGAGAGATGTTCTATGCTGTCCGAGCACTAGACTGGACACAACTTCCTAAATTGGAAGCTGCAGCTAGGACAATCTATCTTAATAAGACATGCTTTAATGGCCTTTTTCGAGTTAATAAAAAGGGACAGTTTAATGTCCCGTTTGGCAAATACGCAAATCCCAAAATTTGCGATGTAGACGGGCTGTATGCTGCATCAGAAACTTTAAAAAAAGCAGAGATTATTTGCGGCGATTATTTGCTGGTGCTCGAACATTATGCTCAACCGGGAGACTTCATTTTCCTTGATCCTCCGTACCTACCTGTTTCTGAATATTCTGATTTCAAGCGCTATACGAAAGAGCAATTCTACGAAGAGGATCATGTCGAATTGGCCAAAGTTGTTATGCGGCTTCATGAACTGGGCTGTTATGTAATACTGACGAATTCCAATCATCCTCTCGTTCATGAGTTGTATGCGCCGTTTAATATTGAAGTCATACAGACGAAGCGCTATATCTCTTGCAGCGGTAATCGAAGAATCGGTGAAGATGTTATTGTCACTGTTCCACCAAAACAAAAGATGCTCTTACGTCTTGCTCCACAGCCATTACCCAAACAAGTGGCAGCATATCCGCCAACGCGTTTTATGGGTTCTAAGAGCAAGTTGCTACCACAAATATGGGCTATTGCATCACAGTTTGATTTTGACACTTTTGTTGACTTGTTTGCTGGTTCTGGCATTGTAGGCTATATGTTTAAGTCACAAGGGAAAACCGTAACCAGTAATGACTATATGGCTATGTCAGCTACATTTGCAAAAGCTATGATCGAGAATAGTACTGTCATATTACCACTATCTGAAGCAAAGCAGCTTGTTGTAAAGCAAGAAGAATCAGATCACTTTGTAGCTAATACCTACAAAGGATTGTACTACACAGATGAAGAAAATGATCTGATTGACACGCTGCGGACAAACATTGCTGCGATTAAAGAGCCTTACAAACATGCAATAGCTATGGCTGCACTCATTCGCGCATGCACGAAAAAGCGTCCCCGTGGAATCTTCACATATACTGGCGAACGGTATAATGACGGTCGGAAGGACCTAAAAAAGAGCCTTGAGGAACAGTTTTACGATGCTGTTCAAGCAGTGAATGGAGCCGTGTTTGATAACGGGAAAATCTGCCGTGCGAAACAAGGAGATGCAATGGAACTCCGCGTTGATAAGCCGGACTTGGTATATATCGACCCTCCGTATTATTCACCGCTGTCTGACAATGAATATGTCCGCCGATATCATTTCGTTGAGGGCCTGGCGCGCGATTGGAATGGTGTAGAAATCCAGGAACATACTCAAACGAAAAAATTCAAATCTTATCCGACCCCATTTTCGACGCGAAAAGGTGCGGCCAATGCATTCGATTTACTTTTCAAAAAGTTTGCCAGCAGCATTCTTATTGTTTCATATTCATCAAATAGTCTTCCAACTCAGGATGAAATGCTAGCCATGATGGCAAAATACAAGGCACATGTTGAGGTGATTCCTGTCGATTACAAATATTCTTTTGGAAATCAAAACAATGCGCAGACAAATAAAAACTCTGTCCAAGAATACTTGTTTGTTGGATATTGAGGAGTGACGATATGGAATTTTGGCAATTAGGAAATACATCTGTCAGAAGCGCCATGCGAATTCGCGATGGCCTTGTTGCCTTATCGACCTCCATAATTCAAGGCAATATTAGAAAAGGTGCAGGTGATATTGCTTTTCGGCGGTTGCTCGGTGAAAAAGGTATAGTTTCTTTAGGCGAAGATGCCACGAATAGCGTCGGGCGGAAATGGCGTTCTGCCATGGGAAAACTTGGCTTTATTTACCCTGAAATAACCAAAGAATTAGGATTCACACAAAACGATCTTGGCCCACTTGATATGATAACCCCTGCAGGATGGAATCTGGTTCGAGCGGGAACCGTGCCGGCAATACAGGAATGCTATCTAAGGGCTATGGCGACGCCTATCTTCCCCACGAATGAGGGAACAACATTTTCCCCGCTTTGCTGGACGCTTGCGTTACTTTTGGAACTCGAACATCGCGGTGAGGAAGCTGCGGTAAACTTTATAGAAATGGCACTCATCGTCCAAACGACCAATCCTACTGATGGAATTCAAAAAACAGCTGATCGTATTCTTGAGCTTCGGAACCGCAAAAATTTGTCTAGCCATAAACGCCAATTTGATAGCAAAGCGTATGAAAACGCTGCAGCAGAGATTGGAAAAGTTGCAAGTACTTTTAGAGATTATGCAGATATGAATATCCGCTATCTTAAAGCAACTGGAATGGTACAGGCAAAAGGTAAGGGTATAGCTTTAATGCCTGAAAAGCACGCCATAGCTGTAGCTCTTACAAAAACCTTACTATCAAATGCACCACTTTTGGAATTGTACCGGGCGTTATGTAATGGAATGATCTTGCCGACAGATAATGCGAAGGTAGCATACCAAGTGTTGGAAGATCTGCTTGGCCAAATTAATAAATACGGTATTGCGTATTCGGTCGTTGGCAAGCCCCTTAATACTCCCGCACAAATAAATCAGGTCAGGTACGAAATTGAGGAACTGATTTCAGAGAAAAAGGAAGAAGCATATGCTGCTGAACAAGCGAACCAATGGCAAGAGATCGCAGCGTATATGGATCTTATTGCTTCTCACAAAGATAGACTGAAGATCAGCGAGGATGTCGAAATAAAGGTGCCAAAAGCAGAGGCTCCAGCGTATTTGGAGTGGAGTTTGTGGAGAGCTTTCCTGGCGATAGACACCTTAGCGAACAAACCTTACGAAGTACGAAGATTTAATATTGATCAGGACTTTATGCCTGTAAGTACAGCTCCAGGAAATGGCCCTGACCTTATTGCAGAGTTTGACGATTGCGTTGTGGTGATTGAGGTCACGCTATCAGAAAGCTCAAGACAAGAGGCCATGGAAGGGGAGCCAGTCCGCCGCCATGTTGCAGATTTGACGCTGGAGTATGACAAGCCGGTCTATGGTTTATTCATAGCAAATCGCATTGATTCAAACACTGCTGAAACATTCAGAATTGGTGTTTGGTACACACGAGATGATGTGCGGCTCGATTTGCATATTGTTCCGTTCACGCTTGCACAATTTAGCGCATTCTTTAAAACCATTTTTTCTTCAAAAATCGTGTCTCCGAAGAAAATTGTTGGATTGATCAAGAAATGTGAGTGCTACCGTAATGAGTGTGAAGCTCCCCAGTGGAAAGTGAGAATTAACAAGGTTATTTCGGAAACATCATCAAATAGTTGATACTAAGATCAGGAAAGGATGCGTGTGTAGATGGGAGCAAACCTAAAAATGCTTCGCATTCAAGCGAAACTTGATGAACTATATAAAGGAAAGATAGACCTATCTGATGCCAACAATTCTGATGATGCACAGAATAAATTTTATACCCGTTCAATAGCTGCATTAACAATAGTAATGCGGTGTGGCATTGACTATGATGTTGCGGCGCAGAGCGTTACTGATGGATATCATGATATGGGCATTGATGCAGTATTTAATGATACGACACAAAAGAAACTTCTTCTTGTCCAAAGCAAATGGCGCAAAGAAGGGAATGGGAGTATTTCTCAAGAAGAAGCCAGTGCTTTTTCTGAAGGCATAAAGAGAATTATTAATCTTGATTTCGGAGGATGTAATGAAAAACTAGTAGCAAAACAACAAGAAATTACTGCTGCTATTCGTGATATGGATTATCAAATCGAGCTAGTGTTCTGCCACACGGGAAGTCAAAGTATTGGCGGTTATGCGCTTCGTCCAATTAATGAACTGCTCGGCCGTGTCAATGAAGATGATGCCAACGATCTTCTTGTCTTTATCGAGAATAAAATACAAGACATATATGAATATTTAGCGAACGGTCAAAATAGTGACAATATTACCTTAGATGATGTTCTTCTGAGCAACTGGGGTGTTGTTGATTCTCCTTATAAGGCATATTATGGCACTATCCCAGTTTCAGCGGTTGGAGAATGGTATAGTCAATATGGTAATAGGCTTTTTGCCAAGAATATTCGATACTATAAAGGTAGCACAGAAGTAAACCAGGGGATCAAAGATGTTTTAAAAAATGAACCAGACAAGTTTTTCTATTATAATAATGGAATTAAAATACTATGTAGAAAAATTACGAAGAAGGCCATCTATAGTACGAGCCGTGAAATAGGGCTATTCGCGTTGGAAGGAGTTTCCCTGGTTAATGGCGCTCAAACGACTGGCGCGATTGGAACAGTATTTTCAGAGATACCAGAAGCAATTGCTGCCGCTCGCGTTTTTGTAGAGATAATCGACTTGGGTGATGCAGGAAAAGATAAATCAACTCAGATTACAAAGTTGTCAAATACTCAGAATAGAATTGATGGCAAGGATTTTGCATCATTGGACTCAAACCAGGAAAGGCTCCGGATGGAGTTGAATTTGAGCGGAATTCAGTATTTATATAAAGCTGGTGCGAAAATTGATGAACCTGACCATCAAATATCTTTGGATGAAACGATTATTTCGCAGGCATGCATGTCATCAGATTTATCAATAGTAGCACTAGCTAAAAGAAATGTTGGCGCATTAACAGATAACATTGAAAAAACGCCGTACAAAATTCTGTTTAATGACTCAACAAATAGCTTTACAATGTTTAATGGCGTCCAGGTCCTTAGAGTAGTTGAAAGTTGTATTGCACAGAACGAGCCAGGAGCAGCCGGAAGAAAACGGTTGGTTCTTGTACATGGAAACAGATTTATCTTACATAAAATTCTTGACAAGGTAAAGGCAACTGATGGTTTCGACACTCAATATCAGAGTAAAGAGCACATTGCCGAGCTTGTTATTCCTCTTTTTCCTGAATTATGGGAGAGCATTTATAATTCTATGGAAGAACATTTTCCAGAAGCTTACCCAGCACACATCTTTAAGAATGTTGGTCGACTTAAAGAGCTTTCTTAATTACACTATTTTGTGGCAACACTATGGCAACAGAAAATCAGATAGCTCATGCGATGTGTATAATGAAAGCAATACGAATAATCTGAGCCATATCTCCTAAGCGAACTTGCTTAGAACAAGCTCGTGAGGAGCGAGTGGGAATAAGTAATGAAGTCCCGGAAGCCTTGCTAGCACTGGCTTCCGGGACTTTTTTCTCTCTTTTGATAACGATTCGATAACGCGGCTCTGAATCTTTTTTCTCCGCAGGGTCTCCCGGCCAGCCGCGAGGCGGTTCGGTCGTCGCGGGTGCTTTGGTATGGATCGGTTTCTTCACGGATGTGGACGGCGGCGGTGATCCATTGCTTCTGCATGATTGTGCAAAAACCGCTCTCAGTCTGATCGGCAGAGAGCCCCCGGCAAAAAGAAACATCTTCACAGCTTTTTTCACCGATTCGTGATACCAAATAAATTCCAGCCTTTTGAATTTTCCTGCTTCCTTTTTTGAAAAGTGTAATATAAAGGAAAACAGCGGCAAAGGCGGTGGGCTGATGAGCGATGTTTTTATGCCTACGATCATCACGGAGGCATTCTGCTTTGTGTTTTCCGTGATTCTGCTGCTCAGGCTGAAAAAGGGGCTGGGCGCAGAGCAGGAGATCCGGATTCTGCGGATCATGTTCCTGCTGTATTTGGTCATGCTCGTCACGGGCACCCTGTGGGCCATGACGGAGAGCGGCCTGATCCGCCCGCCCCGCCTGCTTGGGGCCTCAATCAACGCGGCGGCGGACACGGCCGTGACCTGCGGCTGCTATTTCTGGTACCGCTTCATCCGCACGCGGCTGCGCCGCGGCTGCCGGGAAAAGGGACACGTGAAAATCGCCATGCTGCTCCCGGCTGCCGTGATTCTGGTACTGGACCTGCTCTCGATTTTTACCGGCTGGCTCTTCTACATGCAGGGCGGGCTTCACTATCAGGAGACTCCCCTTTTCGCGCTGCAGGGAGCCGTGAACTATTTCTACCTGCTGTGCGCGGAGGGCAGCGCCATTGCCGGCGCGGTCCGCGCGAAGTCCCGGCAGGAGCGGTTGGAGTACGGACTGTATTCCGTTTATCTGGTCGTCCCCTGCGTAACATTCTTTGTGGACGATCAGGCTGTCGACTCCCTGCAGCTCTCGCTGACGATTTTCCTTGCCCTGCTGATCTTATATCTGACCATCTACGTCGACCGGGAGAACGAGCTGCTGCGGCAGCGGGAGCAGCTGACGCAGTCCCGCGTGGCGGTCATGAACAGCCAGATCCAGCCTCATTTCCTCTACAACGCGCTGTCGGTGATCGTCTACTACTGCGACCGGGACCCGCAGAAGGCCAAGGAGACCACGCTGGTCTTTTCCAGCTATCTGCGCGAGAACCTGAACTCGCTGCGGTCGGACGCGCCGGTCCCCTTCGAGCAGGAACTGACGCATGTGAAAAACTATCTCTATCTGGAGAAGCAGCGGTTCGAGGGGCGGCTGAACATCGGATACGATATCCGGGCCGTGGATTTTCTGGTCCCGTCCATCAGCGTGCAGCCGCTGGTCGAGAACGCGGTGCGGCACGGCATCATCACCAGAAAGTCGGGCGGGAACATCGTGCTCTCCACGCGCGAGGAGCCGGACTGCTGGAAGGTGATCGTGACGGACGACGGCGAAGGCTTCTCGGTGAGCGAATCGGAGCCGGCCGGGCAGAGCGGCGGGATCGACCATGTGCGGCGGCGCGTCGAATCCATCTCACGCGGTACACTGACGGTCGAAAGCGAGCCCGGCAAAGGCACAACCGCGAAAATCCGGATTCCAAAGGAGGAGAGAAAGAGATGAGAATTCTTGCATGCGACGACGCGGTCGCGGAGAAGCCGACGGCCCGGCTGCTGGTGCAGTGCTTCGGCAATTTCGAGGTCTACGCCGACGGGAAGCCGCTGCGCTTTGAATTTTCCCGCTCGAAGGAGCTTTTCGCCTATCTGGTGGACAGGCGCGGCGCGGCGGTGAACACGGGCGAGCTATGCAGCGTCCTGTGGGACGAAGACAGCGCCTCCCGAAAGGTGCAGCTCCGCAAGCACATCGCCGACCTCTCCCACACGCTGCAGGATGTCGGCGCGGAGAACGCGTTTGTGAAGGCGCGCAACAGCTTCGCCGTTGCGCGCAGCGAGGTGGACTGCGATTATTACCGCTTCCTGAACGCCGAGGTGGCGGCGGTGAACACCTATCACGGCGAATTCATGGCGCAGTACAGCTGGGCTGAGATGACGCTCGGCTCGCTGGAACGAAAGCAGGACAGAACCTGAGCGCGGCAGCGGAAACTGCCATCCCAGGCCCCCCCGTTGGGCTGTGGGATGGCAGTTTTTTGTTTTCCGCGCCGAGTTTGCCGCAGCGCGGTAAATTTTTCATGATTTTGTTATTTCCCTTTTCGCGATACGGTTTCGATACTGTTCGTATTGTACAATGGATCTTGGATATATCCCTGGCGGCCATTTCTTCTATGAGGTGAGTGTGACGAACATTTTAATTATGGATCCCGATCCCATCGAGCAGGAAACACTCAGAAAGATCCTGGAGCGGCAATACTCTCCGGCGAATCTGATGTGCTTTTCCGACCCGCTCCTGGCGGTGAAATTCGGCGCGAACTGTCCCGTCGATGCGCTTTACACCGTGACGGCAATGAAGCGGATGAACGGCTTCGAGCTGGCCAAGATGCTGCGGAGCTTTCGGCCGAATATCCAGCTCCACTTCATCGTGGATACCGAAAAGGAAAAAAATGACGCTATGCGAATCATGGCCGACAGCTGCACCATGCGCCCGGTCACGGCCGAGTCGCTCAGCATGGCCGCAGAGGCGGAATGGTGAGCAAGCTCGGGCGCTCCCCTGCCGTCGCCTTTCTTGCCCCGGCGCATCAGCGCCCGGAAAAGTTGATCTGTTTTTATTTGCGCCTGCGGGCGCAGGCTCCGCAGGGCTTTTTGGCGAACGCAGCAGCGGGATGATTGTTGAATCATCCCGCTGTTTTGCGTCAAACGACCAGGTCATTCTTTTTACGACGCCTGTTCAAACTGGCTGTTGTAGAGCTCGGCATAGAAGCCGCCCTTTTCCAGCAGCGCGTCGTGCGTGCCGCTCTCCAGAATATCGCCGTCCTTCATCACAAGGATGCAGTCCGCGTTTTTGACGGTGGAAAGGCGGTGCGCGATGACAAAGCTGGTGCGCCCCTCGGTGAGCTTGTCCATGGCCTTCTGTACCATGAGCTCCGTGCGGGTATCGACGGAGCTTGTCGCCTCGTCGAGGATGAGAAGCGGCGCGTCCTCGATCATGGCGCGGGCGATGGTGATGAGCTGCTTTTGACCCGCCGAGAGGCTGTCGCTGTCGCCCAGCACCGTATCATAGCCATTGGGCAGCTGACGCACCAGATCGGTCAGCCCCGCCGCCGCGCAGACCTCGTCCAGCTTTTCGTCCGTGACGCCTTTTTGATTGTAGACGAGGTTTTCCCGCAGCGTCCCTTCAAACAGCCAGGTGTCCTGCAATACCATTCCGAACTGCGCGTGGACATTTTCCCGGCGCACGTCCGCGATGTTCACGCCGTCGATGGAGATTTTGCCGCCGTTCAGCTCGTAAAAGCGCATCAGCAGATTGACCATGGTCGTTTTGCCCGCGCCGGTGGGGCCGACGATGGCGATTTTTTGCCCCGCCTTGACCTCGTCTGAGAAGTCCCGGATGATCGTCCTCTCCGGGTCGTAGCCGAACGCGGCATGGTCGAAGGAAATATCGCCGCGCACGTGCTCAATGCGCTGCGTTTTGCCGCTTTCATCCGCCATCTCCGGTTCCTCCAAAAACTCGAACACGCGCTCGCAGGCCGCCGCCATGCTCTGCACGCTGCCGGCCGCCTGGGAGAGATTCTGCAGCGGCTGGGTAAACAGGCGAATGTACAGCATAAACGCCACGATGGTGCCGAAGGGAATCGAACCCTTCACCGCCAGCACCGCGCCCACGATGCAAACCGCCACGTAGGCGAGATTGCCCACGAAAATCATGAGCGGCATCATGAGGCCGGACAAAAACTGGCTCTTCCAGGCGCAGAGATACAGACGGTCGTTCTGTTCGTGAAAAGACGCCTTCTCTTTTTCTTCGCCGTTGTACGCCTTGACCACGTTGTGAGCGCCGATGGTCTGCTCCACATGGCCGTTGATGGTTCCGAGCTCTGCCTGCTGGCGCGCGTAATAGGTCTGGGAGTGGGCGATGACCAGCATCATGACCGCAAACCCGAGCAGCGCAGCAAAAATCCCGGTCAGCGCCATCAGCCAGTTTGTCAGCAGCATCATCACCGTGGAGCCCAGCAGCAGGGCAAGCGAGGAGACGAGGGTGGAAAAGCTCTGATTCATCGACTGCCCCACCGTGTCCACGTCGTTCGTCACGCGGCTGAGCACGTCACCGGTGGAAACAGCGTCAAAGTATTTGAGCGGCAGACGGTCGATCTTTTCGGAAATATCCCGCCGCATGTTTTGGGTGATGCGCTGGGAGATCGTCGCCATCAGAAAGCCCTGAACGCAGTTGAAAGCATAGCCCAGCAGATAGAGAGCAGCCAGCAGCGTCCCGATGCGGACGATCCGGGAAAGGTCGATCCCGGAGCTGAGCCCAGCGGTGATCAGGTTTGTCACCTCGCTGAGCTTGTTCGGGCCGATCAGGTTCAGAATCGCTCCCGCGACGGAGAGGATCGCCGCGGCATAAAAACTCCATTTGAATTTCCCGAGATACCGGAAGAAATTGCGGTATGCCTTTTTCAGATCTTTGCTTTTTTCCCCCGCGCCCACCGCGCCGACGCCTGGCCCGTCGTGATTGGCGGTCATCTGTATCTTTTCAGCCATTCTGCAGTTCCTCCTTTGAAAGCTGCGAGTCCGCGATGTCCCGATAGGTCGGACAGCTTTTCATAAGCTCCGCATGCGTTCCCGCGCCGACAATTTTTCCATGCTCCAGCACCAGAATCCGGTCGGCATGGCGAATGGTGCCGATGCGCTGGGCAACAATGATCTTTGTGGCGTCCTTCGTCTGCTCTCCAAGGGCTTTTCGCAGCGCGCGGTCGGTCTTGTAGTCCAGCGCCGAGAAGGAGTCGTCGAACAGGAAAATCTCCGGCTTTCCGGCGACGGCGCGGGCAATGGCCAGCCGCTGCTTCTGCCCGCCGGAGACGTTGGTTCCGCCCTGCGCAATGGGG
>Ga0183095_10546_pt1 | contig 102822 bp, 90 predicted proteins | sample BioMet4_FD_130346 | JGI IMG/M metagenome (GOLD analysis project Ga0183095, IMG submission 130346) | Microbial communities from bioreactor (seeded with sewage sludge) at LBNL, California, USA - Biofuel metagenome 4 (v2) (version 3) | ecosystem: Engineered > Bioreactor > Anaerobic > Unclassified ...
ACGAAAACTCCGCTTTGGCTCTGTGTTTGTGCCGCTTCCGTTTTGTTTTCGTGTTTTGCGTCTTTCGTAAGGCGCTTGACTATAATACCAAATACATCTCCGTAAGTCAACCCTTTTTTTGAAGTTTTTTCAAACTTTTTTCAAAAAGCGGTTTTTTCAGCCTTGTTCGGTACGTGCCATTCTGATTGCAAAAGCGATTTTCGCAGCCTGCACCGCCTCCGGGACATCATGCGCGCGAACCATATCCGCGCCGTCCGCCACGGCGATGCTGTGGGCGGCCACCGTTCCGGCAAGGCGCTGTTCATAGGGCGGGTTGCCGCATACGGCGCCGATGACCCGCTTGCGCGACGCCGCGATCAGCAGGGCGCAGCCGGAGACGCGAAGTCTTCCCGCATTTCCTAAAAGCCGGAGATCCTGCTCCTGTGTCTTGCAGAATCCGATACCGGGGTCAAAGCAGATGCGCTCTTTTTGAATTCCGGCACGTTTTAGGATATCCATTTTTTCCATAAAATATTGATTCACATCCGTAATAATATCATTTTTTGTTTCGCGGTGATGCATGACAATGCAGCCGCAGTCCGAACGGGCCGCCGCCGCAACCATTTCCGCACTTTCGAATCCGTTCAGGTCATTCAGGACGGACACGCCGTACTTCAGCGCTTCCGCCGCGACCTGCGGATAAAATGTATCCACGGAAAGGGGAACGGCAAGCCGTCCGTGCAGCTGCATCAGCACCGGCAGAAGTCTTTCCAGCTCCTCCCCGGGAGAAAGCACGGCACTGCCCGCGCGGGCGGACTGTGCGCCGACATCAATCATATCCGCGCCCTGGTCCTGCATTTCCAGCGCCCTGCCCGCCGCTTTTTCAGGCGTGAGGAAACGGCCGCCGGAATCCGGCGTGATATTCAGTATTCCAATTACATAAGCTTTCTCTCCAAGAGAAAAATGATATTTTCCGGCATAAAACTGATCCATCCCGTAATTTCCTCCTCCATGCCTGCGCACCGCATTTTTTCGCAGCTTTATTCTTTACTCTTTCCCCTTTTAACAGAAGAATATTCCCGCTACAGTATGCTTATTATACCACGCAAAACAATAAAATCAATCAATAAAAAAGGCCCGCAAGTTTGTCTTGCGGGCCCAGCGTTTTTATTTATAACTTAGATAAATAGTAATTCCCCGATCAACCTTGTCGCTGAGATACTTCAGGTTGCCTGTGTCAATCCTGCTCCCAGTCCCCTGCTTGCTGTTCACCGAGGTGACGCAGTTCAGAATCTGATACGGCGCCCCGGTAGTCATCCCCGCAATCACTGTGTCGAAATCGGCGCTATCATCTATATAGAAGGAAACGGATGCGTTCTTTGACTTGGCTGCGGCGGCAAAAGCCGATACAACGGCATCATTGTCCGAGCTGCTGGTTACTTTAACGCCCTTGACTTTAAAATAGTTGGCCGCGGTTTCCGTACAGGTTGGAACCGTCAGGTTGCATTTCGCAGCTTCACCGTCCGCCGTGCCGTCTATTTCGTCATCGGTAAGGGTAGCAGCACTTGGGAAAACAGTGCGGGTCTGGGCAATAGCCGCGTCATTCAGATTGAAGTAATTATATATCGCCGTATCACTGTCGCCCCACGTCGTATCAAGATGATACCAGCTGCCGTCGATTTTGATGACGTTCCACATATGGTTCACCCCGCCGCTCTGTCCGCTCAGCAGCATGCACTGCAGGCCGGCATAGCTGGAAAGAAGCTGCATGGCTCTGGAATAGCCCTCGCAGACCGCGGTTCCGTCGATCAGCATGCCATAGGCGGAAAACGCCTGCCAGATGCTGTTATTGGTGACAGCCGCATCGTTATAGGTGCAGTTTTTCACTATATAATCGAAAAGATAGAGTTCACGGTCAAATTCGCTCATCCCGGCCGGCATCGCGCTGATTACCGCGCTCACCTTCTGATTCATCTTCTGAATCATGGCGCTGCAGTTGGCCTGCGTTGAAACGGCATAAAGCTGGACATAGGTGCTTTCGCCGTAATAAGCATAGGAATACGCGTTTGCAAGCCAGAAAACCTGCGGGTTGTCATTCAGAAACGCCAGCAGAATCACGCGCAGCTGCGCTTCGGAAAGCCGTATACCGGACACTGTGATTTTCTGGACCGGGTAATAACCTTCGGAAGTGGGCGTTGCGGATATCTTGTTTACGCTTTGGAAAATCTGCTTATATACGCTGCGGCTGACCAGATCGGGCAGGTAATTGTACCCATCCCGCTGGTCAACATATGTGTAGCGCGGCTTGACCGCGGAAGCCATGCTCTGGGTGATACTGAACTGCGCACCGTTGTCTGCCAGCGCATCGTAGGAAATCTTTTTAAGCGTCTGGCCGGACGTCTGTGCCTTAGACGAGGTCTGCGGATAAACCTCCGCCTTTTTCAGTCTCTGCGTGACCGGCGAAGAGGCCTCCGCCTTTGAAGCGGCATCCGTGCCTTTGGAACCCTGCTGAGCCGAACCCGTTTCTCCAGCCGACGGATTTATCTGGGAGGCAGCGCTGCTGTTCCGTACCGATGAAGACACCGTTTGCGAAGATGATTCATGAATGGCGGACGTTTGTGCACATCCGGCAAGGGGCAGCGCCATAATTGCCGCCGCCAGAAAGCCTGCAAGAATTGAATTGATGCGGCTGTGATTAATAAAGTTCATAGTTCCATTCCCTTCCAAATAAATCTTGCGCTTATTATACCACAGCTATGTGATATTTTTGTGAAAAAAATTTAATAAATATTGGAAGCGCTCAAAATTTAAAGGGAATATGAAATTTTTCATAAAAATATTGAAGTGACTGCCTTCCAAAGCTTGGTGAACACACTGCGTATCCTTCGGTGTAAAAAAGAAAAACCGGTCAAAAAAATACCCAGGTGAATTCACCTGAGTATCAAAACTGCGGAAAAACCGTTATGCTTTTATGACACAATAAATCCGAGCTGTTTACTAAAAATCTTTCTCAGAGGCCCGGCAAAATCCCCTTTTCCTATTACACAGAACGGCAGGTAGTCCAGATTGTTAAATTTTTCTGCCAGTTGTTCCGGATGTTCACAGTACAGGGCTCCGCGCAGCACCTGTGCTGGCAGCGCGCGCTCACCGCATCTGTAAAAAAGCCTTTCCACGCTGCAGCAAACCCGCCCTGCCTGTATTTTACAGGCGACCAGCGTCACCGGAATTAAATTCGCATCTTCCGGATTCCCGTATTCTTTCAGCCGGTTAAAAACCGTCTCCGTTTTTATGGTGTAGGAGGAGCTTCCATTTGCAGAGGACAGAAAATTTTTCATCATACCATACAACTGTTTCCGGCTGCACGGAAACTCCCCCCGCATACGTTCCCAGGCTTTCAGAATCCGGTATTCCGGATCGAAAACGCGCAGAGCGGCGAATTCCGGACCAGCGCCCGCTTCATTATAAGTAGAATCCGTAACAAGGCGGCGCAGGGAACGCCCCCTTGCCGCACGCCTGCTGTAATCCCCTGTGGAATCCAATTCCAGAGTGAATTCCGTCATGCTCATGGCTTTCCACTCTCCTTTCGCATCAAACGGAAGAAAAATCTTGAAGGTTTTCTCTGCAATAAGTATAATAGTAATATCATCGATTATCTATCAGAATTTTGCCTATTTCTATAACAATATTGCAATTCAGGGGGCGTCACAATGAAAAGATTAATACTCCGTAAGAATCTCTCCGAGGAATCGCCTCACGGGGACTATGGCTTTCCGTTTTTTCTGAGCCATGAAATACTGTCCGAATATGAACACGGAAGTTTTGAGGTTCACTGGCACCCCGATTTGGAGTTCACTGTCGTTTTAGACGGGGAGATGGAATATCAGGCAAACGATTCCGTTTATCATCTGACAAAGGGCTGCGGGATGTTCGTCAATGCCAATGTCCTGCACACCGCCAAATCGTATGAAGGCCAGGACTGCTCTTATCTGGTCATCACATTTAATCCCGTATTGATTTTTGGTCATGAAAACAGCACGATTGAAAACGCTTATGTGGAACCGGTAATCCAGTCCCAAAGCTGCTCGTCCTTTTATCTGGACCCAAAATCCATTTCACAAAACCGGATGATCCGCATTATCCTGGAAGTCAACCGGATTTACAGCGAAAACAGCGTTTGCAGGGAGCTTCAGATTAAAACCAGGCTATGCGAACTCTGGACGCTGCTGTATCAGGAGCTGCAGGGTGTGCTCTCTGAAAAAGACATGGCCGGCTCCAAAGAAATTCTTTATTTGAAGCAGGCCCTGAACTACATACACAGCCATTTCCACGAAAAACTTACGCTGGATAACCTTGCCGCCTCCTGCAACATCAGCAAGAGCAGATACTGCCACTTCTTTAAAAAGACCATGCGCCAGACTCCTTTTGAATATCTTCTGAAATACCGGGTCCAAAAAAGCATCCCGCTTCTGTTAAGCGGCGCTAACAATATTACGGAAATTTCCGAAAAGGTAGGATTTTTCAGCGCAAGCTACTATTCGGAAAATTTCAAAAAATATATGAACTGTTCGCCCACGCAGTACCGGAATATGCATACTTCGCAGTAGCAACCGGTTCACCCTGAGATATGCTTCACTGAAGGTAACCAATATCCGCAAACGATAAGGAGGGGAAATTTGTCGTCCGGTACGGCGGCGGAGCAACGGGAGTGGTGCCGCTCGACCCCGGAACACGACCAACTATGAAAAATCAGCGAAGGCGCGGTCAGCTAAAGGGATATAAGGTACACCGGACGAGGTCAATCCGTACAGGATAACAAAAAAATTTATAAAATTCTATAAAATGTATTGCATTTTGCAAAAGTCAGCGTTATAATATAGCCATCTTATGTACGAACATTATTACATACCAACAAACTCATATTATAATGTTGTTATTTGGATTAAAGTATTATATAATTCAAGGAGCAGGATTAAAAAATATGGGGGATGTTATTTTGGATCTGAAAGAAATTAAACTTGACAAGAGTATTCCGACACCGTTATATTTTCAGCTCAAACAGCAGTTGCTCAAAAAAATCAATGATCATGAGTTAAAAGTGGATGATCAAATTCCGCATGAAATCGACATGGTGGCCGAACTTGAAATCAGCCGTTCCACGGTACGTCAGGCGATCAGTGAATTGGTATCGGAAGGATACCTGTACCGGGTGAGGGCAAAAGGGACTTTCGTATCCACGCCGAAGGTCGATGAGAACTTTTTTCAGCAACTGGACAGCTTTAATAATGAAATGATTAAAAAAGGCATGAAGCCTTCTACAAAAATACTGAAATTTCACAAAGAAGAAGGGAGGGAAAATATCAACAGCAAACTAAGCATTGATCCTTCGGAGGAACTGATCCACTTATCCAGACTCAGATTTGCCAACGACCAGCCTGTGGTTATTGTAGACACGTATCTGCCATATGAAAAATTCAAAGATCTGTTAACGGAAGATCTGTCCGAACAATCTTTATACTCCCTTATTGAAACAAAATATGGCACAAAAATTATCAGGGCAAAAAGAGAAATAGAGGCGGTAATCGCAAAGGCAAATGAAAAAAAGCTGTTGAACATCAAGTCGAACGCTGCTGTCTGCCTTGTAAAAACAACAGCTTACGCAGAAAATGACATTCCTGTGGAATATTCCATTGCCAGATATACCGGTGACAGGAACCGCTTCATTGTAGAACTGAAACGCTATAAATAATGTTAGGATGATTTAGAAAAATGAGCATCACAAATATGACTGAAAAAGAACTGGCAAATATGATAGACCATACCTTGCTGAAAGCTTATGCAAAGGAGGAAGATTTCAGGAAGCTGTGTCAGGAAGCTGCGGACAATCATTTTAAAATGGTCGCGATCAACAGCTCCGCCGTAAAAACCTGTAAAAAATATTTGGAGGGAACCTCTGTTTCCGTTGGAGCGGCAATCAGCTTTCCTTTGGGGCAAACAACGATAGAAACAAAAGTATTTGAGACAGAAAATGCAATTCAAAACGGCGCTGATGAAATTGATTATGTGGTAAACATTGTGGAGCTGAAAAACCGTAATTACAGTTATATTGAAGATGAGATGAAACAAATTGTTGAAGTCTGCAAAAAGAATCATGTTACCATAAAAGTGATTTTTGAAAATTGCTATCTGTCCCGGGAAGAAAAAGTTTTTCTGTGCCATACGGCTTTGAAGGCACGGCCTGATTTTATAAAAACTTCCACGGGGTTTGGGACCGGCGGCGCAACAGTGGCTGACGTAATGCTGATGAAGTCCATTGTCGGAGATCATATAAAAGTAAAGGCCGCGGGCGGTATCAGGGATTTGGAAACAGCCCTAAAAATGGTGGAAGCCGGCGCCGAAAGAATAGGAACCAGTTCCGGCGTTAAAATCATGCAGGAATATTGTGAGTTTATTAAAAAGCGATAACTGCCTGCATAGGCTCAGGCTTTCAAAATAAATATCAGCGTTTAAAATTGCAAATTGTAAGCTATGAGACAAAGGCGTCAAATGGCCTGCCATTTGCTATTTTTTTAGGAGGAAGGACAAAAATATGACAGGATTATTGCTGATTTCCCACGGACCGTTTGCAAAGGCGGCATTGGAGTCTTCAAAAGTTTTGCTGGGTGACTACGGGCACGTAAAGGCAATCTGCTTTGAGGTAGGCGAAAGCACAAATCAGCTGGAAGCGGATATTCAGCAGGCAAAGCAGGATTTAAATGCGGATTCCTTTTTAGTGATGGTAGATGTTCTTGGAGGAACGCCATTTAATGTAAGCTCCCTTCAGATTGCGAAGGACAAATGCAATGTGATTACCGGCATCAATATGCCGGCGCTGCTTGAAGTGCTTCCCTTACTGGAAACGAAAAGTCTGGAAGAACTGTCCGGCATTGCGGTGGAGGCCGGCAAGGAAGGAATCGTTGATGTTGCCCAAAGTTTAAATAAAACAAATCAAACGAGGAAAAGAGGGAGAAAAAATGTTGAAAATCGTTAGGCTGGACGAACGGCTGATCCATGGACAGGTTGTTACAAGCTGGGTCACAAATGAAAGCATTACGGAAATTATGGTGGTAGACAAAAGTGTGTGCAACGATGAGCTGAGAAAGTCACTGATGAGTATGGCGGTTCCGGAGTACATCAGTATTCTGTTTGTGGATGTCGATGAGGCGGTCAGAACTTATGAGGAAGAGTGTGAATACGAGGATTTAATGATCATATTCGGCAACCCGTATGATATTTTGGAGTTTATAAACAAGGGGGGAAAACTGAACAGGGTAAATGTCGGAGGAATGTCTTGTAAAGGGCAGCGCAGGCAGGTCTGCACTTCTGTTTTCGCGGACGAAAAGGAGATGGAGATATTCAGGGAAATTGCGGGTAAAAACGTGGTGCTGGAGGCAAAAATGCTGCCCACAGACAAAAGCGTGGATTTGACAAAAATCATTTGAGGGGTGAATACAAGTGACAACTTTGCAGTTTATTTTTCTAATTATCGTAACTTCGATTTCAGGTATAGGCGCGGCAAGTGAAGAGTTCCAGACGCACCATCCGATCATATCGGCAACTTTGGTAGGTATCGCGCTTGGCGACGTAACAACCGGTGTCATGGTAGGGGCGGCAGTTGAGCTCATTGCCTTGGGCTGGATGACAGTGGGAGCCGCCTCTCCCCCGGACCCTGCCCTGGCAGGTACCGTCGCCGCCGTTTTGGCTATTCTCGGTCACGTTAATGTCGGTGTCGCGGTGGGGATTGCCATCCCGGTCGCGGTTGCGGGCCAGCTTCTGCAGATTGTTCAGCTCAGCACGATTGAAGTCGCGATTGTTCATTTGGGCGACAAGTTCGCAAGAGAAGGAAATACCCGGGGCATCGGCTTCGCCCATTGGCTGACGGCTGTCCCCAGCGCGCTCAGGGTCGCGCTGCCGACAGCGCTGGTCGCATGTTTTGCAAGCGCGTCTTTTGCGCAGAATATGTTTAACGGCATACCAAAGGTTATTACCGGCGGTTTGCAGGTTACCGCCGGTTTTCTGGTCGTCGTGGGCTACGCAATGGTTTTAAAACAGATTAACCGTAAGGATATTTTACCGTTTTTCTTTATCGGCTTTCTGATCATGACCTTCTCCCATGATATGACTCTAATCGCTCTATCCATTGTAGGAATTTGCTTCGCCGTGATTTATTACCTGTTCCTTGATAAATCCGCGACAAACGCCGGCGGCAGGAAAGTAAGAAGCAGGGACGGCGCGGCCGCGCCGGAAGCTTCCAATCCGGAAGCTTCACAATCCGCTTCACCGGCAGTGGAAAGCACTATGGACGACGGCAAAAAGCTGACAAAAAGCGATTTGATGAAGGTGTTTCTCCGCACTCAGTTCTATCAGGTTTCCTGGACCTATGAGAGATTCCAGAACCTTTGCTACTGCTACTGCATGGTGCCGATTTTAAAAAGGCTGTATCCGGAGAAAGAAGAACTGTCCACAGCACTTACACGACATATGGAATATTTCAACACAAACCCCATCATGGCCTCCCCTGTTCTGGGTGTTAACGCAGCGATGGAGGAATCCATGGTTCATGGTTCCGGCATTACCGAAGAAGCCATTACGAGCACAAAGGTAGCTCTGATGGGCCCCTTCGCGGGAATCGGAGATTCCGTATTCTGGGGAATTTTAAGACCGATGTTCGCGGCAATCGCCGCCGGAATTGCCTCTCAGGGCAATCTGATGGGGCCAATCTTTTTCTTTTTGGCTTTTAACATTGTCAGAGTATTCGTAAGATATTACGGACTGATTCTTCCTTATAAACAGGGAACCAACTTCATCTCCATGTTCCATGGCGGAGAGCAAAAGTTCGTCAAGGCAATTTCGGTCCTTGCCTACACCGTCATCGGCGGTCTGGTCGCGCGCTGGACTACGATCAATATTCCCGTTCAGCTGTATTCCTTTGTTGTCAGCGGCAAGACCGTCACGACAACCATACAGGATCAGCTAAATGCCATCATGCCAAACCTTCTGCCGCTTGCGCTGACCTTCTTCGTTTACTGGCTATTGAAAAAGAAGGTAAAGCCGACCTATATTATTTTCGGTCTGATGTTTGTCGGCGTCGCCGGATATGCACTTGGCATACTGGGATAATTACATACGCTTTTATTCATGGAATTGTTGTTCCGCGGACTGCGAAATCTGTCGATTTTCAATCCGCGGAAACGGCAATTTTATATCATGGGAGATGTAGCCATTTGAAGGTATTTATTGAAAAAAACTATGATCAGCTGAGCAAAAGAGCGGCGGACATGATCGCCGGAGAAATCAGCAAAAATCCAAAGGCGGTTCTGTGTTTACCGACCGGCAGCACGCCGATCGGGACATACAGGGAGCTTAGCGGAATGTATGCGGCCGGGAAAGTCGATTTTTCCGGAATTGTGACTTTCAATCTGGATGAATATATCGGGCTTCGTCAGGACGACGAAAACAGCTATCACTATTTTATGCATCATCATTTATTCGACCATATCAATATTAAACAGGAAAACGTCTATGTTCCGGACGGGCTGTCCGAAAACATGGAGGAAGCGTGTAAAAATTACGACGCGAAGCTTGATATATATAAGGAAAAAGACCTTCTGCTTACGGGCATAGGGCAAAATGGACATATTGGCTTTAATGAGCCCGACGACCGGCTTTTTGCGCGCACCCATACGGTTTCCCTTTCCGAAAACACCCGGGCGGCAAATTCACGTCTGTTTAAAAATGCCGACGATGTTCCGAAGGCCGCCATAACGATGGGGGTCGCAGATATTATGCACTTTAAAAAAATGATTATCATTGCAAACGGAACCGCTAAAGCGGCGATCATAAAAGATCTTTTGACCGGTCGGATGATCGATACGCACAACACCTCATCATTGACCTATTTACATAACGATGTAACGGTCATCCTGGATGAAGAAGCGGCATCTCTCTTGTAACGCTGCGTGTTGACACAGCGGCCAAAAGAGATTTTAAATTTGGAAATAAATATGATAGAGGAGCGAATATGCTTTGCAGCAGTTTACTTTTACAGTCAAAGATGCCCTGGGCATTCACGCAAGACCGGCAGGCCTGCTGGTCAAGTGCGCGCAGGGTTTCCACTCTGCAATCAATATAACACTGAACGGAAAAACGGCGGACGCAAAACGTCTGTTTTCAGTAATGAGCCTCAATGCGAAACAAAACGACACGGTTGCCTTTCAAATTGAAGGAGCAGATGAAGCGGCGGATTGTGCGGGTTTAAAAGCATTTTGTGAGAAGAATCTTTAAAACCGGTCTTATCCAAACCGACAGCAAAGCACCCGGATGCACGGTATTTTTGTACCGTGCATCCGGGTGTTGCTGTATCTATTGCCTTATTGACTCTGTAGGGCCTGGGGATGGAGCACAGACGTCTCGAAAGCAAGCACAAGGACTTTATTGCGCATTTTGAGAGCCTTGCCGTTGACGCAATGGGGCTTGACTGGGCACGCATCCGCATGAAGGAAGACCCGGAGGAAATCGCCGGGCAGGTGGCAATGCTGGTAAAGGGCGAATATAATCTTCTCCTCTTATTTACCGCCATTTTTCCTCATGAACCTTTTCGGCCTTGTAGCGGTCGACAAACTCATTTTTCTGCCCGTCCGGATAGCCTACGGAAATCAGAGCAAAAGGCTTGATATGGTCCGGAAGACGGAATAAGCTGCTTACATTTTCCATAACCTCGTTTGAAGTTGCAACGCCGAACCACACGCCGCCAAGACCCAGATGTACCGCTTCCAACAGCATGTTTTCCGCTGCCGCGCCCATGTCCTGCTCCCATGCGGTGGGAATTTTCAGCTCGTTTCCATTTGCAAGAAGCACAAAGGTTACACCGGAGTCTGCAACCGGTTTTGAAAACGGCGAAACCTGAGACAGCCTTCTCAGGCCCTCTTTGTCCTTTACCACAATAAACTCCCATGGCTGCTGGTTGCCTGCGGACGGTGCCTGCATGGCCGCGCGGAGCAGCCGGTCGATTTTTTCCGGCTCCACGGCCTGGTCCTTGAACTTACGGATACTTCTGCGGTTAAAAATTTCTTCCATTGTGATTCCCTCCAATGATTTTCTGATGATAATATTTAGTATAGGATAAAATTAATTTGTTATGTCTCTCAAGCTTTCCATCAGCTTGTTGTAGATTGCGATAAACTATAATACTTCATTTCAGGAATGTCAATCTATTTTTTCTGTACAGAACATCCTCCGCGCTGATAACCGATTAAACTTTGCTGTTTCAGCCAGATATCTGCACCGTTGACCTGCCCTATCCCGTTTTTATCAGAACCGGCTCGCCGCCATGGAAAACGGTATCCAGATTCTATACAATCATTTTACATATATTATCGCATATGCTAAAATATAGTAAACTCGATTGAGAACGGGACAAGAACCTGTAATGGCTATAAAAACACGAAGAATGAGTAAAAAGCAGCATTCATTCGTTACAGCAAAGGAGACAAATCGGCATGAACACGGAAAAAATCTCTATTCGCACAGCCACTGTGGACGACGCCCGCGAAATTCTTGCGATCTACGCGCCCTACATCACAGACACGGCCATCACATTTGAATATGTTGTTCCGCCGCTGGAGGAATTCGCCGAAAGAATCCGGCATATCCTGATAAGATACCCTTATCTGGTCGCGGTTGAAAACGGCAAAATTATCGGATACGCATACGTGTCGTCCTTTCATGAGAGAGCCGCTTATGACTGGGCGGTCGAGACTACCATTTACATAAAGATGGATTACAGGGGTCATGGCGTCGGCAAAAAGCTCTATCTTCTGTTAGAAGAAATCATGAAAAGGCAGCATATCCTGAACATGAACGCCTGCATAGCCTACCCCAACCCCGGCAGCATTGGATTTCATGAGCATTTGGGCTACAAAACAATTGGCCATTTTCATCAGTGCGGCTATAAGCTTGACACATGGTACGATATGATCTGGATGGAAAAGATCATTGGCGAGCACAGCCTGCATCCCGAAAAAGCCCTCCCCTTCTCCGCCGTCAGAAACGAATTTTTCAAGTGAGGTTTTTCCCTCTTAACGCCCCCAATATTCGTCGGCACGGGTCTGAGCGCAACGTATATAATTGTAAAGAAGGACGGCATGAAGCCGCCCTTCTTTACGGATAAGATGTTGTTTAATTTTTACCGTACACAGGAGCTGTCTGAAGCTTTGCACTACCAACAGGCTGATTTTAGCAGCATTTTACATCAGCAAATTGGAATCAGTTGAACAGCATCCATTTCCATATAACAAAGTGAGCAAACGGGATTTCAGTAAAATGACCCCGTTTGCTTCACAAGAGCGGATATTCCGCCACTGATCACCTTCCGTTTGCTTCACCTGTCGTTTTCACAGAAGTCACAGCAATCATCCAAGGCTTCCAGCTTAGCGTATAATATATGCTCCAAATGGGTAGCGTTTATAATCGTCTTGTTGACCGACCTGTTTACCTCTAAAATTTTGCGTATGTCGTCAGTAGAGGAAATCGTCTTCTGCAGTTTTTCGCCCTCTGCATTCAGGATATGCGCGAGGGAGGCTTCCTGTAAAGCAATGGATTCCAGCACATCACAGCTGCATTTTTTGTGTTCACAATCTTCATTGCAGTCCCTATCACATATTTCATAGTTGCAGTCGCATATTCCGTCGCATATTGCATCATATTCCATGATGCAGTCCAGGATATAGGGATAACAGCCATGTTTGGATATCAGAACATAAAAGTGACAGTCAGAACAGTCCTTTGCACAAGGGAAGAAAACCGCTGACTCAATAATCATTTCACTCGGAACGCAGATTTCCTTAATAGGCCTTCCGTTGTGGCAGCAGACACGAATTGTTTTTTTCTGTTCTGAAACGCTGTAGATAAGATAATACGGACAAATGGAAACAAGGCCAAGAATCCATTCGCGGCAGGTTTTTGCCAGCGTCATACTCTTTTCCGGATGCTGCTTATTGACGCATACAACGCCTCCGGTAAAGGACACCAAAAGGCTGTCATCACAGCAATTGTATGAAATGCCGGTTACCAGGCCACCGCATTCGTCAGAGGAATGGATGCGGATGGAATCAATTTCATGAAAGCACTCATCCAGCTTAAATACGGTGGACAGACATTGACTGTCCGACGCCCAGAAACACTTTTCTTTCAAATCGTAGCAAATACAGCGGTAGCATCTGCAAGTATCAAAGCTTTTCTCCTCATGGAAGCAGGAGTCAAAACGTACGACCCTGCACTCGCAATATACGGTAAGATAAAACCAACAGCCGTCATATGCCAGTCCCTTGTAACGGGTCTGGCATTTAGAGGACAGCGGTTTTTCGGATTTTATTCTAAACATGATCTTTTTCTCCTTAAACGGTTCAAATGCTTTTTTACCTATATGCTATATGATATGAGTAAAAATGGCATTGTGATATTGTTTTGGATAGCAACGCCAAACCTTTCTCCCTTTTATCTTAGCGGCAGAAAGGACTTCAAAAAGCTGCCCCGTTTTTGATCAGCTGCCTGTCACTGCTGCGATTCAGCCGGAATGCAGCTGAAGAGGAGAGGTTTCAGCTGATTTTCCCATACCCACTCATAGTTAAAGCGTTTGCGGATCATGGTTTTTGCAAGGCACACCTTATCCTCCCGCATCATCTGAATGATTTCGGCACTGTGCCGTTCATAATAAGCCCGTTCGGAGGGTGTGTATTGCTGGTTTATCGTAAAGTCCGTATTTCTTGCATCCCATTTCATAAAATATGCGCCAAACAGTTCCCCCGCTTCACGCAGGCCCGGGACACATTCGTTTAAAACCAGAAAATTCCCCCTGCTTGCGGCCTCCAGCAGCGTGACGGAAAAAGCTTCTGAAAGGGATGGGCAAATAAATAAGTTGGAAAGAGTAAACAGATCCAGTACACCGGCACGCGGAAATCCTTTCGGGTATCCGCAGTCGGTTGTGAAAACGATATCGTCCCTGTCCAGTCCGTAAAAATCCCCCACATAGTAAATCGCAGCTTTGTAATCGTCAGCGGGAGTATCCTCGCAGGGAAAATCACAAAACACCACCTTTACAGTTTTTTCGGAGATCCGTTTGATAGTCCCTGCCAACGCGGCAACCTTTTCAAATTTCTTTCCGGTGGAAAGCCGCCCCGGATAGACAATCATATATTCTGTATTGAGCAGGCTGGTTTGACGGTGCAGGTTTTGTACGGACTCATCCATGTATGCCATAACGGGCGCGCAGTTGTAAACCGTGCGGCAGTACCCCTCCGGGACGTTATATTGCTGAGCGAGTGCCGTAATACCCGAATGACCCGGATAAACAAACAATGTGTTTGGCATGGGCGTGTATCTGCCGGACATTTCCTCACCCACATGAAGAGGCCGTTTGTCAGGCAGCGAATGAGAAAAGGAAAGGAACCGCACATTGGGTAGATTCTTCTGTGCCATCCGAATTGCTATATTGTGAACATAATGCGCCCCCTGATAAAGAATGTCATGCATAATGCACACGTCAACATCACTGAGAGCCTTTTCAAATTCTCCGGCAAAAAATTTTGCTTCGCTGTAAAAGGTCTTGTGCAGCTTGCTTTCAGGATTAGAGTAGTCATAAAGCTCAATTTGGTTGCCATCTATGCTGCTTTTGATTTTTACCCACTCGATTCTGCCGTCCGAAAATATTCCGGGCCGTTCGGTGTCGGGACAATATTCCGACACCAGAAGCTTTACCGGTATGTCATGACTTAACAGCATTTCAAGCTGGTCGGCCACCACTCCCACCAGTGAATAGGTGCTGGAAAGGCCGGAAAACATCGTCAGGATTGCTACCTTCAATCAAAAAACCTCCTTATTAAAGGGGGCATGGCACATTCGCGCCATGCCCCCATCTGATTATCTTATTCTATATAATTTGTTTTCGTACGAGTTGTAGTCGTTGTGGTTGTCGAGGTTGTACTGCATTCTGTGCAGACACAATCGCTGAACAGATCCAATTTTGCCTGAAGAACCAATTCCAGACGGGATACGGCATCAACCATCCTTTTTACACTCTTGTTGGTGTCCAAAAGCTCCTGTGTCGTAGGATGCCATGGAAAAGGATCCGCTGCCGCAGAATCCTCTGCCAGAGGGCCCCATGGATTAACCACCTTTTGAATCTTCTCTCCCTCTGCATTAAGAATATGCGCTAAAGCGGCCTGCTCCAATGCAACGGACTCAATAATATCGGAAATTGCCTGGCAGCGTGTTTCGGTGCCGGATACAATAACGGGCACTCCCATAAATAACCAACCTTTCAATATTTTGTATTTCAACAGTACAGTAGGCTTAAAATGTAAACCTATCGATACATGATATGCACATTCGTACTGTCTTGGTATCTGGGACAAAGCTTCTTTGCGTATCATCCGGAAATGTACGCCGGCATTTTAATTAATCACTTTGCGCCATTATTTATAAAAGTCATATGTCAATATGATAATTATGAATAATATTACAGAAACGGTAATAATAAGTCTAATGAAATTTAAAAAGAACTTGTTTTTATGGGTTCATGCAAATTTTAGATTTATGCATGACACTATGGCATGGTTCTGCTGTTAAATCCACGCTGCTGAAAGATCAGCGTATGGGGCTTGTGAAGAAACCCAAAAAAGGAATGTATTCTGATGTTGTTTTTACTAATATTTTTAATTGCAATACTTTTTATGATTGACGGAATACCGTTAGTCAAAAATAAGCAGCGGGCAGAACTGACGGTATTTTTGCTCCTCATGGCATTATCCTGCATTCTTGTAATTTGTAAGGATACGGGCATCCCGGTCACGTTAAAATCGTTGAATGAATTATTTGATAATTACGGTAAAAAGCTGTTTGGATAGCTGTCAATAAAGATATGGAAAGCTGGCTTCTTATGCAGGAAAAAGATACAATCTCGACAAAACAATATATATGGCTGCTTTTCAGTATCATAACATCTTTCTCTACTTTGCAGATAGTGAGTATGCTGATTGCCCACACAGGCGCGGACGCATGGCTGTCGGTCATCTGCGCATGGCTGACAGATGTTGCGTTAGCTGTGGTTTATGCTTACATGGGAAGGCGTTTCCCGGGAGAAAATATGGTTCAATACAGTATCTCTGTTTTAGGGAAATTTTTTGGAAGGCTTATTGGCGCGCTCTTTATTTTTTTATTTTTAATATCAGCGTCGGTTTTAATACGCAGTCTCTGCACCTTATTAGGCACCGCATTTTTTCCTGAAACGCCTCTGAATGTACTGATTGCATCTTGCTTTATTTTAATCGCAATCGGCGCTAAAAAAGGCTTAAAAGTATTTGCGAGGATATCTGCGTTTCTGGGGCCGATTTATTTATTGGGTTTTATTGTTTTATTTGTATCACTGACTCCTTTAATAAATCTTGATGGTCTTAAGCCCCATTTATATCGGGGTCCTTTTCCGTTTTTGAGCGGCTCTCCGTTTCTATTGTCATATATCAGCATCTGCATTATTATGGGTATGTACATTCCCTATTGCAGTAAGCCCGAAAATGGTTTTAAGGGAAAATTTATTTCCGTTACCTTGGGTTCAATCATGTTCGAATTAGAGGTCATTTCGGGTATTTGCATTTTTGGCCCGGAGCAGGCCGGATCTATGACAAATGTTGGTCTTCAGCTTGCAAAAATAATTTCCATCGGCGGCGTATTTGAACGTTTAGAGGCACTGTTTTTGACGATATCCGTTGCCGCAGGTATTACATCGGCAATGAGTCTGATTTGGGCATTCAGTTTAGGTACTTCGCAAATTGCAGGCTTAAGCACATATAAACCCATTGTATATCCTTCCGCTTTGCTGGCATTTGTCCTCGCAGTTACTTCTTTTGATAGCAGTACCGACATATATAATTTTGTTAATTATACTTTTCCTTTTATTGCGCTGTTCGTTGAATCCGGGCTTGAATGCTTTTTGCTGGTGATGGCATTCATATTAAAAAAGAGAGGATGCGCAAAATAAAACATGATATAAAAACAAAAGATGACCGTGTAAAAATACCGCGGTCATCTTTTGTTTGTAATACGGAGACGCAGTGACAGAATAAAAGTGTACACTTTTGTCCTGTCACCCTGTCTGGTGGGAGAGGATGGATTCGGAGTGTAAAAAAATAATGTATTGAATATTTTGAATCTGTTCCTTCAAATTTTAAAGACATACATTTGGAGCTTTTAACCACTGTAACACTTAATAAATGCAGAATATAATAAGAATTATTCAAAAACAAGAAACAAATCGGGGACCGGCAGTCCAAGAACAGATTTACAATAATATATTGAACTATCAATTTTTTCTATATTTGTATAGCGAATTTATAATAAAATAGATAAATATCGAAAAAAAATAAAGCTTTTATTGACTTTACCGCTTTTACGTAGTAACATATAAATCATAATTGATTGGCAAAGATGTCAAACCGGTTTTATACCATATTGACGTTTTTGCTAATTTATTATTCAAATAATCTATTCTCCTAAAAGGTCCGGATTGCTTTCCATAAAATGAAAATAAGAATATTCTGAAATACGCAAACTGCAAACTTGCTTTTGCTATCTTTGTACTTCATTAAGTCAATTCGATTCTTTTGCTTGATGGTAACTGACTTGTGAAATATATTCAATCCAGCAAATAATTTGATGAGGTGATCATATGAAAAAGTTAACTGCGGTAATCCTTTCCGCCGCCATGATTCTGTCGGCGGCAACGGGCTGCAACTCCTTTACCGGAAAATCAGGCGGCACCGCCAGTCAAACGAACTCCGGCGAGGCGAAATCAACATCTGTCAATCTGTATCTGGAAAACGAAATCCCAACTCTGAATCAGTTTGCTGCTTCCGATAATATTGCGTTCAACGTTTTGAATAATATTTCGGAAGGTCTTTACCGACTTGACATGAATAATCAGCCACAGCCTGCGCTTGCCAAGGACTGCAAAATTTCGGACGATAAACTTACATATACCTTCACTCTTCGCGACGGACTGAAGTTCAGTAACGGGGATGCAATTACCTCCAAGGTCTTCAAGGATACATGGTTAAAGCAGATGGCTGCCGACACTCCGAATAATTATGCGTTCATTCTTACCGATTATATTGTCAATGCTCAGGAATATTCGGAAAAGAAAGCAACTGCCGATCAGGTCGGAATCCAGACTCCGGATGATAAGACCATGGTGGTAAAACTGAAGGCTCCAACCCCTTACTTCCTTTCTCTTACAACATTTATACCGTATTATGCGGTCGACATGAGTTTCTTTGAGAAGCAGGGCAAGGATTACGCAGTCGGAAAAGATAATCTGGTTTATTCCGGCCCTTACATGATTTCTCAGTATGATGCCGCCGCCGGCGTAACACTGGTAAAAAATCCAAGCTATTGGGATGCGGCAAACGTTAAGGTCGATTCCATCAGCATCAAAATAATCAAGGAACAAAGTACTGCGCTGAACCTTTACAAAGCCGGTCAGTTAAGCCGTGTGAAACTTTCCTCGACAGATGTTCCGGCTTACAAGAGCAACAAGGAATTTGCCACACACTCGATTTACCGCACGAGCTTTGTACAGTTCAACACAACTGCGGAAGGCACCAAGAACGTTAATATCCGCAAGGCGCTCAGCATGGCAATTGACAACGGCACGCTTGCATCCACCATTCTGAACAATGGTTCCGAGGCCGCCAGCGGCGTCGTGCCAACAGCCATGAGCAGCGGCGTAACAGGGAAGACTTTCGGTTCGCTGCGTGGCGAATTAAAAACTTTTGATGCGGCGAAGGCAAAGGAATACTGGAATAAAGGCGTTGCCGAACTGGGAGGAAAAGCTCCTCAGCTCACCCTCGTTTTGGATGACGACACCGAAAACAAGGATGTAGGTACTTTCCTGCAGAGCCAATTTAAATCTGTACTCGGTATTGACGTAAAACTGGATTCCAAAACGAAGGAAGCCAGAAGAGCATTGATGAAATCCAGCAAGTATCAAATGGGGCTCAACGCCTGGGGCGCTGATTATGACGACCCGATGACTGACCTGCAGATTTGGACCGAGAATAAGAACGGATTTCGCGGAAATTTCAAGGATACGGATGCGGCAAATGCTTACGCCAACTTGATTACGGAAGCGAAAAAAGAGACGGATAACGCGAAACGCGCGGATATATTGGTGCAGGCGGAAAAGAGTCTGATTTCTGATAACGCAGTCGTTGCTCCTTTGTATTACATGGGATCCGCTTATCTCGTAAAGTCCAATGTAAAAAATCTGATAGAACCTAACAGCGGTATTTTGGAACTGAAATATGTAACTGTCCAATAAAAATCGTTTATATGTTTTGTGGATGGCTGTTGCCAAGCAACAGCCATATCTGCTATAAAAACACAGATTGATCTCTAAAGGAGGAGGTAAATTGCGAAAATATATTATCAAACGGCTTGTTTATCTTGTTATCACCCTTTTGGTAATTGCAACCGCAACGTTTTTTTTGATGCACAGCCTTCCCGGAACGCCGTTTGACGAAGATAAAATAAGCAATCTGAGCCAGGAACAGCAGAAGCAGGTTTATGCCAGCTATGGACTGGATCAACCCGTTTATATTCAATATTTTAAGTACCTGAAAAATATTTTTCAGGGCGATCTGGGTACATCCACGCTGTATACCGGCCAGTCGGTGCAGAGTATTCTTGCAGCCCGTATCGTACCTTCCGCGCTGGTTGGCATCCAGGCCGTTCTGGTTGGTCTTTTGATCGGTTTGTTCCTTGGTATCGTGGCTGCTTACCGGCATAACACCTCTATGGATTATTTGACCATGGTCATTTCTGTGCTGGGCATCTCTGTTCCGAATTTTGTTGTAGCGGCTTTGCTGCAATATTTCTTTGGATTAAAATGGGGCCTGCTTCCGGTCGCCTATTGGGAAAGTTATGCCAGCTCCATTTTGCCTTCTTTGGCGCTTTCCTTCGGTGTTATCGCGCAGATTGCCCGCTTTGTCCGTACGGAAATGCTCACGGTTTTACAGCAGGATTATATTTTAATGGCGAAAGCAAAAGGCATCAGCCCGGTAAAAATTCTTCTGCGCCACGCACTGCGCAATTCCCTTCTGCCTGTTATTACCATACTTGGTTCTATAACCGTAAATATCCTGACCGGTTCTCTTGCTGTAGAAAGCATTTACGGCGTTCCCGGCATCGGCAGTCTGTTTGTGGATACCATTAAAGCGAACGACTATTCTACCATACTGGGACTCACGCTTTTTTACAGCGCATTTTATGTGGTTGTCATCCTCCTGATTGACATTCTATACTGCGTAATTGACCCAAGAATTCGGCTGGCGCCGTCAAAGGAGTGATACGATTGCAGAACATAGAACTTACAGAAGACTTGTTTTGTCCGGCTGAAACGGATGCAAGCGACCGGGAAAAAATATCACGGCCGACGCGGTCGGCTTTTCAGGATGGCTGGATTCGCCTGAAACAGAATAAAGGGTCTGTTATCGCCCTGGCGATTCTCCTCATTTTGGTTGCCCTTGCCTTTTTAGGCCCAATACTTACGAAATACAATTATTACGATACAAATTATAAGGCGATCTTTCAGACGCCAAACGCGGAACACTGGTTTGGCACGGACAAATTCGGCCGTGATGAATGGTCGCGCGTGTGGTACGGCACTCGTATTTCTCTTTTGATTGCCGTTGTCGCTGCGGCGCTCGATTTGGTGGTCGGCGTAACTTACGGTTCGATTTCCGCTCTGCTCGGCGGGAAAGTGGACTCTGTCATGCAGCGTATTATTGAAGTGCTGATCGGTATACCGAACCTGATTATCGTTATTTTACTGATGATGATCATGCCTGCCGGGATCGGAACCCTGATCATCGCGATGTCTATTTCCGGTTGGGTAAATATGGCCAGACTGGTGCGCGCGGAAATCCTTAAACTGAAAGATCAGGAGTTCGTTCTTGCCGCTCGAATCCTCGGCACCTCCAATAAACAGATTATTCTGAGGCATCTGATTCCCAACACCGTCGGGGTTATCGTAATCAACACCATGTTTACTATTCCCTCCGCTATTTTTACGGAAGCTTTCCTCAGCTTTATCGGAATCGGTCTTCAGGAGCCGAAGGCCTCTCTGGGCGTTTTGATCAACAGCGGTTTCCAGGTCATCAACAGCCAGGTATACCTGTTGTTTATTCCCGCTGTCATAATCGTTCTGATTATGGTGTGCTTTAGCATCCTAGGCGATGGCCTCCGCGACGCATTTGACCCGCGGATGCGTATATAGTGCAGAAAAGAGGCCAAAAAATGAGTTGCTTATTAGAAGTTAAAAATTTAGAAATTAACCTTTTGACGCAAAGCGGAACCGTGAAAGCCGTCCGTGGTGTCAGCCTTTCTCTGGAGCCAAAAGATACACTGGCTATCGTAGGAGAATCCGGCTCCGGAAAGACCATGACGGTAAAGGGAATCATGAAGCTGCTGCCGAAATCCGGGAAAATTGCAGCCGGTCAGGTAACATTTGACGGTAAAGATATCACCAACTTTAGCGACCGCCAGATGAGAAAGCTAAACGGTTCGGAAATTTCGATGATTTTTCAAGATCCAATGACTTCCCTGAATCCAACCATGACAATCGGGAAACAGATTATTGAAGTGTTGAGCGAACATAAAAAATTGAGTTCTCAGAAAATGAAGGCCAGAGCGCTGGAACTTTTGGAATTGGTTGGAATCTCTTACCCGGAAAAGCGTTTCGGCCAGTATCCGCATCAGCTTTCCGGCGGCATGCGTCAGCGTGTGGTGATTGCCATTGCACTTGCATGCAACCCGAAGATTTTAGTAGCGGATGAACCTACAACTGCGCTGGATGTTACAATTCAGGCGCAGATTCTTGATCTGATGAAGTCGCTGCAAAGCAGGGTGAACACCTCGATCATCCTGATTACGCACAACCTCGGCGTGGTTGCCAATATCGCTAATAAAGTTGCCGTTATGTACGGGGGCAAGATTGTGGAAAGCGGTCTGATAGACGAAATCTTCTACCAGGCGCAGCATCCCTATACGCTTGGTCTGATTGCTTCTATTCCCAAAATTCATGAAACCGCCAACGTACTGAAAACCATCCCCGGTACTCCTCCGGATCTGATTGATCCGCCTAAAGGCTGTCCTTTTGCGCCGCGCTGTGAAAAAGCGCTGAAAGTCTGTCAACTGTATCAGCCGGAATACACGCAGATTTCCGCCACGCACTGCTCTGCCTGCTGGCTGCAGCATCCCATCGCAAAAAAGCAAACAGCGAATATGAGTGGAAAGGAGAGCCGTGATGAGTGATGTATTGCTGGAAGTAAAAAATCTTAAGAAATATTTTCAAGTCGGCAACAAACAGGTTTTAAAAGCAGTGGATAACATTTCCTTCCAGATCTATAAAGGGGAAACGCTTGGTCTGGTGGGAGAATCCGGCTGCGGAAAATCCACACTGGGCAGAACCATTATGCGGTTGTATCACCCAACGGACGGAGAAATATTTTATGACGGAAAGAAAATCAGCGGCGAACTTTCAAATGAGGAAACAAAAAATTGCTGCAGGAAAATGCAGATGATTTTTCAGGACCCTTATGCTTCTCTGGATCAGCGAATGAAGGTCGTTGACATTGTTGCGGAAGGGCTTGATGCCCAGGAAACCTCGCTGAGCAGAGAAGAACGAGAAAAAGCGGTGGTACGGCTGATGGAGATGGTAGGGCTGCAGAAAGAACATATCGGCCGCTTTCCGCACGAATTTTCAGGCGGCCAGCGGCAGCGTATCGGCATTGCCCGGGCTCTTGCCATCAATCCTGAATTCATTGTGGCCGACGAGCCGATATCTGCGCTGGACGTTTCCATTCAGGCACAAGTCGTCAACCTGCTTAAAAAATTGCAGGATGAGTTAGGTTTAACCTATCTGTTCATTGCTCATGATATTTCTATGGTAAAATATATCAGCGACCGGATCGGCGTGATGTACCTTGGCAGTCTGGTGGAGTTGACCACGAGCGAAACCATGTTTGACAAACCGCTGCACCCCTATACACAGGCGCTTCTGTTAGCGATTCCCCTGCCGGATCCAAAGGTGGAAAGGAACCGCAGCCGTGTCGTATTGGAGGGGACTGTTCCGAATCCGGTCAATATACCAGATGGCTGCAAATTTTGTTCACGCTGCAAATATGCGAAGGATATTTGCAAACAATCCAGCCCGCCTCTCCGGCAAGTGGAAGAAGGTCATTGGGTTGCCTGCTATCTGTACGACGGTAAAACTCAGAAAGATTAATATTGCAGAATTTACATAAGAACAAAAGAGCGGGTCGGTTCCTCAAAACTCCGGGTAATCCCGGAACGAAGAACTGCCCGCAATTTTGCGAAGTTTTCAGACGGATGCTTATGGATTCTGTTCGGAGTCGGATTCATTGATAAAGTGAATGACTTCATGCGCGTCTGAAACGAGCTTATCATAGTTTTCCCCCATTTCCAGCACCATGCCGGAAGCAATCAGGTTCACCAGTTCAATAGGCAGGGAATATGAGTTGTAAAACACCTCGGTGGCAGTATCGCACAAATAGTTAATACTGTTTGGGGTGACTACGGGGGATTCCAGATTATCTGTGATCGCGGTGACGTTTGCCCCCCTGTATTCCGCGTATTGCACAATGTTCCTCATGGCAGTGTAATAACGGGGAAACGAGATGGCGATCACATGGTCGTCCGGGTGCAGTTTGACCAGGCTTGCCTGAACATTATCCATATCTTCCGGATGAACCAGAACCGCGTTGGAAATCAGTGGGGATATACGGCGGTAAAAATATTCCGAGACCACGCTGGATGCACCTTGTCCGCATATCAGCACGGTTTTGGCCTGAAGAATGAGCCGGGCAGTCTGCAAAATGTTCTTAGTTTGTACCGTGCTGTAAAACTCGTTGCTTTGTGTGCGGGCATTTTGAAGAATCTGCTGCATGACCGCCCATTTGTTTTCTCGTTGCGCAACAGGAAGATCCAATGAAAAATAACTGGTTTCCATAAAATTTTTCACCAGGCGTTCTGTGTGAACGCGAAAAGCTTTTTTTAGTTCTATAAAATTTTTAAACCCCAGTCTTTTGCACATGCGCAGGATGGTTACTTCGGAAACGTTACTGCGTTCGCTAAGATCCTTCAGAGAAATATAACAGACATCCTCGGGGTTTGATAAAAGCATATCCAGGATTTCTTTTTGCTTTCGGGTCAGGTTTTGATAGTTTTTATTAATGTTCTGAAAAGAATCGTCCGGCACGGTCTGACCCCCTATTATAAACTTCTTAATATGGTTCATTATACCTTAAACTCTTTTTGAAAGAAAGAATAAAACAAAATAATTTACCTTAAACCGCGAATCCCTAATGATTTTATGGTTTCGCGCTGGCTGCGCCCTTTCGGCGCGGCGGAGACTGGAGTACAAATGTTGCTTTTAAAAAATGTAAGAATTAACTTGGATAATCCAAACGAAGTCGAAGACGTGTTTATCGCGGGCGGTAAAATACAGGCCATTGGTCGCAAGTTGGAACCAATGCTTCCGAATCTGGAAGTTTTGGACGGAAATGGCAAAACCGCGATTCCGGGGTATATCGATCAGCATGTTCATATTACCGGAGGTGGGGGCGAAAACGGTTTTTCCAGCCGTGTGCCCGAAATTCAGATTTCTGATTGTATTTGCGGCGGCGTTACCACGCTTGTCGGACTGCTTGGAACAGATTCCGTTACCCGCAGCGTGGAAAATCTGGTGGCGAAAACAAAGGCGCTTCGCAGCGAAGGCCTGACTGCCTACTGCCTGACCGGGGCGTACGAATATCCGTCCCCAACATTGACCGGTTCCGTAAAAAAAGACATTGTTTATATAGACGAAGTCATTGGAGTGAAAATTGCCATTTCCGACCACCGCTCCTCAAACCTGTGCAAACAGGATCTGATACGGCTCGCGTCACAAGCGCGGCTTGCCGGTATTCTTTCCAGAAAGCCTGGCATTGTCCACCTTCATGTGGGCGGCGGGAAACGCAAACTTAACCTGCTGTTTGATATTTTAGAAACCGAAGATATTCCGATTCAGATATTCCGCCCCACCCATGTGGGAAGAGTTTTTGACGACGCAGTGCGGTTCGCCAAACTGGGCGGATATATTGATTTTACTGCCGACGAAGAAGGGGAAAAATCAGCGCAGATGATGGTCAAAGCTTTTGAACAGGCACCAACTGACCGCATTACGCTCAGTACGGATGCAAACGGCAGTATGCCGAAATGGAACGAGAAAAAAGAAATTATCGGAATGGGAGTCGGGCGGATCACAGCTCTGCACCAAACGGTAAGGTCGCTTGTAAAAGATTTCGGAGTTCCGCTTTCCCAGGCGATTTTGCCCAGTACTGCAACAGTGGCGAAGGCGCTTGGTCTTGCCGGACGGAAGGGATGCCTTGCTGTAGGGTATGACGCCGACCTGATTCTGCTGGACGACCGGCTCAATATTGATACCGTTATGGCCGGGGGTACCATGATGATGAGCAATGGCATCGTTTTGAAAAAGGGAACATTTGAAAAATAGTTTTAACATAAGCATATAAGCTGCGGGAATATGCAACTGGGAAAGGAAATAGATCATGAATAAGGAAAATATCATTCAACTGATTCGGGAAATTTCCAACGCAAACGGCGCTTCAGGATTTGAAGACGACGTGCTGAAGGTTTTGCGAAAATATGGGAAAGGTCTGGGAAAATTTACAGAGGATTCTCTTCGCAACCTGTACCTGGAGCGCGCCGGTAACCGCGGCGGACGACCGGTTGTCCAGCTGGACGCGCACACGGACGAGGTATCGTTTATGGTGCAGGCCATCAAACCAAACGGAACGCTGGTATTTATCACGCTTGGGGGCTGGATCGCGAACAACATTCCGGCACATAAGGTGCGCGTGCGTAATGCGGAGGGAAACTATATCCCCGGCATTATTGCCAGCAAGCCCCCACATTTTATGAGTGAAGCGGAGCGCAACGCACCGGCCGTCGTATCGAATATGGTGATCGATATTGGCGCTGTCTCCCGTGAGGAGGCCATTCATGACTTTAAAATCCGTATAGGGGAACCGGTGGTTCCGGATGTTGATTTTGAATATGCAGAGCAGAAAGACCTGCTGATTGGCAAGGCATTTGACTGCCGTTTGGGCTGTGCGGCCATTCTGGAAACTTTGAACACGCTGCAGGGAAAAGACCTAGGCGTGGACGTAACCGCAGGTTTCGCCGTACAGGAGGAAGTCGGTACGCGCGGTGCGTACGTCACCAGCAATACAATCCGCCCTGACATTGCAATCGTTTTTGAGGGTTGTCCGGCAGACGATACCTTTACCGAAGAATACATGACCCAGACTGCGATTAAAAAAGGGCCTATGCTCCGTCATATTGACGCCCGCATGATTACGAATCCACGTTATCAGCGGTATGTTCTGGATTTGGGAAACAAGCTTGAAATCCCGGTGCAGGAATCGGTAAGAACAGGCGGTTCCACCAACGGAGCTCCTATCCATCTTTCCAATGCCGGCGTTCCGGTAGTCGTGATGGGGCTTCCAGTACGTTATATCCATACGCATTACGGCATAGCGGCGCTGTCCGACCTGCAGAACGCCGTAAAGCTGGCGAGTGCAGTCATTGAATCACTGAATGCCGACATTATCAAATCCTTCTGATTAAGGCGGGATTACCGTAAGGAGTCGTATTATAATGGATCAAAAAATAATTGAAGAATATTTTGAAATACATCGGGAAGAGATGCTTCGCGATATCTGTACTTTGATTCGTATTGCAAGCGTAAAAGGCGAACCAAAGGAAGGAATGCCTTTTGGAGAAAATCCGGCAAGGGCACTGGCCGCTGCCGAGCAAATTGCGAAAAATATAGGATTTTCGGTAAAAAACTATGACAACTTTGCAGCTGCGGTAAATCTGAACAATCTGCCGAGGCAGCTTGACATTCTCGCTCATCTGGATGTGGTTCCTGCGGGAAACGGCTGGTCGGTAACACAGCCGTTTGAGCCGTTGGTGAAGGACGGAAAATTATACGGCAGAGGCTCCGCAGATGACAAAGGTCCGGCGATTGCCGCACTGTATGCTATGAAAGCGGTTCGCGACCTGAATGTTCCATTGAAAAAAAGTGTCCGGCTGGTTCTTGGCACCGATGAGGAATGCGGTAGCGCGGACATAACCCATTACTATGAACAGGAGCAGGAAGCGCCGATGACTTTCTCTCCGGACACGTCGTTTCCGGTCATCAACATTGAAAAGGGCCGTTACAGCACTTGGCTGAAAGCTGCATGGAAAGAGAGCACCGAGCTGCCCCGCATTGTTTCGATCCACGGCGGCGTGAAAAGCAATGTGGTTCCGGATACTGCCGAAGCTGTTGTGGAAGGTTTCTCGGTACCGGAGCTTTCAGTGTATACAGCCGCGGCAACCGCTAAAACCGGGGTTCAGTTCATCCTAAAGGCAGACAACGGCAAAGTTCTCTTGGAGGCACATGGCAAATGCGCTCACGCCTCAACGCCGGGTGATGGAAACAATGCGGTTACAGGACTGATCGATTTACTGGTCGGAATTCCGTTTGCAAAATCCGAGGGGGGTGAAAAGCTTGATGCCGTCAATAAACTTTTTCCGCATGGCGACTGGAAAGGAAAGGCTTCCGGCGTGGCCATGGAGGATAAAATTTCGGGTTTGCTGACTATGAGCCTAAATCTGTTTGATTACAGTCTGACTGGACTAAAAGGCTATTTTGACGGACGTACCCCGGTTTGCGCCACCAACCAAAATTTGAAAAATGTATTTTATGCGAAATCCAAGTCGTTGGGGTTAACCCCGGATGACGTTGGAGTTTCGCCTGCTCACCATGTACCGGAGGATACGCCTCTTATTCAAGCATTACTGAAATGCTATGAACAGTATTCAGGAAGAAAGGGTGCGTGTCTTGCCACTGGAGGGGGCACTTACGTTCATCGTCTGAAAAATGGCGTTGGCTTTGGATGTGCCCTGCCGGAAACGGATAATCATATGCATGGCGCGGACGAATATGCGGAAATTGATGAACTGCTGCTTGGAGCCAAAATTTTCACACAGGTAATCATTAACCTTTGCTCCTGAGAAAGCCTTCAGACTTACAATCTGCCCCCTTTGGCCACTCGGGAACTCTCCCATACTATATATACAAGTTTATGAATAACAGATAAAGTCCCACATAGATGCCGTTAAGCCAGTATCTATGTGGGACTTTTTATACTTTTTGATAGCTGCCCCTCTAACAAAAAACATTCTTAAAGGAGGTAAAGAAATCAGTTTGGGTGTTTTTAAGCTATGGTAGCAACTGCGACAGGAGATTTTTCTGAATTAACATAAAATCCGGAAGAGACGCCTGCTTTGCCAATCGAGGTAATCCTGAACAAATAATCGTTTCCGGAAGCTTTTACAAACTCAATCTTGAAAGCACCTGCGGTACCGGATACAAGGGTTGGACGGGAACCGGATGTCAGCTTCATGACATAAGAAGCGCCGGCCCTGATACGGAACGGCCGGTTCGTATCGCTCTTTACCGTGGAAGATAAAACCGGAGTTTCCACCGTTGCGGAAAAGAGTTTTACCCCGTCCAAATAGACACCGGCTTGTGCACCGGGCTGACCGATCGGAATCAACTTTACAAAGTAATCTTTTCCATTTACAGTGGTAAGCTGAACCTCGAATACGCCCGGAGTTCCGACAACGACTTTCGGGCTCTGACCGTTATCGCTGGTCAGCTTTACAGTATAACCGCCCCTTATGTGAACATCTGTCGTAGTATCCGATACAAAAGTTCCCGTGCTGGTTGTAATGATTCCATTATTCACCGCGGGCACACCACCTGCCGGGACTGCGGAATCGGTCTTTGTGCCGCCTGATTTACCGGAACCGGAACCATTCCCTCCGAGATAAGTCCACTGCGCGTAAAGGGCGATATCCTTTTGCACGCAGGAAATTGTGCCTCCTGCCAAATAAGCTGTGCCGCTGCCGTTTGCCTGCGTGTTCCAGCCAGCAAAGCTGTAATTTGAGCGGGTAAAGCTGTTCGCGGCGACGGGATAATCGTCGCCATCATCAACTTCTGCGTTGTTCATCGTCCCGCTGCCGCCGTTGGCATCATAGAAGATCGTGTGCGTGGAACCCGGCACCACAAGATTTACGCCGGGGAAGACAATGAACCAGTTTGAATTGTTTTGTTTGTAAATGTTAATGCCGATTCCGTCATATCTGGGAACCCATTGCAGCGTTAGGCTGTCTCCATCCGTCAGGTTGTAGGATGTCAGTGTAAGGCCGGTGGCCGAGCCGGGTGATGTCGATGTCAGCGCCTGATCAACACAGATTGCTGCGGATAATCGCGAACCCGGACCTTGGATGGAGCCGGGCTGAAGCATACCGCTTCGGTATGCCATAAACTCCCCGTCAAGAAGAAACTGCACTCCATTGCTTCCGCTTGCCGAAATGGTGCCGCCGGTCAGGGCTGCCGCACCCAGGTTCGCTTCGATTGCGAAGCTGTTCGCCTGATTGGCTGCCACTTCGCCCCCGGTCATCAGAAAATCGCATCCGCCCGCCGCAATCGCGATACCGGGTGACCCTGTTGAAGTCACCTTGCCGCCGGACATGATCAGGCTTCCTCTGCTGGATGAAACTGTTGCCGATTTTGATGCGGAATTTATAATTTCGGCACCTTTCGCAATTTCAACAATGCCTAAATTGTCAATTCCAAGCAAGGGTGGGTAAGGCCGCTTGTCGGATACGGTTCCCGTACCTGTCAGCTTTGCTTTCCAAAGAACTTTTACATTCTCGGGAACATTAAGCTCCAAGGTTTTTGTTACACCGGTCAGGGTGCCGGTTACGGTGACTGTACCGCCGCTTATCGCCGTGGTCAGTGTACCTGTACCGCCGTTACCCGTATTGTAGGCAGTGATTTCGGCGGCAACATCCTCTCCCAGGATTGTAACAGGAATATTTACAATGCTGTTCGTAGCGGCTGTCACAGCCACCTGAGTGCTGCCGGATTTGCTTTCCGATAAGGCAGTAATCGTTGCATCTTCGGCAGGCAGCCATAGGTAGGCATAGCCATCCTCATCCGTCTGCGCCTCATAGATTGCTCCGCTGTTTCTGGGAGATGCCGAAATATCAAAGACGACTCCGTCATTTTTTACCTTGACGGGAGCCAGATAAACGGGATTGCCGTCCTTATCCGCTGGTTGTACAAGATCACTAACACCCTGCACAGAGCCGCCGGTGATGATTACATTCATGCCTCCCGAAGATCCGCTGAAGCCAATCGCAGAAAAATGAGGAATCGAAAGCGGCTGATTAGGGTCGTTGTTAGACAGAACCGAGCCGCCGGTCACTGTAACAGTCGCATTGTCTTTGTAAAAACAGATCGCATTCATACTTTTTGACTGAACGAGTCCGCCAGAAATGGTAATATCCATACTCGAATAAGAGCAAATTGCAGGACCATTTTCAGAACTGACCAGACCGTTTAAGGTTAGGGTGGGACCGATAGCCTCAATAGCCGTCCAATTAGAAGATTGGATTTTTCCCATAGAATCCAGTATAAAATCACCTGTGCCCGCTAGATTAAGCAGAGAATCGCGACCAAACTCATTGCTTCCGCCTTCTCCCGAGAGAGTGGCTTTCCAATCCACCGTAACGCCGTCCGGAATATCAATCTTGATCGGGCTGTTCTTGTTGGTAACCGAGCCGGTGACCGTTACCGTGCTGTCTTTAACCGTCGCTGTAAAACCGCTGTCTTTTATCGCTTGCGCAACTGCCTCCTGCGGGGTAAGAACTGAGTCCGCAAATGCCTGCGCCGGAAAGAAAGTGAGCACCATCGCGATTGCCAGCAGCAGCGACAGGTTCTTTTTAAATAAAATACGTTTCATATGCCGACCTCCTTGAGTCGATTCGTTTGAATGTCCGCGTTCAATGCGGGCTACGGCTTCTGTGCCAATTGAAATACTTCGCTGATTGAAATTTCAATCTTTTCTTCCCATGAAACACAGGTACCATCGGTGGCTGCCTTCCTGAAAAATTCCTCGTCCGCAAGCATCCCAAACCGTGCGGTTTTCAACCGGCTGCCGAGGTTCAGTATCACTTTGCTTCCATTGTCCAGCGCAATCTCCAAACAGTATCCCTCCTTGGGGATTACGCCGACTATTTTGCTCACCTTATCACCTCCTGAAATGAAAAATCCACCGTACTTTTATTGTACAGTGGATTTCTTCTGTTTTCTGTCACCCGGCGGGTGACAAATCCGGGTGACAGAAGGATTTGCTTTATCTCTGCGAGTCGATATGCTGCTTCAGCATCGCTCGGGAACTAATTTCCAGCTTTTCAAAAATTCTCTTCAGCATGGTTTTGACGGTGTTCTGCGTAATATAAAGCTTGCCGCCTATTTCACTATTGGACAGACCCTGCGCCACAAGCCGAGCAATCTCCATTTCACGCCCGGTAAGTTCCGGCCTTTTCAGGGTGAAATAATCACTGAGGATTCTCTGTACGGCCTGCTGATAAGGCGTATAAAGTTCAAAAACAGAAGAGATGGACTCTCTGTATTCTCCGTGATAATAAAGCTTTTCCAACAGCGGCTTTATCAGATCGCCGTTTTCCACGAAAGGAATCAGGATTCCGTCCGGCAGCGCCATATCCAATGCCTTACGCAGTGCTGCGAGCGCAGCCTCGTACCGGAATAATTTCTCATTGGCTGCCGCCGCGAAAATATAGGTATAGATCTGCCCCAGTAGATTTGAGAAAACCGAGGCGGTTTCGATAAAATAATCGACACTCCCCAGCAGCTTGTGATATTCTCCCTGAATCAGCAGCACACGCCCATAAACAATATTGAAAAAGGCCATGGCGGGGAAATAAATTCTGCTGGAAAGAAAATTCCCTTCCGATATCCACTGGGGAATTTCCTGCCGCTGCCGCAAATTTGCCTTAAGAAAAGCGTCACAAAGATCAAGGGTGTGCATCAGGTTATACCAGTTTTCCTTCTCCAGGTCTTCTCTCAGCTTTTTAAGGCTGTATACCGCATAAGCGTAGTCCCCTTTGTTTATGGCGATTCTTGCTTGAAGGAAAACCGCACAAAGGACGATATCCTCCTGTCTGCTGCTGTTTGCCAGGTAAAGGGCCTTATGAATTGTGATCTCGGCGCTGCCGAAATCGCCGCAGAGATAATAACATTCCGCCTCCATAACGAGTTCCGCGCCCCTGCCGTGCCCCTTGACCAACCTGTCATAGTACGGCATGGCTTCCTTCAGAAGTTCGACTTCATCTTTCAACTTTCCGTTCTCACGGTGAAACATATAGAGCACGGACGGGGATCCAAAAGTCCAGCCTCCGCGGGTATCCATGAACTTTGCCGGATTTCGGAGCAACGCGCCGGATTTTTTATAATGACCGAGCATATTCTCAATATTGTTATACTCACTGAAACTCAGGAGTATTTCGAACTCTCCCATCAGTTCCTGAGCGATATCGGATTTTATGTTGCCATTGTTCAAGAGTTGGTATAACTCTCCGCTTACATCGGAAAAACGTTCCGTCTCGTTATAGGAAAACAGACATAGCGCATAAATCAGCAGTGCAACCGGATGTCTGTGCCGAATCTCCTCCGGACATTCCTCGAAATAGCCAATCAGCTCTTTCTGATTCTCATTCAGCATGCTGTGCCCCTGGTCGGCTTCCAGCGTAAGGAAGAGATGATCAAAATCCTTTGCGAGATAAGCATAATGCATGGCGGCAATCGTATCGCCTGTCTGTGCAAACCATTGCGCCGCCTTTTGATAGAGTTTATCCTTCTCCTCTTTTTTCTTTCGCTCTAACAAGCTTTTTAAAAATTCGGAAAATATTTTATGTATCTGATATACCTTACTTTTCTCGTCACAGCTGATAAAAGCGTTCCGCCCTATCAGTTCGTTCAGCAGCTCTTCCGTGTTTTCCTTTTTCCACATGTAAGCCGCCTGTTCCAGAGTAAAGGCATCGAACAGACAAATATGCAGCAGAAACTCTTTGATTTCATCGGAAAACGGGCAATATACCGTTTTTTCAATTAAAACTGTAATGTTGGACGGTGTTGTGAAAGTACCCTTATCTTTATAATTAAGCATCAAAAGATAGAGAGCGCTGACCCATCCCTCGGTATAACTATACAGTCTGGACACCTCGTCTGCCTTCGGAAAAAGGCCGCATAAACGATAGTATGAGACGATTTCTTCCGTAGTAAATTCCAAAGCGTCCTTCTGGATATATAGGAGATACCCTTTCAGTGTCAGTTCTTCCAGATTGAAAAACCGGGTAAAGCGTGCTGTCAGCACAATATGGAAGTCTGTCAGTTCATTCCAAAGCAGGTATTCGATAAACCCGTTAACCTCCGGGCAGTCCACAAGATGATAATCATCCAGTACAAAAATAGTTTTACCAGATGGCGGCAGCATATCTTGAATCAGCTCAAGCGCTTTTTCCATAGAGGAACTGTCATCTGGGAATCCAAGCTGCCTCATCTGTTCAGCGCGGACTGTATCCATTTCGCGAAACTGTCGACAAAAGGAAGACCAAAATCCCGATACGGATTCGTTAAGAATTTTTTGCCACAAAACAGGAACATCCGCTCTATTAAAATATTCCTTTACGGCGGTACTTTTTCCGTAGCCCATCGGCGCTTCCACCAGTGTGCAGGGATAATGTAATATTTTTTTTAACTGTGATTGGATCCTGTCTGATAGATAAATTGCTTCGGTATGATATGCTTTTTTCTTCGGCATTTTGATACCTCTTACTCACAAATATAAGTAAAATATTATTATTTTTAATTTTATTATACTTGATAGAGGAAAAAAATTCTAGACAGAGAAATGTTGAATTATGGGCTAACTAAATATTTTTTCATCTGGAAAAATATTTTACATCACAGACGGCAAAGGGGAAAGAAAATCGGCATATATAATTGGGGGCATGAGTGGTATAGCTTCTGCGTGACGGCACTTCGCGTCATGGGCTGAACACCATCGCAAGTACCGTCACCAGAAATGGCACAACCGCAGACTTTATATAAACATCATCAGCCTCTAACTTTTTGGTTTGGAAGCTTTTGCATGGACAATTATGTATTGATTTTGTCGAAATATAGGAATACAATAAATCTAAATTTAAAAATATATCGAACGGATAAAGTCTATGTTTGCAAATTGGAAAATTGTGACGTTCGAATATATATTTAGTGAGCAGTGGAATTCTTAATCGATCTTGATAAAGAAAAGCAGGGCGTCATTAACAGGATGGGAGCAAATATTTCATGGAAAACCAAGAACAACAGCATAAAAGGCGTGTTCGATACAAAGGAACGCATCCGAGAAATTTCAATGAAAAATATAAGGAACTGCAACCGGAAAAATACGCAGAAACAGTTGAGAAAATAATGCAAAAGGGTAATACGCCTGCCGGAATGCATATTCCCATCATGGTTGAGGAAATATTGAATTTTTTAGCAATTAAACCGGGCGAAATCGGGTTGGATGCAACATTGGGGTATGGCGGACATACGTCAGCGATGCTCAAATGCTTAGAGAATAAAGGGCATATTTATGCTTTGGATATAGACCCAATTGAAATAGCGAAAACCAGAGAACGTTTAGAAAAAATGGGTTATGGGCCGGATATCTTAACAATTAAGCATCTTAATTTTGCAGATATTGATCAAGTCGTTGCCGAGGCGGGCAAGTTTGATTTTATACTGGCGGATTTAGGCGTATCTTCCATGCAAATTGATAATCCCGAGAGAGGATTTTCTTTTAAAAAGAATGGTCCATTAGACTTGAGAATGAATCCTGAAAAGGGCGTTACTGGGGCTCAACGCTTAAAAGAGTTGACCCAAGAGGAATTAGAAGGCATGTTAATCGAGAATGCAGATGAGCCTTACGCAAAAGAAATATCCAAAGCGATTATTTCAAAGCTAAGAAGCGGAACTGATATATCTACGACGACTAAACTGCACGAAATCATCAAAGAAGCACTTCGGTTTATTCCGGCAGCCGAAAGAGATGAAACGGTAAAAAAATCAAGCCAAAGGGTATTTCAGGCACTTAGAATTGATGTGAACAGCGAATTTGAAGTGCTATATACGTTTTTAGAAAAGCTTCCCAATGCTCTTTCGAAAAATGGACGGGTTGCCGTACTGACTTTTCATTCGGGTGAAGACAGATTGGTCAAAAAATCATTTAAAATGCTATTTCAAGAGGGTGTTTACAGCAAAATCGCAACCGAGGTAATACGGCCGTCGGCAGAAGAATGTAACAGGAACAGCCGTGCCCATTCAACAAAAATGAGATGGGCAATCAAAGTGTAACCTGGGTGGTTTTATTAGCGGAATGTGTCGTCTCCCCCTCCTTTTGAGCTGCTCATTCTGTTTATGATATCCAACGAAGATAATACCACTACTGACGTATCTATATTTCTAGAAGGAGGACTTTTTCAAATGTATGAATTAGTTCAAGTTGGCAAAAACAGTTATTACGTTCAAAGTCCTGCAAAAATCGGCATTGTTAAGCTCAACGACAAAGATGTATGTCTGATTGACAGTGGAAGTGATAAGGATGCAGGACGAAAGATCCGTCAGATACTAGAAGCCAACAACTGGAGACTTATTGCAATCTATAATACGCATTCAAATGCTGATCATATCGGTGGTAATAAATATTTACAAAGTCAAACTGGATGCAAAATTTATGCTCCGGATATCGACTGTGACTTTACTAATCATCCGTTGCTGGAACCCTCTTTTTTATACGGAGGATTTCCGCCAAAAGACTTGCGGCACAAATTTCTGATGGCTCAAGCAAGCCATGCGGAATATCTGACGGAGAATGTGATCCCAAAAGATATGAGTATTCTTCATCTTCCCGGCCATTTTTTCGATATGGTGGGTTTTAGAAATGCGGATGATGTCGTTTATCTGGCAGACTGTTTATCAAGCGAAGAAACACTGCAAAAATATCAAATTGGGTTTATCTATGATGTGGCCGCTTACCTTGACACACTAGAAATGGTAAAAACCTTAAACGCAACAATTTTCATTCCTGCCCATGCAGAAGCGACCGATAATATTGCTTCACTTGCTCAGATTAACATCAACAAAGTTCATGATATAGCGGACAAGATACTTGAAATATGCCAAAACCCGATTCAGTTTGAAAAAGTTTTACAGGTGCTTTTTCATGAATATGATCTGGCAATGAATTTTGAACAATATGTATTAGTTGGCAGCACCGTCCGCTCTTATCTTTCCTGGCTAAAGGATGCCGGACAAATGGAAGTGCTTTTTGAGACTGGGCAATTACTCTGGAAAACCATTCAGTAAATTGCTTTTTTTGAGTTATCCACTATGTTACATAGTTCCAATTCAGTAAAATATTACACATAAGCAGAATAATGGAAAACCAGAACAAACTCATATTATTTATATTATTGGAGGGTTAACATTATGGATGATGAACTGAAAATCAAAATGAGTGCATTTACACTGGACTGCAAAGACCCGCATGAATTAGCGAAATTCTATGCGGAGCTGCTCAAATGGGAAATACCGTTCTATGATGAAGAATATGCAATCGTGGGTGCTCCGGGGACAAATCAGGGAGCGTATCCCGGTATAACGTTTCAGCGGAACCCTGAATATAAATCGCCTGTATGGCCGGAAGAGCCTGAAGCTCAGCAGCAAATGGCACATATCGACTTCGCAGTTAATGATTTAGAAAAAGCGGTTCAATACGCAGTCCAATGCGGAGCAACAATCGCAGGTCAACAATTTTCTGACAGTTGGACAGTTATGTTTGACCCCGCCGGACACCCTTTTTGCTTATGTCAAATGAAACATGTTTTTGAGAGTCCCGATTTTGCGTTGCTATAAAAAGTTACAAGGCTGAATAGTATGAGCACACGGGGCAACTCAGAAGCAAAAACAAACTTCTCAATTTTGTTTAAACCGTAACTTTATAAAAAAGTATATTGAGATTACATAATTACATCTGCTATGAAGGAAATTTATTTTCCAAGGCTTTATATCCAGCACTTTGGAATTTCGCCTGACGAGCCGCTTAAAATATTTAAGCAACTGCAAATTGCTAGATTATGGTATATAATTCATCTTGTGAAAAAAATAAAAAAGCATCCACAGGTAGCCAACAGTCCGCAAAACTGTTGACCACCTTGCGCCATAAGTGGGACATGACCCATTATGACTTGTGAATGCCTTTTATGCGGTGTTATTTGAACACGCATTTCGGATACTTATCAAGGTCTGTACCCTTATGTCACAGTGAGGGTGCAGACTTTTATTTTTCTCATCTCTCCATGATGAGTAAAAATGTGAAACGAGGTGATATAAAGCTCGGAGCGAGCCTCTGAACTCCCTGAAAACGCGATTGAACTTATCTGCACCAAAAATGTGGATATGCGGCGGTACCGGCTTTCGGATGCCAAGCAAACCATTATCATTATTTCTCTCTGGTTACATGGTCAGTGTAGCTGGAGGGCTATCATAGAATTAAGCGTTTAACTCTCTTCAAATATTTATTTCTATGAGAAGAAGGACAAAAGAATTTCTTTTGTCCTTCTATCTTTTGGTGGGAGAGGATGGATTCGGACCATCGAAGCAATAAAGCAACAGATTTACAGTCTGCCCCCTTTGGCCACTCGGGAACTCTCCCATATTCTATATTACAAGTTTTCACTTATTTGCAAATGGAGCTGGCAGACGGACTTGAACCCCCGACCTGCTGATTACAAATCAGCTGCTCTACCAACTGAGCTACGCCAGCATTTTAGCACTCGACTAATATATCATTTTATGGCTTATTTGTCAAGATATACGGTAAAAATAAAACGAAGATGGTCGAGGTGACAGGGTTCGAACCTGCGGCATCTTGGTCCCAAACCAAGCACTCTACCAAGCTGAGTTACACCTCGTTGCTGACGATATGCACGGCAACATTCCAACACCGTGCGGCTAATTGCTTTAACTATATGGCAGATTAACTTGCGCCCGCGTCATCGGACAGCCTTATTATTATATGTGATATGGAGCAAAATGTCAAGCTGTTTTATTGAAATGGCTGGTTTTTGAAAGAACTCGGTTTTGTGCGCTTTTCAGCAATAGTACCATGCCGGAATTTCTGGGTTTACCTGAAATTCCGGCATTTTTATTTTAAATTTGCTTTTACAAATTAAGCCTTTGCTATTAATCTTCCGCCGGTTCCATGGGAAACCGCACCTTTTACCACATTGATCTGGGTTCTTACGTAACCGCCTGCGGCGGTGCTGAATACAGCATATCCCGTGCCGTCACTGTTGGCTTTGACAAGATACAGCTCAACACCATTGGCGGCCCTGCCTTTATACTGAACGGATACACAGCTGTTTTCTGAATAAACGCTGATATTGCTTCTGTCGGTGCCATTCAGCTTTACACCGATACAGTAGGTTTTTCCCGGGCTTAACGTATAGGAACTTGTATCGACGATCATGCTCCCGGATGTTACAGCCACAATCATCTTCTGTCCGCCAATATTGATGGTGACGGCACCCCTGGCGACCGCTGTTACCGGATAGAGCCAGCCGAACCTGCCGTTTTTATAATATGCGGCAGCCTTGCCGACAACGGCTACCGAGGAATTGTATGACATCTGCATTGGCGGGATACTTGCGTCTGTTACCGCTAAAACATAATAAGTACAGCCCATGGGCAGGTTAACGAATGCCGTGTCCAGGCTTATGCCGGAACCGGATGACCCGTGCAGAACAAAGGTATCATAATCACTTTCCCTGTCGGAATCTCTGGTAAGGCTGCATCCGTATAGGGTAACATCCCCGACAGATACTGTTCCGGATTTGGCTTTAAAGACAGCTGTTCCGTCCGACACCGCGCTGTTAAAGGCAAAAACCGGATGTCCCGAGACATTGGATTTAATTTTGAGATTTCCCGCAGTAAATTTCAGTGTGCCCGGCCCCTTAATCGTATTGACCGTAAGCGATGATTTTGTGGAAAACACAGATCCGCTGTCAATCGTCAGCGTATCGATGTCAAGATTACCGCCCGCAGTTGCCGTGCTGTACGACTCCACAGAAATGTCCTCCACTTCAGAAACTGCAGGAAGAGTGCCGGTAAAGTTTTTCAGCACCAGCGTGCCTACGCTTTGTCCGTCAATCCCTCCTATTTTATACCTGGTTCCCTGCAAAGTCATGTCTTCTTCAAAGGAAATATCGTCCGATACAGTCGTATAACCACTGCTGCTTGACGCAACAACCTCCACATTCTGCGCCGTAACGCTTCCGCCAACCTTCAATTCCCCGGACAGCGTCACCGTGTCGTCGGCTTCAACATCATTTTTAACGGTTCCACCGCTGATGCTGATATCGTCATCCGACTTTAAGGAATTCACCGTGCCGTCCGTCATTCTGATGCTTCCATCGCTCACAACATCCGATACGGTCCCTCCGCTGATGGTCAGACTGGAATTATCGCTGACCGTCACATCACCGACTGTTCCTCCTTTTATAATCAGGGTATCGGAACAGTCGATGTCGTCGTCGGTAACATCGGTAAAGTTATCGGAGTCCCAGCTCTTGTTCCAGTCGGAATAAGTCCCCATGTAAGTCTTTGACCCATGCTTATTGATAATTTTGGTATTGCTTGAAGTAGCGCCGACTGATACAGGCACAGTCAATAAAAGCACCGCCACGGACATTACAACCGCCACTAATTTTTTCATAAGTACCCTCCATTAAAGCATTTTACAGCAATTAGACAAATATAGCATCTTGCTTTCACGTTTTTATTCAAACTGCTGTAACGGGATGATATGTAAATGATTCGATATGGCAATGATATCAATATTACTATAATGCATTATTTAATATTTTACAACTTGTTTATGGGAATATTTTCCACATTACTGTCACAACACATTATTTATTCCACAAAAGGCCGGGGTGCCGCGGGAAACAAAAAAGACACCCCTGTTTCTAAGGGATGTCTTTCACAGAACCGGTGGGTTTCGCCTCCCGGCCGGAATTTCAATGGTTATTCAGTTCAATTTTGAAAACGTATTTGTCTCCTCTTACCACGGAAGAGGTGTATTCCACCAGGCAGTCCTCCTCATAGCTGAAACGTTCCAATAAAATGCAGGGGATTCTGGAGGAAATCTTCAGAAGTTCGCACTGCTCGGAATCCGGCAGAATAGGGACGAAGGTTTCAGTCGCGCGGTCAACTTTCAGGCCGTACTTCGCGTAAAGGTAGTCATAAAGCGAAAGGCTCTCCACCGTCTCGGCATCAATGTGCACAAAGCGGTTCTTGGGCAGATACGTGGTTTCGATGACCAAAGGATAGTCGCGGGCAGAGCATAGGCGCACCAGCCGGTGATACAATTCTTTTCTGTCGGCGCCAAGCTTCAGGGCAAGGCCGCGGCTGGGGGTAATAAGCTCGCAACTGATGACATGGCTGTGAAACGAAATATTTTTATTCTTTAAATCATCGCTAAAGGTATAAAACTGGGAAAGGCTCTGTTCAAACATCTTTGGCTTCACAAAGGTGCCAATTCCATGAATCGTATAGACCAAGTGTTCCTCTTCCAGCAAGGCGAGAGCCTGCCGAACAGTTGATCGGCTGACTTTATACATCTGGCACATATCGCGCTCGGATGGGAGCAGTCCGTTTTCAGGGTATTCGTGGCTGTTGATATATTGCAGAATGTGGTCGTGCAGTTCCTGATACAATGGCAGATTCGGCATTGTATATACTCCTTTCCCGGCTTTATATATGATAAAAAGACTATCGTCAAATTAAACAAAAACCATGGTATTATTCTATCATAAAAAAACCTATTGTGCTAGTGGTATCGATTTAAAATCAAAACCTGTTTTTGAACTGGTTGAAAAAAAGGCATAATCATTGTATTCCCGTTCATGATATGTTAAAACTTATCTAACAAATCTGAAACATCTGAGGGGTGATTTTTAGTGGGCAATCCAAACATTTTGTTGACAAGAATCGACAACCGCCTGGTTCATGGCCAGGTGGGGGTCACATGGACTTCAACTCTGGGTGCAAATCTGCTGATAGTCGCAGATGACGAAGTGGCACACGATGAAATACAGCAGCAGCTGATGGCAATGACTGCTGAGTCTTCCAACGCGGGTATCCGTTTCTTCACACTGCAAAAAACTATCGACATCATCGGCAAAGCGGCTGCAAGACAAAAAATCTTCATTATTTGCAGAACGCCGGCGGCTGTGCGCACTCTGCTGGAAGGCGGCGTACCTATTAAGGAAGTCAACGTGGGAAATATGCATTTCACCAACGGCAAACGCCAGCTAAGCAAAAAAGTCTATGTCAACGACAAAGACATGGAGGATTTGCAGGCAATCCAGGCAATGAATGTAGATCTCTATATCCAGGATGTTCCGGGGGACATCAAAGAGCATATCCCTAAAAAATAATTGACAGGAGGAGAAGGGGGGCATCGGCAGCAATCCGGTATTTTAAAGGCATGGCGAAACTTTGGAAACAAGAATAAAGGGGGAAAAATCAATGGCAATCACTTTAGCTCAAGGCATTGCGCTCGCTATTATGGCAATTATAGTTGGCGTTGATTTCTGGCTTGAGGCTTTATTTATTTTCCGGCCGATCATCGTTTGTACTCTTACCGGTATTATTCTGGGCAACGTCCCGCTCGGCCTGATGGCAGGCGGATTGACGGAGCTTGCGTTCGCGGGACTTACACCCGCCGGCGGCACACAGCCGCCAAACCCTGTTCTGGCCGGCGTTATGACGACCGTCATCGCCTACACAACAGGAAAGGATCCTGCCACGGCAATCGGCCTCGCGCTTCCGTTTAGTTTCCTGATGCAGTACATCATTCTTTTCTACTATTCCAGCTTCTCACTCTTTATGAAGAGAGCCGACAAGTACGCCGAAGAAGCAGATGGCAAGGGCCTTTTGAAATTAAACATACTGACAACCGGCATCGTCGCCGTCACCTACGGTATTGTTGTTTTCCTCTGCGCCTATGTTGCGCAGGACGCGATGCAGGCGCTGGTAAAAGCGATGCCCGAATGGCTGACACACGGTTTTGAAATTGCGGGCGGCATTCTTCCGGCAGTCGGTTTCGGCATGCTGCTGAAGGTTATGCTGAAGGGCGAATTTGTTCCTTATCTTATTATAGGCTTTGTAATTGCAAGCTTTATTCCTTTTTCAAATTTGCTGCCAGTCGCCGTCGTTGGCATGGCTATGGCGTTGATTGTATTCAATAGCGAAAATAACCGCAGAAAAACCGCAAGAGCAACCGGTGTAATGTCGGTAGAAGAAGGAGATGACGGCGATGAAGGAATCTGAGAATAAGGTATTGACCAAAAAGGATATAACAAAGCTTGGCTGGCGTTCATCCCTTCTGCAGGCCAGTTTTAACTATGAAAGAATGCAGAGCGGCGGCTTCTTGCTGGCACAGATGCCGTGCCTTAAAAAAATCTATAAGGATGATAAAGAGGGCTTGTCCGCCGCTATGACCGACAACCTTGAATTCATCAACACGCATCCGAACCTGGTCGGCTTTTTAATGGGTCTTCTAATCTCTTTGGAAGAAGCCAAAGAAGACAGAAGCACAATCAAGGGCCTGAAGGTGGCGCTGTTCGCACCGCTCGCCGGCATTGGCGACGCTATTTTCTGGTTTACCCTTCTGCCCATCGTCGCGGGCATCACCGCTTCCATGGCAATGGGCGGCAGTATTGTCGGGCCGCTGGTTTTCTTCGCCGTTTATCTGACCATCTTCCTCCTCCGTATCGCATGGACCCATGCAGGCTATAATCTCGGTCTGAAAGCAGTCGATACGCTGCGGGAATACTCGGGAATTATTTCAAAGGCAGCTACGATTCTTGGCGTAACGGTAATCGGCGGACTGATTGCATCCTATGTGCATATTTCTCTGCTGCCGGAAATTGTGGTAAACGCAGCAAAAACCGTTTCTATTCAGAAAGATTTTCTGGATAAGATCTTCCCGAACATTCTGCCGTTTACGTATACATTACTGATGTATTTCTTCTTAAAGAAGAAGAAAATGAGCCCGGTCGTTCTGATTGCATGCACGTTCGGCCTTGCTATTCTTCTCTCTTTCATGGGTATCCTTTAATTTTGCAAAAGTGTTGGGGGTACAGTGAACTGTACCCCATTTCACTTTTATGGTTTTGTCGAAACTATTGCCGAAGCCGTTCGTTTGCCGGCGAAACGGACTTCAGCCGCGCGAATTTTGTAGCTCTGGACGAGTGGCTGGATTTGGAAGACGAATCCGAAAACTGCACCGCGTTTATGGTTAGAAATTTTTACGGGCCGCTTCATATAGAGGACAACAGGATTCACTTATTTGATATTCACGCAGAAAATCTGGAAGATGGATGTAAAAAAATCGACCGGTTTATTTTTGAAAACCATGGAATTGACCGACGCCCATGCTGCCGGCCACGGTGATGCAGCTGCTGGACAATGGGATTGTGGTTTTGGATCGCGACGCCGCGTCGGGGATCTTGTAAAAATAAAATCAGGCTCCCCTTTATATTAGAAGAAATCAGGCGACGAAATCGCCTGCAGAATAGATTTGCTTGTAAAAAAGGAGTAAACAGAACAATGATCGGAGTATTGATAACCGGACACGGCAGCTTTGCCACCGGAATGATGAGTGCGTCCAGGCTGATTGTAGGCCCAAAGGACAATTTTGTGGGCGTGGATTTTCTGGAGGAAGACAGTGTCGACACGCTTTCCGACAAGCTCCGGAAGGCCATGGAAGCCCTTGGTGATAAAATTTTGGTTCTGGTGGACCTTGCGGGGGGATCTCCCTTCAAGACCGCCGTCACGCTGAAAAGCGATTTTCCGGACAAAGCGATCGAAGTCATTTCCGGCGTAAATATGCCAATGGTCACTTCTGTTCTGCTGGAAGAGAAACCCACCCTGGAGGAATATGTTGAGAACGCAATGGAAATGGGTGCAATCGGCATTAAGCAGTTCAAGAAAAAGTTAAAACCGCAAACCAGCCCTTCGGAAGACGGGATATAGCCGAACCCTTCCGATGTTTTTTAGGAGGCTTAAACCATATGAACTATCATGGCAATCCCGTTTCAAGAGGCATTTCGGCCGGCCCTGTTTTCCTGTACCAGCCCTTTACCGCCGCTGTCAGCGATGTTCCGATTGAAGAAAACGCGGTCGGCCGGGCAATCGGCGATTATGAAGCCGCGAGGCACAATGCGCGCAATGAGCTGGAGTCCATCCGGGCGCGGTTGGCGGCTTCCGACCTTGAAAAGGCAAAAATTTTCACCGCGCATATTGATATTTTATTTGACGAGGCGATAGACGGCGATATCCGTGAACTGATTGAGCAGGAACACTGTTCGCCGGACCGCGCCATTGACGAAGTTTATGAAAAGTACGCAAAAATTCTCGGCAAATCTCCCGACCCGCTCATCAAAGAGCGCGCATCGGACATCCGGGATGTAAAAACGCGCCTGATCCGCGTATGGAACGGCGTTCCGGAAAAAAATCTTTCCTCGCTTCCCTCCCCCGCCGTCATTGTCGTCCATGATCTGCTCCCTTCCGACACCGCCACCCTGGACAGGGAAAATGTTTTGGCCATCGTAACGGAGATCGGCGGAAGCACGTCCCATTCGGCTATTATTGCCAGAAGCTACGGGATTCCCGCCATTCTGGGCGTAGAAAATGCAATGGAGCGCTTTACACAGGGGGAAACGGTCATCGTCGACGCGCTGACGGGCGAGGTGATCACCCGCCCCACGGAGCAGCAGCTGGCCGACTGCGCTGAAAAAAGCCGCCAGTTCGCCGCCCGGCAGACACAGCTTCACGCCTTTATGGAGAAAGAAGCCGTTACCCCCGACGGGGTAAGGGTTGACATTGAGCTTAATCTGGCGTCAGCCGGCGAGCAGGAACTCGAAGGCTCAAAATGCACCGACGGCGTTGGCCTGTTCCGCACGGAATTTCTGTATCTGGGACGGGACACCCTCCCCACCGAAGACGAGCAGTTTGAAATTTACCGCACGGTTCTTACCAAATTCGGAAACCGGCCGGTAACGCTGCGCACACTGGATGTGGGCGGTGACAAAAAGCTTGACTGCCTGAATCTTCCCCATGAGGAAAACCCGTTTTTGGGGAACCGCGCCCTCCGGCTCTGCTTTGACAGACCCGATATTTTCCGGACACAGCTGCGCGCCGCGTTCCGCGCGTCCGTTTACGGAAACCTGTGGATCATGTTTCCCATGGTCGGCAGCATGGATGATATCCGCCGCGCCAAGCAGGCTGTTTCCGATGTAAAAGAGGAACTTACCGCAGAGGGCATTGCATTTTCTCCCGATGTAAAGATCGGTATTATGATTGAAATCCCCTCCATTGCGCTCATGGCGGACTTCGCGGCACAGGAAGTCGACTTTGCAAGCATCGGTACCAACGACCTCTGCCAGTACACCATGGCGGTCGACCGGCTGAACCCCGCCGTCAGCCGGTATTACCAGAGCTACAGCCCCGCGCTTTTCCGCCTTGTAAAGTATGCCGCCGATATGTTTGTCAAAAATAACAAGCCCATCTGCGTCTGCGGGGAGCTGGGAGGCGACCGCCTCGGCGCCGCCGTCCTGATCGGATTGGGCGTGCGAAAACTGAGCATGAGTATTTCCTCCGTCGCCCAGACCAGAAAACTGGTGAATGAGCTGCCGATGAAAAAGGCTGAGGAAATCGCCGCCAAAGCGCTCTCCCTTTCCACAGCGCAGGAAGTGGAACAATATCTGAACGACTCTCTGAAAGACATTCTTTCCTGAATGACAATTTAACTTACGAAAATTTAATCACTATGGCAGTTGTTAATGAAAACCTTACTGTCTCCCCCGCCGTGACGGAGAGACAGTAAACCGAATATTTCTGTGGTTTATTGAGCTGCTGTAAGAAAAAACGGAGGAATCCACTATGTACACCAAAAAAACAACCATCAGCAATAAAACAGGGCTGCACGCCCGCCCGGCTTCCGACTTTGTGAAATGCGCTGCTCAGTTCAAATCGAAGATCACGATCAAAAATTTGGAAGACGGCGAATCCGCAAGCGCAAAATCCATTATCCTGATTCTGGCCCTGAGCCTTAGCAAAGGCATGAAAGTCGAAATCTCCGCCGAAGGAGAAGACGAAGTAAAGGCAGTCGACGCCCTGGTTTCAATGATCGACTCGAAATTTGGCGAGAATTGACGTTCTTCCGGAATTAAAGCTTTGTTACCACCGTGCCGGACAACAGCCGGTGAAGGTCGTCCTGACGGAAACAGCCGGTCTTTTCGTGGAGCGCATTGGCCGAAGCGACGGACAGGGCAAAACGGATGGTTTCCTCCAGCGGATACTTCCGCACCATGCCCACCGCAAATCCCGCCACCATGCTGTCACCGCAGCCAACGGTGTTGACTACTTCGATTTTTGGGCAGACGCCCTGAAAAACGCCTTCCTCCGACACAACCAGCGCGCCGTCTCCGCCAAGGGAGATTACGACCAGTTCAATCCCGCCGTCGTGAAGCTTTTGAGCCGCTTCCAGCAGCTGTGCCCGTGAGGTAACCGGGGCGCCTGTCAGCTGGCGGATTTCATCCGCGTTCGGCTTGATCATCGTCGGTTTTGCCGCAATGCTTTCCCTGAGCACGGCTCCGCTTGTGTCCAGAATCACGCGTTTTCCCGCGTCCTTGGCAGCCGAGATCAGTCTGCTGTAGTAATCTGCCGGTGTCCCGGCCGGAACGCTGCCGGAGATGGTGATTACGTCGCTCTTTTCCACGCATTTTAAATAGGACTGATAAAAGTCGTCCAGCGCCTTTGCGTCCATTTTTTCACCGGGCTCAAGGAATTCCGTATGTTCGCCCGTGGATTCGTTTCTGACGTTGATGCAGCAGCGGGTTTCCGCCTCAGAATCGGTAAAGCAGCCTTCAATTCCGTCTTTTTTTAAAAGGGACTGAAAATAGGCTCCATGGTATCCGCCTGCAATTCCTGCGGCCAGCACCTTTTCCCCCGCGAGAGACGCAACCCTGGCCACATTGATACCCTTTCCCCCCGCCGTTTTAATGCAGCCGCTTACCCGATTTACGGCCCCCGTACTCCAGGACTCCATTTTATACAGCTGATCAATTGCTGTGTTGAGTGTAACGGTAGTAATCATCTTGTCTTTCTCCCATTTCCTTATCTCAAAACGATATTGTATTTCAGGCGGTCTCCGCGGACGACGCTGTCGCAGTATTCCACAAGCAGCCCGCCGGCAGCGGTAACACGCTCCACGTGAAGCGCGGGCTGGTTCCCGGCTGTTTCAAGCGCTTCCGCCTGACTCTTATTGATGAGCACCGCTTCAAAGGATTCCTTCGCGGTATCCGGCGTAATCCCCGCCAGAAGATGCAGCGCATTATACAGGCCCTTCTCTATAATGATACCGCCTGTCAGAGTCGGACAGACAGCGCAGGGGATATACGATTTCTCCAGTGCGAACGGCGTATTGTCCGCGCAGCGAAGCCGCTGCACACAGAAAAGGGCTTCTTTTTCAGGAAGGCGCAGCGCCGCGGCGGCAGCCGGGCAGGTTAGCCTTTCAAAAGAAATCAGTTTATTGGTGATGGTATGGCCGAGATGGGCCATATTATTCCCGAAGCTGTAGAAGGACGACAGTTCCTGCTCCACCTTTGGCTGAAGAACATATGACCCCTTGCCCTGCTTGCGGTAAATCAACCCCTGTGTTTTCAATCCTTCCAACGCCAGCCTTACGGTCATGCGGCTGACCCCATACTGTTTGCAGAGCTCGGACTCGGTGGGAAGCTTCTCCTCCGCCGGCCACACCCCGCTTTTAATATTATTTTGAAAAATATCCTGAAGCTGCCGGTAAAGGGGGACGGCACTGTTTTCATCTAACATTTCCTCACATCCTTATTTTTTATTATACGGCAATTCCCGCTGCAGTTTCAATCGCGGATGTGTTTTTCAATTTAAAATACCGTACCTATTGACAATGCCCTTCAATAATCTTATTATAATGTTATAACAAGTTTTTGTAAAGAGGGTGTAAACATGAAATATTATATCGGCATCGACGGAGGCGGGACCAAAACCGCGTTCTCTCTGTGCAGCAGCGAAGGCGACCAGGTCGCAGACCACCTTACCGCCGGTTCCTCCTACATGATGTATGGAACCGACCAGGTCGTAGAAAGGATAAAGTCGGGCGTTGCGCAGCTGCTCCAAAAGGGAAACGTGGAGCAAGCCGATGTGGCGGGAATCAGCATGGGGCTGCCGTGTATCGGTGAAAACACCGTACTGGACCGCCCGTTTAAAGAAGCGATTTACGCATCCTTCCCCGGCATCCCCGTCTATATCGGGAACGACGTAGAGGTCGGCTGGGCGGGTTCACTCGCGTGCGAAGAGGGCATCAACGTGGTGGCAGGCACCGGCTCCATCGCTTTCGGCAAGAACCACAGCGGCAAAACCGCACGCTCCGGCGGTTGGGCCGAGTTTTTCTCCGACGAAGGCTCCTGCTACTGGACGGGAAGAAAAACGCTGGAGCTGTTCTCCAAGGAGGCCGACCACCGCCTGCCCAGAGGCGCTCTCTATGACACTGTCCGGGATGAATTTCATTTGACGGACGACTACCAGCTGATTGATTTAATGGTAAAAGAGTATTTCCCGTACCGCGAAAAAGTGGCCGGTCTGCAGCTTCTTCTGGAAAAAGCCGCTTTGCGGGGCGACCCGCAGGCAATTCAGGCATACCGCGGCGCGGCGGAAGAGCTTGCGCTGATTGTGAAAGGCGTACTGAATCAGATCGAATTTCCGCAGGGGTTCTCCGTGTCCTACTCCGGCGGGCTGTTCAAGGCCGGAGATCTTATCTTAAAGCCCTTTGAAGAGGAAATCCGGACGCTGGGCGGCGTTCTGGTAAAGCCATTATTACCGCCGGTCATGGGCGCGGTGCTCCTTTGCTTCTCCCAATTTGACCCGTCGCAGTTCCCGGCGGTTTCCAAAAAAATAAGAAAAAAAGAATCAGAGAGGTAACAAAATATGTATTTAACAGAACAGGAAATTATGGCAACCAAAGAGGCCCTGGACAAAACCTACGGCCAGATTCTCCGGCAGAAAGAGGAAATCAAAAAATTCTTCCTTGAAAACAAGCAGCGCAAATTCGTATTCCTTGGCTGCGGCTCCAGCTATATGCTCTCGAAAAGCAACGAGCGCATGTTCGTCACCCGCCCCGACACTTCCGCCGTCGCGCTTGCGGGCGGCGATTACCTTGTCAATCCGGACACCTACCTTCATACGGTTGAAAACAGCATCGTTCTTGTCCTGTCCCGTTCCGGCATGACCACGGAGATTGTCCGCGCGGTCGAGCACATGAAAAAGGTCAGCAACGCAAAAATCGTATCGATTACCATGAAGGAAAAAAGCACTCTGGAAGAACTGTCTGATCTAACCGTCGTTCTTCCGTGGGCTTATGACAACAGCGTCTGCCAGACCCGTTCCGTCACCAACCTGTATGCCGCCAGCCTGCTGATCAACGCCATCTGCTACGGCGATGAGGAACTCAAAGCCGCTGTCAAGACAGCGATTGATCAGAATAGGAACCACATGGAAAAATACCGCGCCGAGCTGGAAACCATTGGAAAGAAGAATTTCACCGACGTCATCGTCCTTGCCGACGGCGTGCTCTGCGGCATTGCGGAGGAAGGCGCACTTGCCTTTACCGAAATTTCACTCATCAGTGGGAAATATTTCAATATGCTCGACTACCGTCACGGCCCCAAGGTGCTGAACAGTCCCAAAACTCTTACAATCTTTGCCGTACAGCCCAACGAGAGCGCCTATCAGCGCGACATGATCGACGACGTGAAGAAGCACAACGGTACAGTGGTCACCTTCGGCTCCGAACAAAACAATGTTTACGGCTCCGACCTTCATATCTCCATCAACGGCATCAACCGCTTTGAAGCATACGGCATTCCGTTCATCTATACCATGCAAATGATCGCGCTGACCAAGGCCCTTGCCACCGGAGTAAACCCCGACGCACCGACCGGGTTGAACGCCTACATCACACTGAAATAACAGGAGGTAAGCGAATATGTTGGTAACTACGAAAAAAATGCTGAACGACGCCAGAGACGGCGGATACGCGGTGGGCGCCTTCAACGCGGAAAACGCCGAAATGGTCTGGGCTATTGTCAACGCCGCGGAGGAGCTGAAAGCGCCCGTTATCATTCAGACGACATCCTCCACGCTGAAATATTTCCCGCCCGCCTACTTTGCAAATATGGCAAAAGCGGCCGCGGCTTCCGTCAGCGTGCCGGTCGCCATTCACCTTGACCACGGCGCAAGCTTTGAGCTGGCGAAAGCGTGCATTGACAGCGGCTACACCTCCGTGATGATCGACGGCTCCGCCCTCCCCTATGAGGAAAATATCCGCGTCACACAGAAGGTGCGGGATTACGCGGACAATTTCGGCATTCCCGTCGAATCCGAACTGGGAAAAATCGGCGGCAAGGAGGATGACACCGAAAGCGACGAGGATCAGTACACCGACCCCGCCCAAGCGGCGGATTTCGTCAGCCGCACCGGAATTTCCTCTCTGGCGGTCGCCATTGGAACCGCCCATGGAATTTACGCCAAAAAGCCGGTGCTGGACTTTAACCGCGCCACTCTGATTAAGAAAGTGGTTTCCATCCCGCTGGTCATGCACGGCGCCTCCGGCCTTTCCGACGAAGCGCTGCGCGAGGGTGTGGAAAAGGGCATGGCAAAAATCAATTTTGCCACCGAGCTGCGCATTGCCTTTACCGACGCGGTCAAGGCGCACATGGCGGAGCACCCGAACGACTTTGACCCCAAAAAGTATTTGGGTACCGCCCGAATCGCCGTAAAAGAACTGGTAAAATCCAAAATTCTTGTATGCGGCAGCGCAGGAAAAGCATAATTTATCTCTTAATTTCCCGTTGTAGTGAAATGCTGCAACGGGAATTTTTTTATTGCAAACGAATAGGAAACATGATATTATAATCATGTGCTTATAATATAAACATATGATTATAAGCTCGGTTTTTCTTACTGTCTCTCCGCATAGGCGGGGGAAACAGTAAATCATATAAGAAAGGAGCCTACTCTTTTGACAAACAGGGAACAGGAAATCATTGAACTGATCCGGAAAAATCCGATGATTACCCAGAATGAACTGTCGGAGATGCTTTCCATTACGCGTTCCTCAGTCGCGGTGCATATCACCAACCTGATGAAAAAGGGCGTCATTAAAGGGAAATGCTATATTCTCAATGACGAGCCGTACGTCTGCGTGGTCGGCGGGGCGAATATCGACATTCAAGGCTTTCCCGGCGAGCGGCTTGTCATGAACGATTCCAATCCGGGCGCTGTAAAGATTTCGTTCGGCGGCGTGGGCAGGAATATCGCTGAAAATATCAGCAGGCTGGGAATACAGACAAAGCTGATCACCGCGGTCGGCAACGACGATTACGGCAGGGGGCTTTTGGAAGCCGCCGGAAAGTGCGGCATGGATATGAAGCACTCGCTCGTATCGGAAGAATATCCCACCCCCATTTACCTTTCCATTCTGGACGAGGAGGGCGACATGAAGGTCGCCATCTCCCAGATGAACGTGCTTGAAAAGGTCACTCCGGAATTTATTGAAAACCGCAGGCAGCTGATCAAACGCGCGCAGCTCTGTGTAATCGACACAAATCTGCCCGAGAAGACCATTGAATTTCTGACTCAGGAATTCCCGGAAATGGATTTTTACCTTGACACGGTTTCCACCGCCAAAGCGGTGAAGGTGAAAAATGTACTCAGCCGTCTGCACACCATCAAGCCCAACCGTCTGGAAGCGGAAAAGCTTTCGGGTATCAAAATAACCGACGAGGACAGCCTTTGCAGATCGGGTGAATTTTTTCTGGAGCAGGGTGTCAGGCGCGTGGTGATTTCCCTTGGCAGCGGGGGAACCTATTACCGCGGAGAAAGAGACGAATTCATTCTGGAAACGGAAAAAGCCAAAGTGGTAAACGCCACGGGCGCGGGCGACGCGTTTATGGCCGGTTTGGTTTATGGAAGTCTGAACGGGATGGCACCGGTGGAAACCATTCGGTTTTCGGCGGCGGCCTCAAAGCTTGCGCTCAGCCATGAAAACACGATCAATCCGAATATGTCCGTAGAAAATATTAATAAAATGATGGAGGCAAATGATCATGTTAAAAGATTATCTTGAAATTAACGCCGGTGTGCAAAAGGCGTTGGATGCCGGAAAGCCCGTTGTGGCGCTGGAATCCACCATTATCTCCCATGGGATGCCCTACCCGCAGAACGTGGAAACGGCCCGCAACGTGGAAAAAATTATCCGCGAGCACGGCGCGGAGCCTGCCACAATCGCCATTATCGGCGGCAAAATTAAAATCGGCCTGACAGACGACGAGCTGGAGCACCTTGGCAAATGCAAAGGCGTCATCAAAACAAGCAGAAGGGACATTCCCTTCGTCATCGCCAAAAAAGCGGACGGTGCCGCAACGGTGGCGACAACCATGATTCTCGCGGCGCTGGCGGGCATCAAGGTCTTTGCCACCGGCGGTATCGGCGGCGTGCACAGGGGCGCGCAGGAAACCTTTGATATTTCCGCCGATCTTGAAGAGCTTGCAAGAACAAATGTTGCTGTTGTGTGCGCGGGCGCAAAATCCATCCTCGATCTGAAGCTGACGCTTGAATATCTGGAAACACGCGGTGTTCCCGTCATCGGCTTCGGCACGGAGGAACTTCCCGCTTTCTACACCAGAAAGAGCGGCTTCAAGGTGGACTACCGCGTCGATTCGGAAAAAGAGCTTGCAGAGGCGATTAAAATTAAATGGGAAATGGGCATCAACGGCGGTCTGGTCATTGCGAACCCGATTCCCGAGCAGTACCAGATGGACAAAGCGGTCATTGACAAAGCGATCGACGAGGCTTTGGCGGATGCCGACCGCGAAGGGATTAAGGGCAAGGACACCACTCCCTACCTGCTCGCGAAAATCAAGGAGATCACCGGCGGGGACAGCCTTGATTCCAACATCCGTCTGGTTTACAACAACGCGGCAGTCGGCGCAAACCTTGCGGTAGAGCTTGCAAAATTACAGTAACCGCATTGATCGGTGCTGAAAAGCACCGATCAAAAGCGGCATCACACCAATCGTGTGATGCCGCTTTCTATTTTATTCTATAATACTGTTGCTCTGTTTACATAATTTTTCTTGACAGGCTGACTGCTGCCCGGTATAGTGAATACTATCGGTCGGCTTTGTGCATTTTACGCTCCTTTTTCCATAAACCCATTGAATTTCACTTGAAAGCCGCGCCGTACAATGGTAAACTATTATAATATCAGTAAATGGCGGTGTTAATACTTTGGATAAGCTGAAAAAGTTCTGGCGCTTTCTGACAACGCCAGAAATGATCTCCTATATTTTTTTCGGCGTGCTTACCACAGCCATCAACGTCGTAAGCTACGGGCTTCTCCGTCCGGTGATTCACTGGAACGCGCGCTGGGACGTGCTGACGGCAAACACCGTCGCGTGGGTTCTTTCGGTGGCTTTTGCGTTTATCACCAACAAGCTTTTCGTATTTCAGAGCAAAAGCTTTGCGGCAAAGCTTTTCTGGCGGGAACTTTCCACGTTTGTGGGCGCCCGCCTTCTGTCGCTTGGCGTGGACTCGTTGGGAATGCTGCTCATGGTGAATGTGCTGGCGTGGAACGACTGGCTGGCCAAAATTATTATGAACATCATTGTTATTATCATGAATTATGTGCTTAGCAAGATGATTATCTTTAAAAAATAATGGGGCGCAGCCAGCGCCCCCGATTATGGAGGAAGTAAAACATGTTGGCAACTGAAAAAACAATGGACAAAATTGTCGCTCTGTGCAAAAACCGCGGGTTTGTTTACTCCGGAAGCGAAATCTACGGCGGCCTGTCAAACACATGGGACTACGGCCCGCTCGGCGTTGAATTTAAAAACAATGTAAAACGCGCGTGGCAGAAAAAATTCGTGCAGGAAAGCCCGTACAATGTAGGGCTGGACACCGCGATTCTGATGAACCCGCAGGTCTGGGTGGCTTCGGGTCATGTCGGCGGTTTTTCCGATCCGCTGATGGACTGCCGGGACTGCAAAACCCGCCATCGTGCGGACAAGCTGATTGAAGACGCCGGCGGCGACGCGAACGGTATGACCTTTGACCAGATGGCCGCGTACATTAAAGAACACGACATCAAATGCCCGGAATGCGGTTCTTCCAATTTTACCGACATCCGCAAATTCAACCTGATGTTCAAAACTTTTCAAGGGGTAACGGAAGACGCCAAAAACGAAATTTTTCTCCGTCCGGAAACAGCGCAGGGCATTTTTGTCAACTTTGCCAACATTCAGCGCACCACCCGCCGCAAAGTGCCGTTTGGCGTTGCGCAGATCGGCAAAAGCTTCCGCAATGAAATTACGCCGGGCAACTTTACATTCCGCACGCGCGAATTTGAGCAGATGGAGCTTGAATTCTTCTGCAAGCCGGACACGGATCTTGACTGGTTCTATTACTGGAAGGACTACTGCAAAAAATGGCTTCTGGATTTGGGCATGACGCAGGAAAATATGCGTCTGCGCGACCATGAACAGGAGGAGCTGTCCTTCTATTCCAAGGCTACCACCGATATAGAATACCTGTTCCCATTCGGCTGGGGCGAGCTTTGGGGCATCGCCGACCGGACCAATTACGACCTGACGCAGCATCAGAACCACTCCGGCAAGAGCCTTGAATATTTTGACCCCGAGACAAACGAGCGGTACATTCCCTATGTTGTTGAACCGTCGCTCGGCGCCGACCGCGTTGCGCTGGCATTTCTCTGCGACGCTTACGACGAAGAAAAGATCGATGAAAAGGATACGCGGGTCGTCATGAGACTGCACCCCGCGCTGGCACCCTACAAGGCTGCCGTGCTTCCCCTTTCCAAAAAGCTGAACGACAAAGCGCAGGAAATCGGCACACAGCTTGCGAAGCAGTTCATGGTGGATTACGACGATGCCGGCTCCATCGGCAAACGTTACCGCCGTCAGGATGAAATCGGCACGCCTTTCTGCATCACCTATGATTTTGACAGCGAAAAAGACGGCTGTGTGACCGTGCGCGACCGAGACACCATGCTGCAGGAACGCATCGCGATATCCGATTTGACAAATTATATCCGTAACAAAATTGAATTTTAAAATGATACCACAGCAAAAGAGGGCCGTTTCCCCAAACCGGGAAGCGGCCCGCTTTTGACCTATACGAACTATTTCTCTCCGGAACTCTCTTCTTCCTTCTCTTTTACAGGCAATGCTGAAGACTGATACACAGCTTTTTCTGAATGCCTTCTCTTCCTGCGTAAAATATAGATGACCAAAACGATAATCGCCGCTAAAAGCAGGATCACGGGCGCGCCGCCGAGCACAAAGACCAACAGCCCTTCGCCGAACCCGCCGAGTGCACGCAGGGAATCTTTAAACTGCTTTGCGATTTTTTCGCCGAGCGTGACCGGTGTTTTCTCCAGCTCCGTCGGCTTGACAACCTCGTTCAGCTGAATGGAAACCGTGCTGAAATTAATCAGCGAATCGTATTGGCGTATGGTGCCGGTGTACTGCTCGATCTGATAATTGACATCCGCAAGCGCTTTTTCCAGCGCGATGATATCGGTGAGCGAGCCTGACTTTTTCAACAGGGCAAGCAGCCTTTCCTGCTGGGTACGCAGGCTTTTCAGCCGCGCTTCCGTATCATAATAGCTTTCGCTGATATTTTCGCTGGAACTGGTCAGATTCAGGATGCTGCCGATGGAACCCGCGCTGTTTTTAAACTGGCTGAGTTTATCCTGCGGAATCCGCAGGACATAGTTGGCGCTGCGCAGATTCTGCTTCTCTATGCCGCTGCCCGTAACATTGGAATCCTGCACATAGCCGCCCAACTGGGTGCAAAGGCTCTGAACCTTCTGAACGGAATCATCAAACTTCAACGTTTCAATCTGATACGACAGCCGTTCAATAATCTTCTGGCTGGAAGCCGCCGCCAGTTGCCCCGCGGTCGGATTTGCGCCCGCCGCGCTGGCGGTGCTTTTCCCGTTCACCGGCGCATCGGCCATACCCGCCGCAGTGGAAGCGGTCCCCGCGTCCATTGCAACGGATTTCTGCTCGGTCGCCGCCTTATTCGCGGCGGAACCGCTTCCCCGTGAGGCACAGCCGCCAATAATTATTGCTGCAATCAGCAATCCGGCGATCAGAGCAAAATATTTTCTGTTTTTCATCTCTTTCCTCCCTATGTTTAAAATGTACGACTTCAGTCTTTATGTCAAAGCTTTTTATGCAGCACATTCTTTTAGTGGCCGACAGAAGAACCGCTGTCCGCGCTGTTTAAATAGATCTCATTCCCAACACTGTTCACATCGCTGCTCATCAGCCTTTTTTCTTCCTCGCTCTGCGCGGTCTGGGTGAAAATCCACAGCGTCTTGCCATCATAGACAACAAATCCCTTGATTCCGGAGTTCTTTCCCAGTTCATTAAAATAATCAATCGGCATATATGCCGCGCCATTGATCATAGTCGGTTTGACGGCCTTATCATCCACCGAGTAATCTCCGTTTTTCTTTTCCACGGTGTGACACAGCGCGTCGGCGGTCTCTTCCAGCGGCAAAAGCAAGCCGCCGTCGTTCACAACCACCGGGTTTTTAAATTCCGTATCCATCCCGTTGTCCCGCACATTCCGCCGGTCGGGGTAATTTCCCAGCCGAAGCTTTGTGTCCAGTCCGGTCAGCGGGAACCGGAATTCCGGCATTCCGCCCGCGTAAGGAATCAGTTCGTAAAGATCAAAATAAACCACCAGATCCTGCCCGTCCAGATAGTAGGAATACGCACCCCGTTTGTCCTTCACAGTCTGTGCCGCTTCCGGAAAATAAAAGTCCGGCCGCTTTTTGATATCCGCCAGAATGGTATCCGTGATTTTTTTTGTTCCCGCCTGTGCGTCCTTAAAAAGGGCTCCCGGCGTCTCATAGAATTCGCCAGTCTGAATATTGACATTGAAGGACTTCAGCCAACGGTCCCCGTGCGCGCCGCCCAGATAATTCTCACTCATGACCCAAACAGAAAGAATATCGTTGTCCCAAAAAAGAGCATAATAGCTTTGAAAAAAGAGATGTCCCTTCGCCGCTGAATTTTCAAGCTCTTTGTTTGTCTTTTTCGCTTCGGCAATTCCGTCGTCGGAAATCTTCCTAATTTTTTCGTTCAGCTCTTTCGCCGCCGAAAAGCCGGTAAACGTCGGAATCGCGGTTTGAATGTGCACCCCGTCCTCCGTTGTGTTCACCACGTCGTTCCCCTGCGTAAATCCGTTTACCCTGTCCGCCGTTTCACTCACCTGCACGGCGCTGCTTCCGGGATTTTTCTGTTCTTTGCCGGCGCAGCCCGCCTGTGAAAGGACACAGCAAAGCGTCAGCAGCAAAATCGCCGTGCGCTTGACCCGGTTCATCATATTCCATCATCCTTCCAATTCTTATACCAAACCTATCACTATTTTAAGATTGCAACTTCTTAAATATGCGTCTTTTGTCCGCCGTCTCTCCCGCTGTAAACAGGGAAGATCGAAACTATAATCTATTGTATAATGGTTAATGATGGAATGTCTATATTTCTGACAGCTTTGTAATGAATATGAAAAAATTGTATTCTGGAATTTTACGTCCCTATCGTAATTCCAAATGAGAACCGAGATAACATAACGGTTTCCCATAGAAAAATCGGTCAGACCAATATTAGCGCGAAGAAGGCGGCATGATCAGGGAGGAAACCTCCTCAGATAATCATGCCGCCGTTTACGCCCAGAACCTGCCCGGTGATAAAGCCGGATTTTTCCCCCGCCAAAAAGCTGACTGCGGCGGCGATATCCTCTGCCGCGCCGATCACCCCGAGCGGCGTCTCCTCTTTCAGCTCGCTGATGGTATTCTCATCCAGCCGTGCGTTCATTTCGGTCTGAATCACACCGGGCGCTACGCAGTTCACCTGAATGCCGGATGGGCCGACCTCTTTCGCCAGCGCTTTGGTAAGGCCGATCACCGCCGCTTTTGCCGCGGAATAATGTACCTCGCAGGAAGCGCCGACCTGTCCCCACATGGAAGAGATATTAATGATCTTTCCCCGCTTTTGATGAATCATATAAGGAAGCGCGCACTGGCAGCAGTGGAAGATTCCCTTGACGTCGACGTCAAACATTCTGTCCCAGTCCTGTTCCGTAATATCCGTAAAAAGCTTCTGCTGCGCAATGCCCGCGTTGTTGACCAGCACGTCGATTTCACCGGCTATGGCAAACATTTTTTCCACCTGCCCTCTGTCCGACACGTCGGCGCGCAGCGCGGCGCAGTTGACCGGATACCGGGCATTTAACTCCGACACGAGGGCCTGGGCCTCCTTTTGGGAAGCACGATAATTCACAATCACACGAAAACCGTCCGCGGCAAGCTGACGCGCAATGGCATTTCCAATTCCGCGTGAAGCGCCGGTGACCAAAGCTGTCCGCATTTTCACACCTCATTTACAAAATCTGCAAACTGTTTTTGTCATTTTATATTACTTATTGTATAAATAAATAATATTATACACTTTCAGCATGCCTACATATTCCCTGTTGCAAGCATAATGGCAGAAAGTGCCGCGATGGGTGCGGTTTCGGTGCGCAGAATCCGCGCGCCGAGCGTGCCGATGCGCGCACCATTTTGCACCGCGAAATCAACCTCCGCCTGCTCAAAACCGCCTTCCGGCCCGATAAAGACAGCCAGCTCCCCGGTCTGTCTGTTCACCAGCTCCGCGATACTCTGTCCGCCGCCCTCAAAGAACAGGATGATCTCGCCGCTTTGGGCGGCCTGCTTCACCGCCGCGCGAAAATCGGTCAGCGTGCCGACCTTCGGGATAATGCCCCTTCCACTCTGCTTTGCCGCCTCTTCCGCAATTTTCTGCCAGCGTGTATTTTTTTTCGCCGCCGTTTTTTCGTCCGGTCTGGAAACGCAGCGCGCCGTCAGGACGGGAACAATTTTTACCGCACCGGTCTCGACCGATTTCTGCACGATGCTGTCCATCTTATCCGCTTTGGGCAGACCCTGATACACCGTAACATTGACGCCCGGCTCCGCGACGCTTCTGCAAAAATTCAGGACGCGCACAACAATTTCGTTGTCTGCAATGCTCTCTATCCTGCCGTTGTAATCCGTCCCGATGCTGTCGCAGAGAATCAGGCTCTCCCCCGGCTGCATGCGCAGGGAACGCGCAATGTGTCGGGCGTCCTCCCCGGTGATGACCGCCTGCTCTTCCGGAACGTAGTTAATAAAAAATCTGGGCATAATCCACCTCAAATATCATGGTAAAATCGCTATGCGGTTATTATACCATAGTAAACCGCAATAATAAAGGAAAAAGCCCCGCGCTGATGAAGCGCGGAGCCCGTATGAAAAATAGGATGAACAAATCAGGAAATGACTGCCAGCACGACAAAGTTCAGAATGAACAGGCCGGTGGCAACCCAAAGAATCGGATGGATTTCTTTTGCCTTGCCGCGGAAGGTTTTAATCAGGCAGTAGAAGATGAAGCCGGCGGCGATACCGTAGGAAATGCTGTAGCAGAACGCCATGAAGATGCCGGCGAAGAAAGCGGGGATCGCCTCTTCCAGGCTGGTCCATTCAATCTCCTTAAATGCGCTGAGCATCATAATACCGACAACGATCAGGGCAGGAGCCGTCGCAGCGGAAGGAACCGCGCTGATCAGCGGAGCAAAAAACGCGCTGACAACGAACATTGCGGCGGTAACCACGCTGGTCAGGCCGGTGCGGCCGCCCGCGCCGATACCCGCTGCGCTTTCCACATAAGTGGTGGTGTTGGAGGTACCGAAAATCGCGCCGATGGAAGTTGCCGTTGCGTCTGCAAACAACGCCTTGTCCATTTTTGACTTAAAACCGGTGCTGGTTTCAAGAGCCAGTTGGTCTTCCGCGCTGAAAATGCCTGTTTTGCGGCCGGTGCCGATAAAGGTTCCGATGGTGTCAAAGGTATCGGAAAGGCTGAACGCGAAAATGGTCATTAATACGAGCGGAATTTTAGCGGGGTCCACAAAAAGCGAGACTATACCTGGGTTGCCGAAGGCTGCGCCAAAGGTTTCCGGCAGTTGGGAGCAGGCTTCGCCGAATCCCATCGTCTGGCCGACCGTGGTGATTCCCATTGGGATACCGATAATGGTGGTTACCACAATGCTGATTAAAATCGCGCCCTTTACGTTTTTAACCAAAAGAACAACGGTCAGCGCAAGCCCGAACAAAGCGAGCAGCACAACGGGTGCGTTCAACTTTACGATTGCCGGCACCGCCGCGCTGGAGGCGATAACTGTTTTGCTGTCCAGAAGGGTATAGGTTCCCGGATCGGATGTGAACTGAATCAGCCCGGCGTTTTTAATGCCGATATAGGCGATAAAAATACCGATGCCGCCGCCGATGGCGTTCTGAAGGCTTTCCGGAATGGATTTGATAATGAGTTTGCGGATTTTGGTTACGGTTATCATGATATTGACAAGACCGCAGATGAAAACCATGGCAAGCGCTTCCTGCCATTTAAAATGTAAGCCAAAGCATACGGTAAAAACAAAGAAGGCGTTAAGGCCCATGCCCGGCGCCTGCGCGTAGGGGACATTTGCAAAAAGTCCCATGACAAGAGTACCGATTACGGAAGCAATGATCGTCGCAAGGAATACCGCGCCCCACTTCATGCCTGTTTGCGACAGCATGGTCGGGTTAACAATAATGATGTACGCCATTGCGAAGAAAGTGGTCAAACCGGCGCCGACTTCCGTACGGACATTCGTGTTATTGCCCTTTAAATTAAAGAAGTCGCCCTTTGGATGGTACGCTGTTTCTGAACTGCCTGCCATAATTTTTCCTCCTAAAAATAAAAGTGCCCGACAATGTGCTGCCGGGTAATTCTGCATAGTTTATTTATATTATAGAGCTTTCGGTAGAATATAACAATGTGATATTTACACAAACTTTTTGAATTAGAAACAATTTATTCATACTTTTTGAGGTATTTTGTTCATATGGATGCAAAAAAGTTAATTTGTGCATACGTTTTACAGCCTTGTTGATAAAAAATTGCATGAAACCGCTTTCAAGATTCAGAATACATAAAAAACAGGCGGCGGCCTCCCGGGAAGCCGCCGCCCAAATTGTATCAAATTACTTCAGATTGTTTTTCAAAGTGTCAAGCTGCTCATGAAGCTCTTTCGGAAGCTTTGTGCCGAACTTCTTGTAGAATTCTTCAATGCCTTCAGCCTCTTTGATCCACTGATCGTTCTTAATCTCGAGAATGCTCTTTAGGGTATCGATGCTGAAATCAAGACCCTCAAGGTTGATATCCTCTGCTTTAGGGACAAAGCCGATCGGGGTTTCAACGGCGTCCGCCTTGCCTTCACAGCGGTTGATGATCCACTCGAGCACACGCAGGTTATCTCCAAAGCCCGGCCAAATGAAGTGGCCTTCCGCGTCAAGACGGAACCAGTTGACGTTGAAAATCTTAGGCGCCTTGTCGCCGAGTTTCTTGCCCATTTCAATCCAGTGTTTGAAGTAGTCGCCCATATGGTAACCGCAGAACGGCAGCATTGCCATCGGGTCGCGGCGGACAACGCCGACGGCGCCGGTCGCGGCGGCAGTTGTTTCAGAAGCCATAATGGAACCCACAAACACGCCGTTGTTCCAGTCGCGGGACTGGTAAACCAGCGGGGTGGTCTGCGCACGGCGACCGCCAAAGATGATGGCGGAAATCGGCACGCCGGTACCCTTGTCAAATTCAGGACTTACACAGGGGCAGTTCTTTGCGGGAGCAGTAAAGCGGCTGTTCGGATGAGCGCCCTTCTGGTCGGAGGTTGTGCCGTCCCACGGCTCGCCCTTCCAGTTAACAGCGTGCTTCGGCGGATTCTTGTCAAGGCCCTCCCACCAGACGGTGTTGTCGTCAAGATTCTGGGCGACATTGGTGAAGATGGTGCCGGACTGTGTGGAAGCAAGCGCATTCGGGTTGGATTTTGCGTTTGTGCCGGGGGCAACGCCGAAGAATCCGTTTTCAGGATTGATTGCGTACAGCCTGCCGTCCGGGCCCTGACGCATCCAAGCGATATCGTCGCCGACCGTCCAGACCTTGTAACCCTTCTTGCGGTATCCTTCCGGCGGAATCAGCATGGCCAGATTGGTCTTGCCGCAGGCCGACGGGAACGCGGCGGCTACATATTTAATTTCGCCCTTCGGATTTTCAATGCCTAAAATCAGCATATGCTCCGCCATCCAGCCCTCGGTCTTTCCAAGGTAGGAAGCAATGCGCAGCGCAAAGCATTTTTTGCCCAGCAGAACATTCCCGCCGTAGCCGGAATTGACGGAAATAATGGTGTTGTCCTCCGGGAAGTGGCAGATGTATCTCTTCTCTGCGTCGATGTCGCACTTGCAGTGCAGGCCCTTAACCCAGTCGGTGCTGTCGCCAAGCGTATCCCATACCTTCTGTCCTACACGGGTCATAATAGCCATATTCAAGACAACATAGATGGAATCCGTGAGCTCTACGCCGATTTTTGCGAACGGCGAGCCGACGGGACCCATGGAATAAGGAATGACATACATCGTGCGGCCCTTGTAGCTGCCTCTTGCAATGTCATAAAGCATTTTGTACGCTTCCTGCGGATCCTTCCAGTGGTTGGTCGGGCCTGCGTCTTCTTCCTTGCGGGAGCAGATGAACGTTCTGTCCTCCACACGGGCAACATCGTTAACCGCTGTGCGGTGCAGATAGCAGCCCGGCAGTTTTTCCTGATTCAGCTTAATCATTTCACCTGTAGAACAGGCTTCCGCACGCAATGCTTCAAGCTGAGCCTCTGACCCGTCAATCCAGACTAATTTATCCGGACTGACAAGCGTCTTCATTTCTTCAATCCAGTTCAATACCGATTTGTTGTTTGTCATGACTCATTTCTCCTTCCGGTCCAATGACCTTCGAAATTTTATGATATTAGATCTCATTATAATACATTGCTTTCCCATAATCAATCTTGAAATAATGAATTTGTTAAAATTTTAGCATAATAAATGCACAAAGCTATCGGTTGACTTTTGGAGGATTTTTAGCAATTTCCGTCGACCGGCATCGCCGCGCAGGCGTTTAAGTCAAGTCCCGCGGTGTTTCCCGACAGGTACTCATAATAGCCCTGTGCGCCCACCATGGCGGCGTTGTCCCCGCAAAGCTTCAGCTCCGGCATATAAAATTTCCATCCGCGGGCTTCGCATTCCTTATAAAGCCGGCTGCGGAGAAGGGAGTTGGCGGAAACGCCGCCCGCAATCACCAGCTTGGTGCTGCCCGTATCCTGCGCGGCTTTTACAAAATTCTTCACCAGACAGTCCACCACCGCTTTGCGGAACGAGGCCGCCAGATCTTCCGTGGGCAGCGTTTGACCCTTTTGCTCCGCGTTGTGTATCAGGTTGATGACCGCCGTTTTCAGCCCGGAAAAGCTGTAATCGTACGGCGCGCCGTCCACCGTCGGATGCGGCAGCTGAAAGGCGTTTGGATTTCCGCCCTCGGCGCGCCTGTCCATTTCCACGCCGCCGGGATAAGGCATGCCCATTGCCCGCGCTGCCTTGTCAAAAGCTTCGCCCGCCGCGTCGTCGCGCGTGCGGCCCAGCACATGAAGATCCGTATAATCCTTTACTTCAACAATATGGCTGTGTCCGCCGGAGACAATCAGGCAGAGGAACGGCGGTTTCAGCTCCGGCGACGTGATGTAGTTCGCCGCAATGTGCGAACGGAGATGATGCACCGGCACGATCGGTTTCCCTGAGGACATAGCAAGCCCTTTCGCAAAATTCACCCCGACCAGAAGCGCCCCGATCAGACCGGGCGCGTAAGTGACGGCGATGGCGTCGATTTCCTCCAGCTTCAGCCCCGCGTCGTCAAGCGCCTGCTGTGTCACGCCCACAATAGCCTCGCAGTGGCGGCGGGACGCGATTTCCGGCACGACGCCGCCGTACAGTTTATGCTCCTCCACCTGTGAGGCAACCACCGAGGACAGGACGGTTCTTCCGTCTTCCACCACTGCGGCGGCGGTTTCGTCGCAGGAGCTTTCCAGTGCCAATATCCGCATACTCTATTTTCCCCTTATTCTTTAAAATAAAACCGTCCGGCCCGTTTTTATAACAGGAAACAGGCGGCACATTCATCCTTTATTCTGAAAAAATCTCGTCATCAGCAGCGCGTCCTCTTTGGGCGCGGTATAAAAATCCTTCCTGACCCCTACGGGCTCAAATCCAAGCCCCGCGTACAGCGCGATGGCGGCATCGTTGCTCTGCCGCACCTCCAGCGTAATAAATTCCGCGTGGTTTTTGATTGCATCATCTATTAAATACTGCACCAGCGCCCGCGCGATTCCCATTCGGCGGAATCCGGGATGAACGCAGACCTTGTCAATATAGCATTCTCCGCAGATACAGTGCATTCCGGCGCAGCCCACCGTTTCCCCTGCCCGCTGTGCCGCGGCAAAACAGGCGGTGGAACTGGAAAGCTCGGCTTTCAGCCCCTCGCGCGACCACGGGTCGGAAAAACAGAGCGCGTCAATTTTCACAAGCGCATCCAGGTGCTCTTCGCCCATCGGCACAATCTGAAGCCCGCTCATCCTGGCACCTGCCCCGTCTGCTCGGACTGAAGATCAATCAGCCGCACCACGTGCCTTGCCACCTGAACCAGAATCAGCAGCATGATGACCGCCAACAGCTGTACGCTGAAAAAGTCGGTATTAAACAGGTTGTGGCAGACGGCATAGGTGGAGCTCAGCACCGTCACGATCGGCACATAAAGCATTTTCGGAAAGTAAAACGCAAATATCACCGACAGAATATCCGCCAGATAAAAATACCGTTCGTGCATATGCGGGAGGATGAACGGAAGAAACAGCGCAAAAAAAAGGGCAAACGAAACAAAAAGCTCATCGGTAAAAATAAACTTCCTTTTATAAAAGAAGAACAGGGCAAGAAGGGTCAGCCCGCCCGCCAGAATCACCGCGGCGGTGCTGATATACTCCGGCGTGTCCTCCGGCAGCCAGGTGTAAAGGTTCGGCAGGAACATGGCGATCATTTTGTACTGCCCGGCCTGGGAAAAGTACACCGTCAACAGCCCTTTCAGGCTGCGGCCCAGAAACATCGCGGGAAGAATCGCCAACAGGTACACAAACGGAATCATCAGGAAGGTGCTGAGCCGCACCCTGCGCTTGATCAGCATAAGCAGCAGAAACGGCGCCAGAAACACCGCCTGCAATTTAAAGATAAACGCGACGGCAAAGGCGGCGACCGCCTGATACTCCTTATCCAGCATGAAATAATACACGCAGGCGACCAGCGCGGCGGTAAAAATCGCGTCGCACTGCCCCCAGACCGCCGAATTCAGAACCACGCTCGGCAGAAACAAGACAGCCGCGTAAGCCATTACCCCGTACATGGGGTTTTCATATTTCAGGCGGACCGTTTTCATCACATAAATCGCCAGAACAATGTCCGCCAGACTGGAAATCAGTTTAATCGCGGTCAGGCCGGAGATGGGGAAATATGTAAAAATGGCAAGAAGATAGAGATAGGTCGGCATATAATCGCCGATATTCATGCCCACCGCCGCAAAGCCGCCGTTGTTTTTCAGCGCAGAGTACCAGCCCTGTAAAAACTGATGGTAGTCCCCCGATTCAAACGGAAACAGCAGGAAACGGCCCATCATGGCGAGCAGAGTGATCAAAACAAGAAATGCCGTGTTTTCCAGTTGTTCCGCGCTCAGTTCTCTGCGTTTTTGCAAGCCTCTCCCACCTTTTCATAAATTAGAAAGTCAAACCCGATCTCTGTTTCCAGCATATCCGCCCGTTTCAGCCTTTCCGCGCCGGACTCGCCGGTCTTATAATAGTAAGGCGTCATGGCGAATAGATCCTCAATCATCTGACTTCCGGAAATCACAAGATCGGTGGCCACCGGTACACGGCCGGTCAAAGCAAATCCCTCGTAATCCGCCGCAATGGATTCGTTTTCATAAGGCGCGTCGTACAAAATTTCTTTTAAACCGTACAGATGTCTGCGGCCCGGCACAGCTAAAATCAGATGCCCGCCCGGTTTCAGCACGCGGTTCAGTTCCTTTTCCGCGACCGGCGCGAACACATCCACGGCAACGTCCGCGGAGCCGCTTTCCACCGGGATATTAAAAACACCGGCGACCGCGAAGGAAATCTGTTTATATTTTTTCGCCGCGGCCTTGACCGCGAACTTGGAGATATCAAAGCCGAAAACCGACGGCGCAAAGCCGTGGTCAAACAGGTCAGTGCAAAGCCTTCCGGTATAGTAGCCTTCCCCGCAGCCCGCGTCAAGAATTGTTGGACTTTTTACGCCGGAATATGCACGCACCAGTTCATTCAGTTTGTCGCTGAACAGCCGGTATCCTCCCGATTCCAGGAAGCGGCGGCGGGACGCGACCATTTCCTTATTGTCGCCGGGTACCTTCGCGTGCATTCTGTTCGGCGGCAGAAGATGGACATAGCCCTCGCCCGCAATATCGTAGCTGTGCCCGTTTTTACAGGCATAAGCCTTCGGAAGCCTGTCCAGCTTTCCCCCGCAGACGGGGCAGGTAAAAATGGTCATGCCTTCGCCTCGTACCACGTCTTTCCGATTTTCGCCTCCGCCACCATCGGCACGGAAAGGGAAACGGCGTTCTGCATTTCCTCCGTCAGAATCCGAGCGGCTTTCTCCGCCTCGTCCTTCGGCGATTCGACAATCAGTTCATCGTGTACCTGTAAAATCAGCCGCGACTGCATGCCCTCTTTTTCAAGCCGGTTTTCCACCTTTACCATCGCGATTTTAATGATGTCCGCGGCGGCGCCTTGAATCGGCATGTTGCGCGCCACGCGCTCGCCGAACGAGCGCATGTTGAAATTGCTGGAGGTCAGCTCCGGCAGATAGCGGCGGCGGCCGAACATGGTTTCGGCGTAACCGGTTTCCTTCGCCTGAGCCACCACGCGTTTCATATATTCATCAATCCCGGAATAATGGGCAAGGTAATCCCGGATATAGGTTTCGGCTTCCTTGCGCGTAACATGGATGTTTTTTGCAAGGGAAAACGCGCCGATACCGTAAACGATGCCGAAATTCACCGCCTTGGCGCGGCTTCTCATCACCGGTGTCACCATCTGCTCCGGCATATGGAACACCTGCGCCGCCGTGCTGCGGTGGATATCGTCGTTATTTAAAAATGCCTGAATCATATTTTTATCGTTGGCGACATGCGCCAGAACGCGCAGTTCAATCTGAGAGTAATCCGCGTCCACCAGCACCCAGCCCTCGCGCGCGACAAAGAACCGGCGCATTTCCCGACCGAGGTCCGTGCGGACGGGGATGTTCTGCAGATTCGGCTCCGTGGAGCTGATGCGCCCCGTGCGCGTCTCCGTCTGATTAAAGCTGGAATGGATTCTCCCGTCCGGCGCGATCACTTTCAGAAGGCCCTCGCAATAGGTGGATTTCAGTTTTGCCAGACTGCGGTAGTTCAGCACCAGTTCCACCGCCGGATGGTCATAGCGCAGATTTTCCAATATTTCCACCGCGGTGGAATAGCCGCTTTTCGTTTTTTTACCGTGGCTCAGGCCCAGTTTTTCAAACAGCGCCTCACCGAGCTGCTTGGGGGAATTAATATTGAACTCATAGCCGACTGCCTCATAAATCTGCGTCTGGATCGTGTCGATCTGCTTTTGCAGGACATCGCCGTACGAACGGATGCCTTCCTCATCCACATCGAACCCAACAGTCTCCATATGGGCAAGCACCTTGGCGAGCGGCATTTCAATTTTATTGAGCAGTTCGGTCTGATTTTTCTTTCCGATTTCGCTTGTCAGCGTGTCCGCAAGCGCGGGCATGACCGAAGCGTCCGCCAAAAGGGCGTTTTCCTGCTGCGTCAGGGGAACGCCGTATTCCTGCGCAAGCCGGGAAGGCTCGTAGCCCGAAGCCGAGGGGTTGAGCAGATAGGCGGCCAGCATCGTGTCGATTCCGGCATTTTCCAGCTCTGCGCCCTGCGCGGCAAGGGCGGCATAAAGCGGCTTGATATCATGCGTATTCTTCCTGATCGCTTCGTCCGCGCAGATTTTTTTAATAAAGTCCGCGTCGTCCGTCACATGAATCTGATTTCGGCAGTTGATATAGAACGTGATTTTTCCGCCGTCGTACCCTGCGATAAAATCCGCCCGGCCCGCCTGCCGCAGGCTTTTCAGCAGCGCGTCCGTGTCCGTGCTTTCCGCCACGCCGGGCGCGTCCTGCTCCGTTTCCTTCCCGTCCGCCGCGGCGGCGGGCGCGCGCAGGCCCATTTTGTCGATCAGCGAGAAAAATTCCAGTTTTGCCATCAGGCGCGCGGCGGCGTCATTGTCGCAAGGCTTTGGGACATAGTGGGAAATTTCCGTATCAACCGGCGCATCGGTGCGGATGGTTCCAAGGTAACGGCTCAGATAGGCCGTCTCCCTGTCCTTGATCAGCTTCTGGCGCATGCCCTCCTTGATGTCGAGCGTGTTGATGTCTTTATAAATGGAATCCAGATCGTGATATTTCTGAATCAGGTCGCCCGCGCCCTTCGGGCCGATGCCCGCCACGCCCGGAATATTGTCCGACGAATCGCCCTGAATGGCCTTGATGTCAATGAGCTGCTTTGGGGTCACGCCGTAGTCCTCCATGATTTTTGCCTCGTCATAGACTGTGACCTGCGGCTGTCCGAACTTTGTTGCGGCAAGGCGGACGCTCACACGCGGCCCGACAAGCTGAAGACTGTCGCGGTCGCCGGTCGCAAGGATGCATTCGTCCCCGCTTTCACTGCACCGGTGAGCCAGCGTACCCAGAATGTCGTCGGCCTCGAAGCCCTCGCATTCCAGCAGGCGGTATCCCAGAAGCTGCAGCAGTTCCTTGAGGTTCGGAAGCTGCTGGGCAAGCTCTTCGGGCATCCCCTTGCGCTGCGCCTTGTAGCCAGCGTATTCCTTGTGGCGGAACGTCGGCGCGCGCATATCGAACGCAATGGCCACCGCGTCGGGGGCGGTTTCATTTTTCAGTTTTTGCAGCATGGTCAGAAAGCCGTAAATCCCGTTGGTAAAAATTCCTTCCTTTGTGGATAAAAGGCGGATACCGTAAAACGCGCGGTTCAATATGCTGTTTCCGTCAAGTACAAGCAGCTTCATAATGTTCTCCTTTTACAGTCCGAATATTTCAAAACCCTATCGCAATTATCATGGGGAGAAACAGCGCTGTTGTTCCCCGCCCTTTATGGAAATCACAATCGTTTGTCATAGAGTGAATCATTGAAATATTATATCACTTTTCAAAGAAAAAAATAAGTGTTATAATGAACGCGGATTTCTTAACGGAGAGGATTTTTTAATGAAAATCGGCAATTTAAAAATAGATGGCTTCGCCGTGCTTGCGCCGATGGCCGGCGTGGCCGACCGGGCCTTCCGCGAAACCTGTGTGCGGTTCGGCGCTTCCTATGTGGTCAGTGAAATGGTCAGCTCCAAGGGGCTTCAGTTCAACGACAAAAAGACCGGCGCGCTGATGACGCTGAGCGGTGCGGAGCGCCCGGCGGGCATCCAGCTTTTCGGAAGCGAACCCGCTGTGATGGCCGAAGCGGCAAAAAAGGCGATGGAATACGCGCCGGACGTTATCGACATCAACATGGGCTGCCCCGCGCCGAAGGTGAGCTGCAGCGGCTCCGGCAGCGCGCTGATGAAAGACCCGCCGCTGTGCGGGAAAATTGTCGCCGCCGTGAAAAACGCCGTCTCCGTTCCGGTGACGGTAAAAATGCGCAAGGGCTGGAACAGCGATTCCGTCAACGCGGTGGAGGTCGCCAGAATCTGCGAGGCCGCCGGAGCCGACGCCGTCACGGTGCACGGACGCACGCGCGAACAGATGTACGCGCCGAGTGCGGACTGGGACGTCATCCGGCAGGTAAAGCAGTCGGTAAACATCCCCGTCATCGGAAACGGCGACGTTATTTCCGCGCAGGCCGCGGCGCAATTGCTGGAGCAGACCGGCTGCGACGCGGTGATGATCGGACGCGGGGCTCTGGGAAATCCGTGGATCTTCACGCAGATCAACGCGTACCTGACCGACTCCTGCCGGATTGTTCCCCCGCCGGAGCTCAATGAACGCCTGCTGGTCATGATGAAGCATATTTCGCTGATGTGCGAATACAAGGGTGAGCACCGCGCCATGAATGAAGCGCGCAAGCATGTGGGCTGGTATCTGAAGGGCATGAAAAACGCCGCTTCCTTCCGCCGCCGCGCGGGAACCCTTGAAGCCTGGGGACAGCTGGAGGAACTGGTCCGCGACATTCTGGTGGCAAACAGCGAACAGCAGTAAATATAGCAGTACCGCCGGAGAAAGTCCTCCGGCGGTATTTTATATAGTCGCTCCTATTTTTCCTTGTAGAACAAGACCAGCGTGTTGGGGCCGGTATGTACGGTCATGCTGCACCCCGCGCGCGAAGTGAGAACCTGTTTGAATTTTCCGCTTTCCTTCACCATCTGGACAATGCTTTCAAACAGGGATGGATCCATGCCCGTAGTGGAGACAAACGCGCGTTCGTCATCCATGTTCGGCTGTTCCAGTACAAAGCGGATATATTCTTTACAGACCTGTATAAAATTCCCGCGGAACTTTCTGCGCACACTGAGAACACCGTGGGTGTCCAGCAGAAGGCAGGGACGCAGTTTCAGCAGATTTGCGCCGAACATCTGCAGCATAGTGGCCCTGCCGCCTCGGTAGGCAAACTCCAGCGTATCCAAAAGTACGTTTGTGCGCATTTTTGTTTTATCGATTTCAATCCGGTCATAAATGGCCTTTGCCGTCATTCCCGCGTCGCGCATATCCGCGGCTCTGAGCACTAAAAGGCCCTGAGCAGAGCTCAGGGTAAAGGTATCGATCACATACACATTGTCAAATTCCCGCGCGGCGATTAAGGCATTCTGATACGAAGAGGAAAATTTGGAATTCATCGCAATATGAACCACGTCGTTTCCGTTTTCCACCTGCCGCTTAAACAGTTCAAAAAAGTCGGCGGGCGGCGGAGCCGATGTTTTCGGCAGATGATGCGTTTTTTCATAATTTACAAAAAGGTCGTCCGGACTGATTTCAAAAACATCCCGGCGAGTGCGGCCGTCCACCGTAATATAAAGCGGCACAATCTCAATCTGATACTGCTTATATAAATTCGGAAATAAGTCGCAGGCACTGTCGGTGCTGATAATTACGCCCATAATCGCACTCCCAAAATCATTTTGCATCCTATCGGCAATTTCAAGGAAAAGCTGAAAAACCGGACGTTATCTCCCACGCCCGGGGGAAAGACAGCGGAATCCGTACCGCTGCGTTTTTGAAATTGCTATAATTTTTTAATTATAGCATTACAAAACTATTTTTTCAATCTTCCGCCGTTACAAATGTACTTTAATGCAAATTTTACAAAAAATTCACAGTTGAATGGAAAGCATAATATATGATATGATATGTTTATATCAGCTATCAGCACATTTGAGAGGATTTGTGAAAATGAATATAAAATCAAAGAAATTCTTAGCAGTGATCCTGACACTGATTTTTGCAGTCACCGTCTTTACGCTGACTGCTTTTGCGGAGGGAAATCCTTCGGTGCAGGTGGACCCGCCTTCTCCGGAACCGGCAAATTCCGTTTCTGTCAGCGAAAGCACATCCACTCCGCCCGACAATTCTTCGCATGAGGAGAGCTCTTCGCAGACGAGCGAACCATCGCAGTCCGATGAATCAAGCCGGGCGGAAGCTTCCTCCGGAAAAAGCAGCTCGGAAAAGCCGAGAACTTCTTCTTCAAGCAAACAGCCTGTTGTCAATAATAATGTCAACACGCACAAAAACGAAGTGGAGGCAAGAGCTTCCCAGGCGGCGCAGACCATCAGCGACCCGGACGTTCTGTCTTCCCAAGATTGGGGAGAACTGCTTTCCAGCGGCGAATCCGCCGCCAGCGAAACCGTTGCCGCCGCGGGCACCGTCAGCAGCCAGACCGGCTCCACTCCGGGAATCGGCGGCGTATCCTGGCTTTTGGTGCTGGGCGTTGTTCTGATTGTCCTTGCGTTTTGCGGGATTGGCCTGTTTATTTATCTTCAATTTTTTTTTAAAGGGCTCCCCGGCGGCGGATTGAAATTCGCCCCCGCAGCCGGTACGGATAAAACCGACGAGCCCATGACTTTTGAGGATATCAGCTCCGACAGCAGCGGGACACAGCACCGCGGCGACTCCGTTTCCGACGACACCCAGACTTTTACCGATATCCGCTCCAGTTCAGCCCCGGCTGCAAAGAGGCCTTCCGCCGTAAAGACGAAACCGGCTGTAAAGGCTCCGCCGCTTCTCAAGCCGCAGCCGGCCTTAAAGCCGGCGACAAGCGACAAGGATGTAACCGCACCTCTTTCGCAGCAAATTTTAAGCCGGGGTGCAGCGGATTCCTCCTCATCCGACCGGACAGCCCTGCCGAAATCGCAGGCGCAGCCGGTGAAAGAAAGCAATTTTGACTGGGAGAAATTCTTCAACGAAGAAAAATAAATGAACGGCGGGAGCAGCTGCTCCCGCCGTTTTTATTGGATAACCGATTTCAGCCCGGCAGTAATAGAAATTGTCCTTCCGTCACATTCCGCCAAGATTGTTTTTTGCCGGTCGGTGCGGTAAATCGTAACGCCGGCTTTCTGCAGTCTGGCGACAACCTCTTTATCGGGGTGTCCGTAATCATTGTCAACACCGCAGGAAATTACCGCCGCGCCCGGGCGAGCCGCCTTTAAAAAAGCGGCGCTCGTGGATGTGGAACTGCCGTGATGCCCGCATTTTAAAACATCGCACCGCAGGTCATAGCCTTTCGCCGTCATTTCCTTCTCGCTATCCGACTCGGCGTCTCCGGTAAATAAAAAGCGCTTTTCCCCGACGGTAAGCAGGGTGACAACGGAATAGCTGTTAAGGCCCCCGTATTTTGCGGAATTCGGCGCCAATATTTCCAGCTTTTCCGCACCGCTGTCCAAAACGGTTATCCCCGCTCTGCCCGCGGTAATCTTCAGACCCTTTTGGTCAATGGCGGTCAACAGTTTTTCATAGGTTTCCGTGGTGGGAATTTGGCTGTCAGGTATTTTCGGCATATAGATTTTACCGATGGAAAAACGGCTGACAATCTGCGCCATTCCCCCGATGTGGTCGGCGTGCGGATGCGTTGCGATCAGATAATCGATTTTTTTAACGCCCAGATTTTCTATGTAATCGGCAAGTTCTTTCGCCGTTTCGGGCGTGCCGGCGTCTATCAGGATGTTTTCGCCCGTCTTCAGCCGGATCAGCTCACTGTCGCCCTGCCCCACGTCAAGGTAGTAGATTTGTGTCTCCCGCGGCTTTTCACTCTTTTGGGAAGACTGCACGCCCGCAGGGGCGCTCTGCGCCGCCGGGCGGGAAGCCGGTTCCGTACGCGGGCGGGTGCCGAACACCGTCAATACCGCAAGCACGGCCAAAACCAGCACCGAGGTTAAAACGGAATATTTCTGTTGTTTCCTTCGCGCCAATTACATTCCTCCTGACTGGTCCCCGGATGAAAAAAACCGCCCTGACGGGCGGTGTATCCGACGATACGGATTAAACGTTTTCTTTTCCAAAAAGATTGAACCGGAAAAGCTTGGATTCATCTTCCGGCTTTTCACAAACAATAAAAGCCTCGGCAATTTTGCCTCCCTCTATCAGTTGGGTCAGACCCACCAGCTGGCAGAGCTTGCTTTTCAAATTAAGATGGTCGCCCTCGCGGGTCACCAAATAGACATTTCCTTCACATTCGTCAAGAACCTTTAAAAAAGCGGGAACATCTACATCATGCAGCTGAAGTGTGGATGATGTCATAGCAATCCTCCTTTACCGGTGCTTTTTCACCGGCCTCTTTCCTGTATCTTCCACTGTCATTATAACATTTCCTGTATAATTGTCAATGCGGCGCACAATGGCAAAACCGACAAATCGCAGGCCGTTTTCTGCATCTTGTGCGTAAACTTGCAGAAATACCGGTAAATATGCTATAATGCCTGTTAATTACTATAGCAGTCCGCCGAATCAACGGATATCCGTGTCATTTGTTTTCGCCGGCAGCGGAAAAGTAAGCAGGATAAAGCCGCCAATTTGTAGAATTGCTATCAAAGACAGGAGATTTTAAAATGACCTTCGCGCCCGACGCCGCCATTGTGCTTGGGGACAACCACGACCTTCCCCTGATTTACAAGGATATGGAACAGCAGTTCCCTCCCTGTGAATTATATACGTTTCAAAGGCTGGTGCAGCTTGTAAACAACAATCAGTATAAAATTTTGCTGTACCGGCGTCTTTCCGACGATGAGTTGATTGGCTACGCTTTGGTATATACGATGGAGGACTGCAACATTCTGTGGCTTGACTACATTGCCGTTCTGAAAAAGCACCAGTCCTGCGGATACGGCAGCGCCCTGTTCCGGGCACTCTGGCAAAAATACTGCGGCCCCTTCGACGGTATTCTGTTTTCTGTGGAATATGTTTCAAAGACCGACCCCGCGCTTGCCAGGCAGCAAACACTCCGTATTCGCTTCTACGAGCGGTTGGGTGCGCACCGCCTTCACGCAAAATTCCTCCTGCCCTGCGACAGCGGCAGCTTCCCGATGCACCTGTATTTTAAACCGCGCTGCGGGTATATTACCATCAGCCGGTCCGTACAGATGCATGCCATCAGCCAGATGTACGATTACTGTTTCTTCTATCTGAAACACCGCCGGGAACTTCTTCCGAAATTCAGGGATTCCATTGTGGACGAAAAATTCACTGTGTGACAATCTGTCCGTCCTGAATCTGCACCACGCGGGCGGCCGCGCCTGCGATTTTTTCATCATGTGTAATCAGAATAACGGTTTTCCCCTCAGCATTTAAGGAATTTAATATCTGCATGACCGCCGCCCCGGACTTTGAATCAAGGTTCCCGGTCGGTTCGTCTGCAAGAATAATGGGTGGTTTTGCCGCAATTGCGCGCGCAATGGCCACCCTTTGCTGCTGCCCGCCGCTCATCTGGTCGGGCTTGTGGCGCTCACGGTCTGTCAGCCCGACCTTCGCAAGCGCCTCCTTCGCAAGGCTGTGCCGCTCGGCCTTCGGAATTCCGCGGTAAAGCAGGGGTAGCTCCACATTTTCAAGCGCGTCAAGGCCGCTGATCAGATTAAATCCCTGAAAAACAAAGCCGAGCCGGCAATTGCGGATTTGCGTCAGCTGTTTTTCATTCATCCCGGCCACGTTTTCCCCGTTCAGGTAATATTCCCCCATGGTCGGGGTATCCAGGCAGCCCAGAATATTCATCAGGGTTGACTTTCCCGAACCGGACTGCCCGACAATCGCGACAAATTCCCCCGGTTCGACCGAAAGGGAAACGCCGTTCAGCGCGCGCACTTCATTTTCCCCTTTGTTGTATATTTTATAAATATTGCTGACCGTAATCAAGCCGTTTATAGTGAACACCTCGTTTACAAATATTTTCGAATCGCTTATAATAAAATCAGCATTTCCAACTCCATTGCAGATAGTTCCGTGCTTCTCCCCCGCCGAAAGCGGGGGAGAAGCACGCCTGACCCTGCAGTCAAAAAGCGGGATTGCTATAAATTAACAGCATAAAGGGGACAGACGGATGCTTACAAAGTATTGGAAACAATTTAAGAGCGGAACCGATATCCGCGGTGTGGCAAGCGGCGGTGTGAAGGGTGAGGAGATGAATCTTACCGATGAAGTGATTGAAAAAATGACGTCGGCTTTTGCCCTTTGGCTGATGAACTTCACCAAAAAAGACGCTTCCTCGCTGACAGTCGCCGTGGGCCACGATTCCCGCATTTCCGCCCGCCGCATTCAGGCGGCGGTGACCCGTTCGCTTGCCGCCGCCGGCGTACATGTGCTGAGCTGCGGGCTTGCCTCCACCCCCTCCATGTTTATGACCACTATTGATCTGGGCTGCGACGGCGCCGTACAGATTACGGCAAGCCACCATCCGTTCAACCGCAACGGGCTGAAGTTTTTTACTAAAAACGGCGGGCTTGATGCGCCGGATATTGAACAGATCCTGCTTTACGCGGAAAAGGATGAAAAACCCGCAGCCGGAACCGGGACGGTGGAAACCGTCAACTACATGGTACGGTACTGTGAAATCCTGCGCGAAAAAATAAAATCCGGAGTCGGCGCGGCGGACTACGAGCACCCGCTTTCCGGTTTTAAAATCGTGGTGGACGCGGGCAACGGGGCCGGCGGCTTTTACGCGCGGAATGTCCTCGCGCCCCTTGGCGCGGATGTCAGCGGCAGTCAGTTTCTTGAACCGGACGGATATTTTCCCAACCATATTCCAAACCCGGAAAACGAGGCTGCGATGAAATCCGTATGCGCGGCAACCGTGGCGGCGAAAGCGGACATGGGCGTCATTTTTGACACCGACGTGGACCGCTGCGGCGCGGTGGACGCGAAGGGCGACGAAATCAACCGCAACCGACTGGTCGCAATCGCTTCCGCCATTGCGCTTGAAGGGAACGCGGGCGGCACCATTGTGACGGATTCCATCACTTCCAGCGGGCTGAAAAGCTATATTGAAGAAACGCTGGGCGGAAAGCACCACCGTTTCAAAAGAGGCTATAAAAATGTGATCAACGAGGCGCTCCGGCTGAACAGCGAAGGGGTCAACTGCCCGCTGGCGATTGAAACTTCCGGACACGCCGCGCTACGCGAAAACTATTTTCTGGACGACGGCGCGTATCTGATAACTAAAATGATCATCAAGATGGCGCAGCTGCGCGCACAGGGAAAAACACTGGAAAGCCTGCTGGAGCCGCTGGCGGAACCTGCGGAGGCAGCCGAGCTGCGCTTCCCGATTCTGGAAGAGAATTCCCGGGAATGCGGCAACCGGATTATTTCCGATCTGGAAGCCTACGCCAAGCAGCAGCCGGGCTGGCAGATCGCGCCCGACAACCACGAGGGCATCCGCATTTCCTGTGGAAAGGAAAACGGCGACGGGTGGTTTCTGCTGCGTCTGAGCGTACACGACCCCTTGATGCCGCTGAACCTTGAGAGCGACACCGCCGGCGGAAACAAGCGGATTGCTTCACAGCTGTACGCGTTTCTGCGCACCTGTTCCGGCGTGGACATCTCCCCTCTGGAAAAATTCATAGGCTGAAAACAGGGGCGGCTATGAGCCGCCCCTGTTGCATTATGCTTTCAAATAAACCAAATGCGCCACGCCCGGAATGCTTTCCCCCTGCTGTGACGAAGTGGGCGACATGAGCGCGCCCGTTCCCAAAAACAGCACTTTGTGCAGCTTTCCCGCCGTCATCTGCTGCATGATATAGGAACAGAGCACCGCGCCGGAGCATCCGCAGCCGGATCCGCCCGCGTGGACATCCTGCTTTTGGCGGTCGTAAATCATCAGTCCGCAGTCATTGTGGACAGCGCTGATATCGATTCCGTCCTGCATCAGCAGCTTTTCCATCAGATTGCTGCCGATTGTGCCGAGGTCTCCGGTTAAAATCAGATCAAAGTCCTGCGGCGTGGCCCCCGTGTCCGTCAGATAATCCAGAAGCGTCTGCGCCGCCGCCGGGGCCATCGCCGCCCCCATATTCGCCGCATCCTTGATGCCGAAATCGGTAATGCGCCCAAACGTGACGGAGTTCACGGTAATCGCTCCTTCTTTTTGATCGTCCGGCGAACCCATCACAATCGCACCGGCCGCCGTCGCCGTCCACTGCGCCGTGGGCGTACGCTGCCCGCCGTATTCCAGAGGAAAGCGGAACTGCCGTTCCGCGGAACAGAAGTGCGACGAGGTCACCGCAACGGCGCGGCGCGCCGCACCGGATTCCGCAAACAGCGAGGCAATCGCCAGCGTCTGCGCCATGGTGGAACATGCGCCGAACTGGCCGAGAAACGGGATGTTCAGGCTGCGCAGGCCAAAGGTCGAGGAAATACACTGATTTAGCAGATCCCCCGCCAGAATACAGTCAATATCCGTGTTTTTTACATTTGCCTTTTTCAGCGCAAGGACTACCGCTTCGTTTTGCAGGCGGCTTTCCGCCTTTTCCCAGCTTGACTCCCCCAGCGTCGTATCGCTGTGGCTCTGGTCATAATACTCACCGAGCGGCCCTTCGCTCTCTTTCTTGCCGACGACCGAGGCAAAGCCAAGGATCACAGGCTTTCTGCCCAGTTCAAGCGTATATTTGCCGATTCGGGTAGGCATCGCCATTCCTCCTCATCTTATCAATATAAATGGAAAAACCATATAATCAGGCCGTATAAAATTGACGCCGCAGTTCCGTAAACCAGCACAGGGCCCGCAATCACGAACATTTTGCCGCCCATTCCGATTACATAGCCCTCGCTCTTAAATTCCATGGCGGGTGCGACTATTGAATTTGCAAACCCTGTAATCGGCACCAAAGTGCCCGCGCCCGCGTGCTTCGCCAGATTGTCGTAGACCTTCAAGGCTGTCAGTACCGCACTGAGGGCAATTAAGCTGATTGACACCCATGTTTTCGCATCTTTCACTTCCAAACCGCCGTACTGTACAAACAGATTAGCCAGCAGTTGCCCGAAGGCACAGATTCCGCCGCCGACTACAAAAGCGAAAAACAGATTTTTGCCGTATGTTGTACCGGGCGAAGCCTTATCCGCCATCTTTTTATACTCTTCTTTTGATATTGTCATTTCGGTACCCCCTTTCAAAAATATTCTGCCAAACCACAATGCAAAATATACGAATCCGGAATGAATTTTCAGCGCCCGTTTTCCGCTTGAATTCACAGTATTCCACGCGCTGGCTTATCAATACTGCCGAAAATTGTTTTTTTAATAAAAAATGATTGGTTTTTTCAACAAAATGCGCTATCATAAAGATGATACCAATTACAGAAAAATAAAGCGATGGAGAATAATCATGACATATCCTCGTATTGACTCCAATGATAACAATAAAATTGCCGCGCTGAACTACGCGGACACCGCCGCAAAGAAAAACACGGCATCTTCCGTGTTTTCAAATTTGCTGCAAAACGCGGTCGGCGCAATTGACAGCCAACAGAAAAAGGGCAGCATGGAAGATATCTTCCATACTGCCGCTCAAAAATATAATATTCCGGTCAACCTGCTCAAGGCGGTCGCCAAAGTGGAATCCGGCTTTGACGCAAATGCGGTCTCCAGCTGCGGGGCGCAGGGCGTGATGCAGCTGATGCCGGGAACCGCCGCTTCGCTGGGCGTACAGAATCCTTTTGACGCGGAGCAGAACATCATGGGCGGGGCAAAGTACCTGAGCCAGATGCTGGACCGCTACGACGGCGACGCCAAGCTGGCGCTTGCCGCCTACAACGCGGGCAGCGGCAACGTTGCCAAATACGGCGGCGTTCCCCCGTTCAAAGAGACAAAGGCTTACATTTCCAGAGTGCTGGACGCCGCCGGCGGAGATGTTACGGCGCCAACCGACCAACTTTCCGAATTAAGCTCGCTTCTGACTAATACGCTTCCCGGAACAAACCTGACCGGGCTGGCGGCTTTGACCGGTTCTCCGGCGGCCGGCGCTTCCGGAACCGGCACTTCCGGCACATCATACACCTATGACGATTATCTGACATTTTTGCAGCTGTATATTGCGCAGATGCAGATGAACACCACACAAATGATGTCCTCCGACATTTCCGGACTGACCTCTTCCGACACCGCTGACACCGGCGGTTCTATGTCCTTATTGTAAATAAAAATCGCGGCTGCCGTACAGGATTTGTGCGGCAGCCGTTTTTTGCACGAAAAACCGCCCAACCGGTCTGCGCCGGCTGAACGGTTCCATTCTCACAAGTTTTTAATTTCTTCCAGCCAGAGGGACGCGGAAGCGTCGCTGGGCATCCGCCAGTCCCCGCGGGGAGAAAGCGTGACGCTGCCGACCTTCGGGCCGTCCGGCAGGCAGGAGCGTTTGAACTGATGCATGAAAAACCGTTTATAGAAGGTGGTCAGCCATTTTTTAATCGTCGCGTCGTCGTAGGTTCCGGCAAAGGCGCTCTGCGCCATATGGAAAATCTTTGTGGGCGTAAACCCGAAACGGAGCATGTAGTACAGGAAGAAGTCGTGCAGCTCGTACGGGCCGACAATATTTTCCGTTTTCTGCGCAATCACTCCGTTTTCCGGCGGCAGCAGCTCCGGGCTGACCGGCGTGTCAAGCACGTCCTCCAGCAGCGCGCACAGCTCTTTTCCGCTCGTAATGGCGGCGTGGTGCACCAAATGCCGCACCAGCGTTTTGGGGATGGAGCAGTTCACGCCGTACATAGACATGATATCGCCGTTATACGTCGCCCAGCCGAGCGCAAGCTCGGAGAGGTCGCCCGTCCCGATGACCAGCCCACCGCATTGGTTCGCAAGATCCATCAGAACCTGGGTGCGTTCGCGCGCCTGCGAATTTTCATACGTTACGTCGCGCGTATCCGGATTATGGTCAATATCGCGGAAATGCAGGGATACGGATTCCCCAATGGGAATCTCCTTCAGGGTAACCCCCAGCATCTCGGCAAGGCGCTGGGCATTGCTTTTGGTGCGCTTTGTCGTGCCGAAGCCCGGCATCGTGACCGCCAGTATCCCCTTTCGGTCCAGCTTTAAAAGATCAAACGCGCGCACGATAACGAGCAGCGCCAGCGTGGAGTCAAGCCCACCCGAAACGCCGATCACCGCACATTTGGAACCGGTGTGCTTCAGTCTTGTCTTCAGGCCGGCGGCCTGCATATTGAGAATCATTTCGCAGCGTTCGCTCAAGTCTCTGATATCGTCGGGAACAAAGGGGAGCGCGGGGAATTTCCGTTCCAACCGGGCGGCGGGCATGTCCATGTGAAAGCTCACTTCATAGGCCTCTCCTGCGTTTGACCATGTGGTGGTGCGCAGACGCTCCTGCAGCATGCGCTGTAAATCGACGTCCGCCACGGTCAGCCCCGTAGTAAACAGGCTTGATTCAGCCAGAACCGTGCCGTTTTCCGCAATCACATCATGGCCGGCATACACCAGGTCCGTGGAGGATTCTCCTTCCCCCGCGTCCGCATAGGCATAGGCGGCAATCAGCCGTGCGGACTGCCCGTTGACCAGATTGCGCCGGTACGGTGCCTTCCCGATGATCTCGTCGCTTGCGGAAGGATTTAACAGCAGCGTTGCGCCGCACTGCGCCAGCCGAGCGGACGGCGGACAGGCCACCCATAAATCCTCACAGATTTCAACGCCGACCACCAGCTCCGGCATATTTTCGCAGCGAAAAATCAGGCTGTTCCCCAAAGGAACGGTCTCGCCGCAAAAGCGGGTTTCCACATATCCGGGCGCGGGCGTAAAATGCCGCGCTTCATAAAATTCGCTGTAATTCGGGATGCTGCTTTTCGCCGGCAGGCCCAGCAGCCTGCCCCGGCAAATCACCGCCGCGCAGTTATACAGATCCGCGCCGACCGGAACCGGCAGGCCGATGACCGCGAGCAGATTCATGTCCCGGGTCTGCTCCAGAATATCGCCGAGCGCTTTCTGCGCGGCTGCAATCAGGGTACGGTCGCGGAACAAATCGCCGCAGGTGTATCCGGTCAGGCAAAGCTCCGGAAACACCACAGCGCCGACGCCCCTTTTTTCACACACGCGCATCAGCTCAAGAATTTGATTTTTATTATATTTGCAATCGGCAACCTTAATGGACGGCGTTGCCGCGGCTACCTTGAAAAAGCCGTCATTCATTCAAAGCGGCATTGTTGCACATTGCGCTCCGCAGGACGAAGCGCACGAGTCCCAATGCCTGCCCCCTTCCATGATAAATCTGATAGACTGTCCGCTACCGTTCCGGGCCGGTTATAGGGCCGCGGTTTCCGCCGCAGTTATCCCCGGCGCCTTTCCGCAGTACAGGATTCCGCTTTTCGCTTTTTTTATCAAGCCCCGCGAAAAACGCCCCGACAATGATGCAGGAGTAATACGCGATGAACCGCCAAAGCAACATGGCCTGCCGAAGAATATCCTGCCGGAAAAAGATCTGGAAAATAACAAGAAAACTGCCTTCCGCCGCCCCTGCGGCGCCCGGCAGCGGTGTATAGGTGGAAATCATGGTCACAAAGCTCTGTGCCGCGACCATGTCGACAAAAGGAACTCCCGGGCTGTGAAAGGCTTTATAGATAAAAAACGGCACCGCGAAAACGGCTGTAAGCTGCACCACGGTGTAACCATATATTTTTGCGCCCATCCGCCGGTTGCCCAGCATGGCCCTGTTGTTTTCAATATAAAATTCAAGCTGGCTCGTCACCTTCTCGTTCGTTTCCTGCCGGTTTTTCACAATATGAAGCTTGGTCAGAATCCAAACGCAGCCATGAATCAGCCTTGTCGTAAAAGCCGGGTTGCGGGTAAACAGAAGGAGAAGCACAACAACGGCGGACTGGCAGAGAAACCCAATCACCGCCAGCGCCATGAAGCCCTGAATTTTACTTCGGAAAAAAGAATATTTAATCACAATGACAAACAGCGAATAGACGGTAAGGGAAATCTGGTAAACCAGAAATTTGCGCACCAAAGCGGACAGAGCGATTCCGGAGGTCACACCCTGCCTTGTCAGCGCAAGCACCTGCATTGGCTGGCCGGCCACAGCAAACGGTGTTATGGAATTAAAATACTGCCCCACCATGGTCACTTTAAAGGCATGCCGAAAGCTGTAATCCGCATCATAGCTGGAAACGACAAGATTTTTTGTGACAAGGCTGTCCATCATCCAGCTAAGCGGCACGCACCCGGCGGCACACAAAAGCCAGAACAGGTTCAGCGCGGGCAGACTGTTCAGAAGAGTAAACAGATTATTGTCTGATATGCAAAAATAAGCAAGCAGGCCAAGGGTCAGCGCAAAAAGCGCAATCTGAAAAATTTTGGATGCCCTGCTTTTGTTTTCCTTCATATACTCCGTTTACTCCCATATGCTTTAGCGGGTGGAGTAGTCCTTTTCCAGCTGTTCGGGAGCGTTCACCACATCCGGCAGCTCGCTGAACATGGTCGTAGGGCTGAATTCATCCGCAGAATAGTGCTTTATCGCACGCGAGACCCGGCGCATGTTGGCCATGCACCCACGCATACATTTTTTCTCATTATGCAGCTTGAATACATACATATAGCAGCATCCGCAGGTTTTGCGCGTCAGCGCCAGATAACTTTTTTTGTATTTTTCGTAAAGCCCGTTCTTTTCAAGAGAAATGCGAACCATTGCGATGGCACGGATAAAATCGTTGATTTTGTCCGCGTTCATCGTCGCCAGCGTGCTGGACGGATGCTGATTGTAGTAATAGAGAGGCCGGTCAAGCACCACGACCTGATTTGCATTCGCAAATACTTTATTCGCAATTGCCATGTCCTCAAAGCACATGGTCGGGAATTTAATATCATAATCTGTAAAAAGGCTGCGTTTATACATTTTGTTCCACACAAGGCTCTGGATCTGAACGTCGCGCAGAAGCTTTTTCATAGCTTCCTCCGGCTTGAAAATACCGTGGCAGCGGAACGGATATTCAAATAAAAAGTTGTTTTCCACAAAATGGAAATAGTAATAACAGCAGGAAATGTCGCTGCCCGTATCCACACAGGCGTTGTAAAGCTCTTCCAGATAGGTCGGGCCAACATAGTCGTCGCTGTCCACAAAACAGACATATTCCCCGCGCGCGGCCGCAAGGCCGTTGTTGCGCGCATTGGCAATACCGCCGTTTTTCTGGTCGATTACCTTCACAAAATCATATCTTTCCTCAAACCGGCGGAGAATATCCAACGAATCATCTTTGGAGCCATCGTTGACGGCAATAATTTCAAAATCGGTAAATGTCTGATCAACCAGAGAAGACAGGCATTTCCCGACATATTTTTCAACATTGTAAACCGGTATGATAATGCTAATCTTCGGTGCAGTTTCCTTTTCTGGCAAAATTAGCTCATCCTTTCCTGGCGGCGGCACAGCCGCTTTTCGCGTATTATAGCATTCCTAAATAATGTATTTATATTTTTTATTTGTAAAATTAAAAATATCCTGTTCATCCCTCTCATTTTTGCAGAAATGAGCCCAAAAGTCAAGTCAAATTTAAAATCAGGGTGCAGCCTGAGCCACACCCTGCAAAGATATTTTATTCGGGTATTATGGTATTCGCCGGAACCGTATCGGAATCGGTGCCGTCCTGTTGGCTGGAGTTGTTGTCCGGCGGCGCCTGTGAAGCCGTGGAAGAAGACCCGCCGCCGGTTGGCGCCGAAGAGGAAGCCGCCGGTTTTGAGGAATTTGCGGACGGTTTGGAAGAGCTTGACGGCTGGGAAGAGCTTGCCGGGGGAACGCTTCCGTTCACCGTTGTTCCGGGACCTATGGAATAATACGCCGGCTGCGCGCGGTAATAGGAGGACGAAAGATTCTCCGTTTTCACAATAGCGCCGTCCTTATAGAAAACACGCTGAGCGGTTGCCCTCGCCCCGGTGCGTGCTTTGGAGTCAAGCCTTACCGCACCCTTTGCAAGGGTTTTGTCAACCGTGTATTTCGGCGTGGTCGGCGCGGGAATCATCTGTGTTTTTTGCGATGTAACCTCGATACGGTCATAATCCGGAGACTGATAACCGTACAAAGTCGCAGTGAGCACCTTGCCTTTGGTGCTGGTAACGATATAAACAGGATAATCCGTCGGATTCTTAAATTTAAAATCAAGTTCCGGGTAACTGACCGCCGCGTCCTGTCCGATCGGACAGTAGGTCGACTGCAGCGTATGGTTGGAGCGCTGGACAATCTTCATGTTGGAACGGAGCGCCGCGCCGTAAATTGTGGTGGATGCCTGACAGATTCCGCCGCCGTAAGCCTGAATCAGCCTGCCGTTCAGAATGGCGCCTGCCTCACGGAAGCCGCTCGCCTTGCTGCTGGAATCGCCGACCACGGCGTTGAAGGAAAAAGTACCGCCCGCCGGCACACTGGTTCCGTTGATTCTGGAGAGGGCCAGCGTCATATTATGTGTTCCGTTCGCATTATTGGTGGAAGTCGTGCTGTAGGTACCCAGCTTTTGCAGGTGGCTTTTTACCTGTGCAATCGTTTTGCTGAACGGAACGACCTTGGTCGGCACTTCCACTGTTCCGGTTTTCGCCCCGTTGATAATTGCCTCCACCTGCGTATAGAGTTTGTTTTCATCCACCGCCAGCCCGTTTTTTCCGTCGGCATAGCTGAATGTCGCGGTCGCCGGGTTAAAGGAAGCAACCGTCGCGTCAACCGGGTCATAGGCGATCTGCTTCGCGGTTTCCTTCAGCTTGGCGTTCAGATTATCATAGTTCATCGTATTGGTAACGCTGTAAGCCTTGGGCGTGGTCCGCAGTGCGACAACCTGTTTATAGCGCTCTTCCCGGTCCCCCGTGCGCGCGTATGCGTACGCCTCTTTCAGCACGGAGTCCGTATTGAACTGAAAGTCAAGGTCATCCTCTGTCAACCGCCATGTTTTATCCTTATAGACGATTTTGATATCGTATTTATCGCGCAGAGCGGGTTCAGCCGCAGTTACGGCGGCTTTGGCCTGTTCCATGGTCTTACCGCCCAGGTCGATTCCCGCGACGGTAATTCCCTTATAAAAAGTATCAACGTCAATTACCGCAGCGACCTGCTTCTGATGCTGATATCTTTCATATAACTGTTTGCCGAAAAAGCCGCCGACCGCGCAAAGCAAAACCAGCCCGGCAATGACAGGCACAATGATTGTTCGCTTTTTTCTGCCAGAGTTTCGCGCTCCCGAAGAAATATCAATCATTTTTGCATCGGTCATAAATGGAGCCTCCTAAATAATTACATAACCTCAAGTTACTGGTATATCCGCTAGATACTGGTATATTATATAACGTCGGCGGTTAAAAGTAAAGTTACAGCTTTATAACCGCGCCGCGGCCGCCGTCCCTTCACGTCCAAGATTTTCTGTGGCAACTTTTATAAATATATGTTATAATTATAAAATATATAGCAGTCCGCTTTATTTTTGAAACTGTTACTGCTATGGTGTGACTGCGAATGAAAAGAAACTGACAAAGGAGGGTTGGTGTGAAGATCTTAATTCTTTCGGCTGCGACGGGCGGAGGACACCTGAGAGCCTCCCACGCCATTCAGAAATATATTGCTGAAAATTCGACGGGCAATGAGGTTGTCGTGGTTGATGCTCTGAAAAGCATTAACGCTGTTCTGGACAAAACCGTCTGCGAGGGTTATCATTTTCTGGCAACCAAAACGCCAAAGGTATTCGGTCAGCTTTACCGCAAAACCAATCAGGACAGCATCCTTTCCAATCTGGTGACCCGTTTTTCAAGCGCGTTCAGCCAAAAACTGATTCCTTTATTGGAGGAACAGAAACCTGATGTGATTATATCCACGCACCCGTTTGCAACAGAAATGATTTCCCATTTAAAGGGCAGGGGGATTGTAAAGGCGCCGCTAATCTGCCTGATGACGGACTACGGCCCGCACCGGGCGTGGATTGCGGACAATGTCGACGCATATATTGTTTCTACAAAAGACATGATACCGGAAATGAATGCCATGGGCGTTAAAACAGAAAAGATTTACCCGTTCGGCATCCCCGTGGGGGACGTGTTTTTTACAAAGGGGGACAAACCCGCTCTGCTGAAAAAATTCGGCATGGACGACAGACTGCCAACCATTTTGATTATGGCGGGCAGCTTTGGCGTTACCAATATTATGAAAATTTACAGGAATCTGGTGCAGCTTCCTATCGAATTTCAGGTTATCGTCATCACCGGGCGCAACCAAAAGCTGTATGAAGCCTTTACCCCCGTCATTGAGCAGAGCCCGAAAAGAACCAAGCTGGTTTATTTTACCGACGAAGTGGAAAACTATATGCACGCTTCGGACCTGATTATCACCAAACCGGGCGGGCTGACCGTTTCGGAGGCGCTTGCGTGCAATATCCCGCTGGCGGTGTTTGACGCGATTCCCGGGCAGGAGGAAGACAACGCGAACTTCCTGCTGTCGCACAACATGGCTGTCAAGCTGGAAAAAGGCGTCGATCCGGGGGAAACCATTCTTTCCCTGCTTGAGGACAACAAACGGCTGGAGAAAATGCACGCGTCCCTGGAAAACTTCGATATGTCGCAGTCCGGCAAAAACATTTTCTCACTGATCAGCGAGCTCTCGAAGAACAATCCATAAAAAAGGAAGCAGGCAATTGTCTGCTTCCTTTTTTTGCATTCCTTTACTCGCGGGGCTTTTTCGCCTGCTCCTGCGCGCGGCTGCGCTTGATGCACTTGGGGCATTTGCCGTAAATCGTCAGCGTATGCCCCTCTATTTCGTAGCCCGTATCCTGCGCAAGGCCCCGTTCAATGCCGGAAAGCGGGCAGTCCTCTATTTTGATTTTGGCGCTGCACCCGGTACAGATCAAATAATGCCCGTGATGCTCCTGCGCGATGGAATAGCGCACAATCCCGTCGCTCCATACGTCCTTTTTAATCAGTCCGTCCGCGGCAAAACGCTCCAGATTACGGTAAATGGTGGAGAGGGCCAGACTGGGATATTCGTCCTTCAGCGCGGCAAAGATATCCTCCGCACCAACCGGGTCGCTGTTCTGTTTCAGAATCCGCATAATCGCGCCCCGCTGTTTTGTATTTTTCAACATTTCGCCCTTCCTCCCTGTTAAAATACGGTTTTACAGGCCGATGTTCCGCTACCGCTTATTATAATACAATTTAATAAAAATGCAATGTGCTTGAAAACCGTTTTCATTGCTCAAAAGTACCGCATGGTGTATAATATAATAATATCAATTTATGACTTGGAGGTATCCACCTTGGGTGAGATATATCTTGATAATTCCTCCACCACCATGGTTTGCAGAGAGGCCGCCGAGAAAGTGATGGAGATGATGACAGAAAATTACGGAAACCCCTCCAGCCTTCACACAAAGGGCTTTTATGCCGAGCAGGAGCTTACTGCGGCAAGGCAGGAAATTGCCGCCGCGCTGGGTGTTCAGCAGGAAGAAATCTATTTTACCTCCGGCGGTACGGAAAGCAACAACCTTGCGCTGTTCGGCGCGGCGCACGCAATGAGCAGACGGGGAAACCACATCGTCACCACCATGATCGAGCATCCGTCCGTTCTCAACGTGATGAAACAGCTTGAAAAAGAAGGCTTTTCCGTTACTTACCTGAAACCGGACGGCTGCGGAAAGATCCGGTCGGAACAGGTGTTCCGCGCCGTAACGCCCCGGACGGTTTTAGTAAGTATGATGTGCGTAAACAACGAAGTCGGCAGTATTCTGCCGCTGGAAGCGGTTCCCGCCGCGATTGCCGCCGCAAAAGCCCCCGCGCTTTTTCATGTGGATGCGGTGCAGGCTTTCGGTAAAATGCCGATAAAACCGGGCAGACTAAAAATCGACCTGCTGAGCATGAGCGCGCATAAAATTCACGGTCCGAAAGGCGTGGGCGCGCTGTATCTGCGGAAAGGCGTCCATATCGTTCCGCGCACGTACGGCGGCGGGCAGGAAAAAAACATCCGCCCCGGAACGGAAAGCGCTCCGCTGATCGCGGGCTTCGGCGCCGCGGTCAAGGCGCTGCCGGAAACCGGATTCCAGCTTGAAGCAATGGCAAACCTCAGCACATACTGCCGGGAAAGGCTGCGCGGGATTGACGGCGTAATTCTCAACTCGCCCGACGACGCGCTGCCCTATATCGTCAATTTCTCCACCGGCGGCGTGCGGGCCGAAACCATGCTGCACTACCTTTCCAGCAAGGAAATTTACGTTTCTTCCGGTTCCGCATGCTCCAAAGGAAAAGCAAGCCACGTTTTAACCGCTATGGGGCTGCCCCGCGAACGGATCGCCTCTTCCCTAAGGCTCAGTTTTTCCCGCTACAACACCATTGGGGACATTGACTGTCTGGTGGATGCTTTAAGGGACGGCCTTGCCAAATTGACAAAAAAACCGTAACAGGAGAATTCGAATGGATGAAATCATATTAATAAAATTGGGCGAAATGGTCTTGAAAGGGCTGAACCGGAATGTTTTTGAGGCGACTCTGCTCCGGAATATCCGGCGCCGTTTGAATCCTCTGGGCGGCTTTGACGTAAAAACCGCCCAGTCAACCGTTTATGTCACTCCTCACGACGGAGCGGATCTGGACGCCGCGGTGGAAAAAGTTTCCAAAATCTTTGGAATCGCCGCGTTTTCGCGCGCCTGCGTTGTCAAAAAAGAGATGCCCGCCATTCTTGAGGCGTCCGCCGAATACCTGAAGCCGGAGCTGCTGGCCGCGAAAAGCTTTAAGGTGGAAACAAAGCGGGCCGATAAGATTTTCCCCCTGAAATCGCCGGAAATTTCTGCGCAGGTAGGCGAATACCTGCTGGAGCGCTACCCGCACCTGTTCGTCGACGTGCACAACCCGGACATCACCGTGCGGGTGGAGGTGCGCGACTTCGGAGCCTATGTTCACGGACAGGCACTGCGGGGCGCGGGCGGAATCCCGGTCGGAACCGGCGGAAACGCCGCTATTCTCATCAGCGGCGGAATCGACAGCCCGGTCGCCGCGTGGAGCATGGCGAAGCGCGGACTGGAACTCACCGCCGTCCACTTTGCCAGCCCGCCCTACACCAGCGAGCGCGCAGAGCAGAAGGTGGTTGACCTTTTGACCCGTGTAAGCGAATACGCCGGCAGGATGAATATGTTTACCGTGCCTTTCGCAAGGGTGCAGGAAGAGATCATGGCGAAATGCCCGGAGGACCTTTTTACCATTATCATGCGCCGGTTTATGATGCGCGTGAGTGAAAGAATCGCCCGCAGGGAACACTGTTCCGCGCTGATTACCGGGGAAAGCCTTGGGCAGGTGGCAAGCCAGACCCTGCAGGCGATCGTCTGCACCGACGAAGCGGCCGGCATGCCGGTGCTGCGCCCGCTGATCGGGATGGACAAGGTGGAAATCATCGACATCTCGCGCAGAATCGACACTTTTGACATCTCCATAGAGCCTTTTGAGGACTGCTGCACCGTGTTCACGCCAAAGCATCCGCGCACACGCCCTATCCTGCGGGAGGTTCTGGAGGCGGAGCAGGCGCTGGACGGTGAAGCTTTGATTGAAGAATGTGTCAACAACGTAAAACTTACAAAAATTTATCCAAATAAATAACGGAGGGAATTATGAACGCTGAAATTATTTCTGTGGGAACCGAGCTTCTGCTCGGCCATACGATTAATACCGATGCCTCCTATGTGGCGCGCGAGCTTTCCACCATCGGCGTTAACCTTTTGTTTGCAGGAACCGTGGGCGACAACGTGCCCCGGCTGAAGGAGACGCTGGAAAGCGCGCTTCAGCGCAGCGACCTTGTGATAACGACGGGCGGCCTGGGACCCACCGGCGACGACCTGACCAAGGAAACCATTGCCGAAACGGCCGGAAAAAAACTTGTGCTGCATCAGGAAAGCATGGACAGAATTATTCGATACTTTAAAGGCAGAGCGGTCGGTGAAACACAGGAGAAACAGGCGATGCTCCCCGAGGGCTGCACCGTGTTCCCCAACGATCACGGCACCGCGCCGGGCTGCGGGTTTGAAACCGATGCGGGCAAGACCATCATCATGCTGCCCGGCCCGCCTTCCGAACTGATTCCCATGCTGAAAAACTACGCCATTCCCTACCTGACAAGGAATGACAAAGCGGTGATCGTTTCAAAAATCGTCCGCGTTTTCGGTCTGGGCGAGGGTTTTGTCGCCGAACAGATCGCGGACCTGACGGACTGCTCTAACCCGACGGCGGCGACCTACGCCAAGGACGGCGAAATGTTCGTGCGCGTTACCGCGCGGGCGGAGAACGAAGAAAAGGCGGAAGCTATGTGCGCCCCCGTTGTAGAGGAACTGAAAAAGCGTTTCAGTGAGTTTATCTACGGAATCGACGTGGAAAGTCTGGAAGAGGTCGTCGTCACGGAGCTCGGCAGGCGCGGCCTGCACCTTGCCACGGCGGAATCCTGCACGGGCGGGCTGCTTTCCAAGCGGATCACCGATATTGCGGGAGCCAGCAAGGTGTTCCAGATGGGCGCCGTTACCTACGCGAATGAAATCAAGACGCTTCTGCTCGGCGTACCCGAACCGACTCTGAAGCAGTACGGCGCGGTCAGTGAACAGACTGCGCGCGCCATGGCGGAGGGCGTAAGAGAAAAATCCGGCAGCGAACTGGGCATCGGCATTACCGGAATCGCGGGGCCGGACGGCGGCACAAAGGAAAAACCCGTCGGCCTGATCTATATCGCGCTTTGCGACGGAGAGCACACCTGGGTGCGCAAAATGCAGCGCGCCGGCGCTTCCAAGGGCCGCGAATACCTGCGGAATCTTGCCACGTCCAACGCGCTTGACATGGTGCGCCGCTATCTGGCCGGAATAGGCGGGCTGGAAGAAGCCGCCTATACGAAGAAAATTTAAACAGGGGGTGTTGTCATGAAGCCGCAGAACGAAAACCGCACCGGGAAAAAACTCCCTTTCTACCGCACTCTGCTTCCCTGGAAGGGCGACAGTAGAAAGCTGATCGTTCAAAAATCCGTCAGTCTGGCCGCTGTCTGCGTTTTTCTTGGCTGCGCCCTGTTTCTGATTTGGGAACTGGTCGTCCTTCCGGCAGCCGCGGACGCGGAGCAGCAGGATATTAAGAACATCTACTATTCAAGCTCCGAAACAGGGAGCAACCCGCCCGCTTCGAGCGCGCCGGAACGCGACCCCCAGGGAAAACTGATGACCTTTCTGGAACTGCAGAAGGTCAACCCTTCCATTGTGGGCTGGATCAAGGTTCCCAACACCATCATTGACCTGCCGGTATTGCAGGCAACGAAGAAAGACCCGGAATATTATCTGACGCACGACTACCTCAACCGGTATTCCGGATACGGCAGTATTTTTGCGGACGCAAACTGCTCCGTGGAAAAGGGCAAGTCGCGCAGCATTGTGCTGTACGGCCACTCCCTCAATTCCGGCCGTATGTTTACCCAGCTCAACCGATATAAAAAGCTGGATTTTTACAAAAGCGCCCCGGTATTCAGCTTTGATACCGTGGACAGCAAGTCGCAGTGGAAAATCATATCGGTTTTTCTGACAAACATCCTGCCGGAACAGGGAAAACCGTTCAATTATTTAAAGACTTCTTTTAAAAATGACAGCGATTTTCTGAATTTTGTCTATCAGATGCGCATCCGTTCCATTTATAACACCGGCGTCAGCTTTAACAAGGACGACAGTATCGTACTGCTTTCGACCTGTTCCTACGAATTCACCGATTTCCGCGAGGTCGTGGTCGCGCGCAGGGTGCGCGATGGGGAAAGCAGCCAGGTGGATGTCTCAAAGGCCGCTTACAACAGCAAGGCGGTATACCCTGACTGCTGGTACAAAAAGAACGGCGGTACAAAACCGGTCTGGCCGGACACTTATGAACAGGCGGTAAAAAAGAGCCTTTTGTCATGGGGGGAAAAAGAATGAACGCGGGACTGGTGTTCTATTTGGCGCACAGAACCCTGTTTTGCCAAAAAAAAATAAACGAAGCTTTAGGATTTTATGATTCCGGCATTACCGATGTGAAAATTTGTGCAAAGCAGTCGGATTTAAGCCCCGCCATGGCGCACCTTCTGCGCACGCTTCCCGTTGTGTTCGTGGTCGGCGACTCCCCGGAGGCCCGGCCGGACTGCGCGCCGCCGCTTTTTAAGACCTTACATATCCCCGTCAAAACGACGGGGGAACCCAAAGGCGTTTTACGCCTGAACGGCGCGGAGAAAACCGGATACCTGATTGAAAGCTTAAATCAGGCGATTGTCGTACTGCCGGATATTCCGGAGGAACTCTCGCTGATGCTTTTGCCGGCCTTTGAAAGGCTTGCGTTGAAATTTTCCCTGTCCGGGGAATTCCCTTCCGAACCGGCGGAACCGTTCCAGCAGAGGATTGAAAATTCCATAAACACTTTGAACCCGGGGGTCTGAACTGATGATGGATCTGTTGTCCCAGATGAAAACCGTTGATCTGGTGGTAAAGTTTGTTCGCGGAGATATGCGCCGCATTACGCCTTATCCTTTTCTGCCGCAAAAGAGAAAAAGTATTCCGAAAGCGGATATCGGGGGCCTGCGTTCCTCCACGCCGGAGGACGAAGGAATTTCCAGCGAATACATTGAGCAGTTTTTTGGGCAGCTTGCCGATTCCGCCGCAATCCGCCCGCACAGCGTCATGCTGCTGCGCCACGGAAAGTTGATTGCGCAGGGCAGCTTCAAGCCTTACTCCCCCGGCTATCCCCACATGATGTTTTCCCTTTCCAAAAGCGTGACCGGCATGGCGGTGGGGATCGCCATGGAGGAAGGCCTTCTCTCGCTTGACGAAAAGGTCATTGACATCTTCCCTGAAAAGGGCGGCATGTTACGCAGTCCCAGAATCAACAGCATCACGGTTCGGCATCTGCTGAATATGACAAGCGGCATCAAGTTTAACGAGGCGGGTTCTTATGTGGAAAAAGACTGGGTAAAGGCCTATCTGATGTCCGACTGTATTTTTGAGCCCGGCAGTGAATTCAGCTACAACAGCATGAATTCCTACCTGCTCAGCGCAATTGTGTGTAAAAAGTCCGGCATGGGTCTGGTTGACTACCTGACCCCGCGCCTTTTCGCCCCGCTGGGAATAAACGGAGTAAGCTGGGAAACCTGCCCGCTGGGAATTGAAAAAGGCGGCTGGGGGCTTTATCTGCGCATTGCGGACATGGCAAAGCTGGGTCAGCTTTATCTGCAGGGCGGGCGCTGGACGGTGGACGGCGAAACGCGGCAGCTGGTACCCGAAGAATGGATTCGGGAATCGACCAGAATACAAACCCCGCCCCGTGAAAACCACCGCCCGGTGGGCTACGGATATCAGGTGTGGAATTTCAGCGCCAAGGACGCCTATCAGTACAACGGCGTATTCGGCCAGTATGTCATTGTGCTCCCTCAGCGCGACATGGTGGTGGCGATTACCAGCGGAAGCCAGAATCTGTTTTCCGACGTATCTCTGGAAATCGTTGAAAAATATTTCGGCGACAGCGCGCAGGGGATTTCCGATCATCCCCTGCCCAGAAACATCCGTGCGCTGCGCTCGCTGAAAAACCGGCTGGACAGCCTGTACGCGGTCGGTGAGACGGCGCCGAAACCTCAGAAGTACAATCCCTTTTCCCACTTTTTCCAAAAATTTTTCCACGGCGCGAAAGCCGACCGGCTTCCTCTTCTCGCGGCGGGGATCAACAGGCGGGAATACCGGCTGGAAAGCAGTCACGGCACGCTTCTTCCACTGATCCTGCAGTGTGTAACCAACAATTTTTCCGGCGGCGTCACGCGCGTTTCCTTTGCGTTTGAGCCTGACCTGTGCAGAATCACGATGTTTGACGGCGCCGACGAAAATGTGATTCTCGCCGGACTGGACGGCATTCCCCGCCGCTGTGAAGTTGCACTCAACGGTGATGTGTACACGGTGGGAACCACCGCAAAACTGACGACGGACGAAGAAGACCGCACCATTTTGATTCTGTACATTTCCTATATTGAAACGCCCAGCCTGCGCGTTATGAAGTTTATTTTTTACGGGGAAAAGCTGCTGATCCGTTTTTACGAACATCCAAGCGTGGAGGCCGCGTCGAAAATGCTGTTCGGGCTGGTCGGCGGGAGCGGAAACTCCATTGACAAAATGCTGATTGACGCGATTTCACAGCAGCGCATGGCCGGCCGCGTGGAAACGATTATGATGCCCCGCGCAAAGGGAACCATATGTGAAAAGACATAAAAATGGCGGAACCAAACTGGTTCCGCCGTTTTTGTACAAGAAGGGAGTATTTATGAAAAAGCTTGTCGTAATCTTATTTACCGGTTGACTGGGCCAGCTTTACCGTCGCGGTGAAGCTTTCGCCCGTCAGCGAACTCATCACGTTCAGTGTGACCGTATTCCCCGGTTTCTTAGCGGTAATCACGCCGGTGATCACATTCTGGCTCGTGACTGCCTTGCCGTCGATTTTTGTGATAACATCGCCCTTTTTAACACCTGCAGATGTAACCGCCGGGTTTGTTACGGAGTTGACGTACATACCGACCGGCAGGTTGTAGAAGCGGGAAGTCATCGAATCGATAAACTGGCCGGAGATCCCGAGCACCGCTCTGTCTTTGACGTAGCCGTACTGTTTCAGGTCACTGATCACAGGCTGCGCCACGTTGATGGGGATGGAGAAGCCAAGCCCTTCGTAACCGGTCGCGACAATTTTAGACGAGTTAATGCCGATGACCTGGCCGTACATGTTGACCAGCGCGCCGCCGGAATTGCCCGGATTAATGGCGGCGTCGGTCTGGATGCATTTCATGGTATAGCCGGTGTCGGAGTTTGTAATTTCACGGTTCAGCGCGGACACGTATCCGACGGTTACGCTGGAGTTAAACTCCATGCCGCCCGGATTGCCGATTGCCATAACGGTATCCGCGACCTTCAGGTCGTCGGAGGAACCGAACTCCGCCGCGGTCAGACCCGTGGCACTGATCTTGATGACGGCCAGATCGGTTACGCTGTCGCTGCCGATCAGCTTCGCTTCATATTTTGTGCCGTTTGATAAAATCACCTTGATGGTAGACGCGCCGTCCACCACATGCGCATTGGTAATGATGTACCCGTCACTGGTTGCGATGATGCCGGAGCCCTCGCTTGTCGGATTGACGGTGCTGTCTTCCCCGCTGCTGCCTGCCGCTGCGCCTGCGCCGTTTCCGCCCATTGTATATTGGGTGTTCTGACCCAACTGGTAATTCTGGATACAGACAACCGACGGCACCACCTTTTCAGCAATCTGCTGCTTGGTCAACTCACCGGTCACTGCGGCGGTATTGGTTGTGCCGCTGTTGACCAGCTTGGTGACGGTAAATGCGGGATTGCTGGAACCGGTGTTTCCCAGCTTGACATATCCGCTGTTAACCAGCGCTGCAAACCCGGTAATGGAGCCGGCTGATATCACCAGACAGCACATGACCGCCGCCAGCACTTTTACAAAAGTTTTTTTGCCGCCGCGCTTTTTTTTGCGCGGTTCCTGAAATCCCGCGGAAGCCTGCTGGGGAATGGACGGCCGCTCCCAGCTGTAAACCGGCTGTTCGTTCACCGGCTTGCTGTAATGGTAAAAATCCCCCTGCCATTCGGTCTGGTTCGCATTTCTGCGTTCCGAGTCCGCGTTATTTAAATCACGATTTGACAAATTTCTATTTTTCTCATCATCTTCAAACGGATTAAACATCTAAATCATTCCTTTCAGCGGTTATTTGCTTGCTGTGATTGTTATTATGCCTGTATTATGTGAAAAGGGTGTGATGATTAGTTTATATTTTTATGATATTTTCAAGAAAAATATGTAACGCGGATTTAACCAAATTATGAATGCGCAAAGGGAATTTATAACTATTCCAAAAATGCAGCAATGGATTTTGTTATCTTCCCCCCGCCTTCGGCGGGGGGAAGATAACGTCTGTTTTTCCATATTTTATTTGAAACTGCTATAATATCAGCACAAAGAGGATGGTTTTCTTGGTGAATACATGACAAAATATGCTATGATAGTATCAGAAAAATATTTGAACGGATGGAGTTGCATATGGTGAACGGACTGACTCATGTTTACTGCGGCGACGGGAAAGGAAAAACCACCGCCGCCGTCGGTCTTGGAGTGCGCGCCTGCGGAAGCGGAAAACGGGTGCTGATGGTGCAGTTTTTAAAAGGGAACAGCTCCAGCGAACTGATTGTGCTCAGGCAGCTGAAAAATTTCAGCGTTCTGCCCGCCCCGGCCAGCATCAAATTTACCTTTCAGATGACAAAACGCGAGTTGGAGGACACGGCCGTTCTTTGCGGAAATCTGTTCTGCAAAGCAGTCTCCGCCGTCAACGCGGGGGACTGCGACCTGCTGATTCTGGACGAGGTCTTCGGCGCGGTGAACTGCGGACTTCTTGACAATGGGGTGCTGACGGACCTAATAAAAAACAAGCCCCAGAATGTGGAGCTTGTTCTGACAGGGCGCGACCCAAAACCGGATGTTCTGGAGCTTGCCGATTATGTTTCCGAAATTAAAAAAGTAAAGCATCCCTTTGACAGGGATATTTCCGCCCGCCGGGGCATCGAATTTTGAATGTGCATCAGCCGCACCGGGAGTACCCGCACTGGCGGCACATGACGCAGCCGCCCTCGTGTTCCAGCTTCGCGCCGCACTCCGGGCAGAAGTGCATTTTCCCCGGAGTATCGTCCGCGGGCCTTTTCACCGGCTCCGGCTTCTTCGGAGAAGGCGCGGGCCATTTGCCCAGCTGAATCTGCTCTTTATAGACGCGTTCAATAGCCTTCGCAATCGCGTCCGGGCAGGAGGTGCATTTCAGGCCCGGCTGTCGGATAGTCGACGGGCAGCGAATGCCCCTGAGCTGATCGACAATGCTTTCCACCTCCAGACCGCTGCGCAGGGCGATGGACGCAAGGCGCGCAGTTGCCTCGGACTGGGAAGGACATCCGCCGGCTTTTCCGGTGTTGGTGAACACCTCGCAGATTCCCTTATCATCGTAATTGACGGTAATATACAGATTACCGCAGCCGATTTTCACCCGCTCCGTAATTCCCATCACCGTATCCGGGCGCGGGCGCGGCACAATTTGGCCATGCTCCACTGTTTCCGCAGCGGGCTGGCCTTCTTTTTTTACCTGCCCGATATTGAGTACCTGCTCGGCGCGGCTGCCGTCGCGGTAAATGGTCACGCCCTTGCAGTCCAAATGGAACGCCAGCGAATACACATGGGCAACATCCTCCCGCGTGGCGTCTTTTGAAAAGTTCACCGTTTTGGAAACCGCGTTGTCCGTCCCTTTCTGGAACGCCGCCTGCATGCGGATGTGGTACTCCGGACTGATGTCGTGCGCCGAAACAAACACCCGGCGCAGATCCTCCGGCAGTTCCGCAATATGGGCGATGGTGCCCTCCTTGGCAATGCGCTTCATCAGCTCATCGGAGTACAGCCCCCGCTTTACCAGTTCGGCCTTTAGAATTGGGTTGACCTCTATCATTTCCGTACCGTCCATGATGTTGCGGATGTAAACATAGCCGAAAACCGGTTCCACGCCGCTGGAACAGTCCGCAATAATGGAAAGGGTGCCGGTCGGCGCGATCGTGGTAATCGTCCCGTTGCGCAGCGGCCTTTCCTGCGGCAGAGTGCTTTCTCCGAACAGCGGAAACGCGCCGCGTGTTTGTGCCAACGCCGCGCTTTCCTCCCGCCCGCGCTCCGTAATGAATTTCATGACCTTTTCGCCCAGCGCGATCGCCTCGTCGGAATTATACGGAATTCCCATTTTCAGCAGGCTGTCGGCCCAGCCCATCACGCCCAGCCCGATCTTCCGCGTCTGTTTGGTGACACGGTCAATATTTTCAAGCGGATATTTATTGGCGTCAATGACATTGTCCAGAAAATGCACGGCATTTTTCACGGTTGCCCCAAGCTTGTCCCAGTCGAACTCCTGTTTTCCGTCCGCCGTTTTGAGCATCTTTAAAAGATTGATGGAGCCAAGATTACAGGATTCGTACGGAAGCAGCGGCTGCTCCCCGCAGGGGTTGGTGGACTCGATTTCCCCCTGAGACGGCACTACGTTGTCCCGATTGAGACGGTCAAGGAAAATAATGCCCGGCTCCCCGTTGCGCCACGCGGCGTCGACAATATGGTCGAATACCGTGCGGGCGTGCAGCTTGGAGACAGCCTTTTTCGTATGGGGGTCAATCAGTTCATAGTCGGTGTCCTTTTCCACCGCCTCCATGAATTTTTCGGTCAGGCCGACGGAAATATTAAAGTTGTTGATTTCGTTGTTATTGGCCTTGCAGTCGATAAAATCGAGGATATCCGGATGGTCGATGCGCAGAATGCCCATATTCGCGCCGCGCCGCGTTCCGCCCTGCTTCACGGCCTCCGTCGCCATGTTGAACACCTTCATAAAGCTGATCGGCCCGGAGGCGACGCCGCCCGTTGAGTTGACCGTGCTGCCCTGCTGACGAAGGCGCGAAAACGAAAAGCCCGTGCCGCCGCCGGACTTGTGTATCAGCGCGGCCTGCTTAATCGCCTCAAATATATCCTCCATACTGTCCGCAACGGGCAGAACAAAGCACGCAGAAAGCTGCCCGAGCGGCCGTCCGGCGTTCATCAGCGTAGGGGAATTTGGCAGGAACTCCAGTTTCGCCATCATATGAAAGAAGATTTCCTCCGTCTTTTTCACGTCGGCGTCCGCATCGTGCAGTTTGTCCGGCGCCGCGATTGCAGCGGCTACACGGTGAAACAGGCCCTCCACGGTTTCTGTGGTTTCCCCCTTTTCATTTTTTATCAGGTACCTCTTTTTTAGTACCGTCAATGCGTTCTGTGAGATGGTCATGTCCACGATTCCTTCCCTATCCTTTTTTGATACTATATATTGTATCATATTCATTTTATAAGTCAATATATTGTGAATCTTTTATCCAATAATAATCATTATAATTTTATTTTCTTCCTCAGAATCTGTATTCCGCTATTGGCTAATCAATTTTTATTCATACGTACAAATTATACATTTTAGGCCATACAATTGATAGGCTGATAGGAGCATACTAACCCGCATTATTGTATATTATATCTACAATTTATCCATTAGTTTATTTTCAGAGGAATTATGATGGCGGCAATGCCAGGATTCATTTCCATGGCACTCGTGTTGGCGCTGAGCAAAATTCCGGCATTTGCCGGGCTGAGCACCGTATTTGACACCCTGATCGGAATTCTACCCGTCGTTCTGGCGGCAATTGCCGCAAAGCAGGTTTCCGGAATGGATGAGGTCGGCCTGGTCGCCGGTATCATCGCAGGAATCCTTGCGAAAGACGGAGGGATTATCGGCGGAATGATCGCCGGTATTCTCGCGGGTATTCTTACGTATTACATCAGCAGCTTCTGCTTTAAGCACAAGGTTCCGGGGACAACGGCCAATATTGCTTCCGGAGGCATATCCGGTTTGACGGCCGGACTGACGGGCATGTACCTGATCGCACCGGCGGCGCTTTGGTTTGGCAACTCCGTCCGCTGGCTGATTGATCTTGCGCTGAACTACAGCCCCATCCTTGCGGGAGCAGTCGCCGGTCTGCTGATCTGGCCGGCTATTATCGGCGGTGTTTACCATGCCGCAATTCTTCCGATTATTTTACTGGAAATGGAGAAGGATGGCTTCAGCTTCCTCGGCGCGATCGACATGACCTGTCTGGTAATGGTATCTGCCGGTATCACGCTGGCAAATGTGCTTTTCCCGAAACAAAAAAGCGAAAGTGCGGTCGCGCTTCCCGGTTTTATTATCAATATAGCGTTTGGCACTTTCGTAGAAGCGTCTTATCCGTTTATGTTTTCCAGCAAGAAGGTCTTCGGAGGAGCTTTGGCCGCCTCGACCATCGCCGGGGCCATGGTTGGCTGGATGGGGGTAAAAGGCACCGCGTATGTTCCGGCTGTCGTCGCACCCATGCTTGCAAATCCTGGCAAAGGAATTTTCTTCCTTCTCTGCATGCTGTCGGCGACCGGGCTTGCATTCCTCCTGACCACGATTGCCAATCAGCAGGACAAGCATAAGTTAAAAAAAGATTAATGAAGATAATGGAATTGAGGTATGAATATGTTTAAAAATGACATGGATAAAAGAATGAAACAAGGAATGGAAAAGGTCTATAATGCAATTAAATTGGGCGGAGGCCACACGATCCTCAGCACAGGCATTACCGGCGACGACGCCCGTATTGCCAAAGCAGTGACCGACGTAGGAATCAAAATGCTGGAGCCGAACCACCCTGCGGTCGCGCTCGCACGCGGCCATAACGGGGTTGTCACCATGCACGCGGCAGAGCAGATTCGTCATGAAATCACCGTGGCACAGATGGCTGAGGTCACAAAGGGCGTACGCAGCGTTGTACCAAAGGATATTTACATTACCGTTGGAATTCCCGGCGGATTCACGGAAATTGTACCAAAGATTCTGACTGACGACGACTTTATTATGATGGCGCTCAGCGGCGCAGACGGATTGCATACCCACAAGTCTTCTTTAAAGGATCTTGAGGAATTGGTTCAGAAGGCACACAAATACGGACTGCTGGTGGACGCATATATTGGCAAAGAAAGTGACCTGCACACCTTTGGGCTTCCGGCGGAGACTCCCGAAGAAGTTTATAAGGTGGCAAAACAAATGGAGAGCATTGGAACCGATATGATCGGAATGATGTCGGGCATGAGCTATGAGGGTGTTGCAGCCGATGAGATTCATCCGGAAATGCAGGAGCGTTTAAAGGCAATGGTGGAAGCCGTTAAGGTTCCGACCCTTGCTGAAGGCGGGATTAATTTACATAACTTTGAAGCATTCAAAAAGACAAACGTAAACATTTTGGTTGTTGGAACCTCTTTCGACAACATGGTCGAAAAAGCAGCACAGGATGCCGTCAAAGCATTCCTTAAATAAGCTGTTTACAGTTTGTCTGCATTCTGAAAGGCAAGGTATGAAAATACTTTGCCTTTTTGTATCGGTCAAAATATGATATAATTACAATAAATTGAGGAAGGGCGGGCCGGATAAATGATGGAAAAAAGAAATTTTATATACATGAAACTGTATCTGGATATTAAAAACAAGATTGACAGCGGTGAATTGAAAGCCGGAGAACGCCTTCCCACCGAGCAGGATTACCAGAAACAATATCAGGTCAGCAGGGATACGCTCCGCAAAGCGCTTGCGAAGCTGGAACAGGATGGCTATATCACGCGCAAAGCGGCAACCGGAACCTATGTAAAATTTAAAAAAGCGGATTACGGTCTTTCCAGGATGGAAAGCTTTTCAGAACTGATGCACAAAAGAGGATTGACTCCCTCTTCGGAAATTCTCTCCATTGAAATGCTGGAGGATGTTGATAATGATGTTATGACCCGCCTTTCCCTGTCCCATGGAGAAAAAGCATATAAAATCTGCCGAATCCGCAAGGCCAATGGAGAACCGATGGCATATGAAATCGCCTATATCCCGCAAAAGATATGTCCCGACCTTCACACCCACCTGTTGGAAACCACTTCTCTTTATGATGTGTATGAACACGTTTACGGGCTCCACCTGAATCATGGCGAAATTCAGCTGGAAGCCGAGCTGCCGTCTCCCTATGTCCAGAAAGTCCTGAAAGTAAAAAGCAACTCCCCCCTGCTGAAAATGACCTGTACCGTAATGCTGGAAAGCGGAACTCCGCTGTATTACGTCCTGAGTTATTATATTGGGGAAAAATATGTTTTCTCCGCTAATCTGCCCCGGTGACAGCTATTTTTTAAACATAAATCGGGCCCCGCGCAGCGTACGCTGCGCGGGGCCCGTTGGATTCAGAAAAGATTATTCCATATTGGAGAGTTTTGCAAGATGCTCGTAATTCTCAGCTGCAACTTTCTCAGCCTTCTGGAACAGAACCTCAGCACGCTCCGGGAAGGCACGGGTCAGGGAGTTGTAACGAACCTCGCC
>Ga0183095_10547_pt1 | contig 102361 bp, 88 predicted proteins | sample BioMet4_FD_130346 | JGI IMG/M metagenome (GOLD analysis project Ga0183095, IMG submission 130346) | Microbial communities from bioreactor (seeded with sewage sludge) at LBNL, California, USA - Biofuel metagenome 4 (v2) (version 3) | ecosystem: Engineered > Bioreactor > Anaerobic > Unclassified ...
TCTCTTTCTTCTAAGCCCAGTTCCTTCTGCAAGGCATTCTTATTGGCTTTCTTGCCAGATACCCAGGAACGGACATCGAAGTTCTTCGCTAATCTCTTATCTGTCTTTGGATTCCATTCCGTGGTATCAATGCCATTGACGATGCCCCAGAGGTCTCCTCTGCGATAACGTAATACGGCATCCATCCGTTCTCCATAAGACTCTGTTAAGATCTCATTGGAATACGTTGGCGATACTGTCGTTACCTTATCGGCGTATACAATACCGGACTTCATGAAGGAAATCCCAGTATCGAACTTAATGGAACCATTATCGAAGTAGCTGTAGTCTAAGCCTAAGCAGCTTGGCAGCATATCGACGCCAAAGTTTCCCTGGAAAGCCATGTTATGAATGGTATATACATGTTTAATGTTCTGATACCGATAATCATCCGCATAACATGCATGGCACATTAATGGGATCATGCCCGTCTGCCAGTCATTGGAATGAATGATATTCGGCCACCAGTCCAGGAAATAGATCATATCCAGAACTGCTCTTTGGAAGAACGCAAACCGTTCCCCATCATCTTCATAACCATACAGTCCATCTCTTTCGAAATAGCCCTGGTGTTCGATGAAGTAATAGGTCACATCTCCAACCTTACAGGTATAGTAGGTTGCCGGCTGATTGATCCAGCCGCTGTGGATCTGTACGGTGCCGAGTCTTTCGAGTTTGCCATAGTATTTCTGAATGATTTTCTTATAGAGCGGAAGGACAACTCTGACATCATGACCACGCTTTGCAAGCGCCTTTGGCAAAGAACCAATGACATCTGCTAAGCCGCCAGTCTTGATGAAAGGCAGGCCTTCTCCTGCAACAAACAAAATAGATCTAGGCATACGATACCCCTTTCTTAGATACGGTCTCTTCTCTTAACGTAAACAGGTGCTTCGTTTGTTCCCTTGAGTTCTTTTACATGGTGAACAATCGCATACTTATCAACTAATACATGATCCAGCTTTGCGTTTTCACCAATATAGGAACCAGGAAGAATAATACTGTCCTTAACAATCGCTCCCTTACGAATCGTTACATTACGTGAAATAATTGAGTTCTTTACAGTACCCTCAATGACACAGCCATTCGCAACGACCGATCCCTTAACGGAAGAGCCTTCCGCATAGAGACTTGGTGAGGAATCGTTGGTCTGTGTATAGATTGGCCAGCCTGGTTTAAATAAGCCAGCGGCAACACTGCGGTCTCTCAGGGACATGGATAAACGGAAATATTCCGGCAGACTGTTGATGCATCCAACAAATCCCTTGATGCCATAGCCGCGGATATCCAATTCATCAATGGAATCTCTGAGAATATCCTTGAACCAGTATAAGGAAGATGTTTCGGCAGCTTTCTTTACTAATTCAATAAATAACTTCTTGCTTAAGATATAGCATTCCAATGATACAGAGTCATTCTTTTTCTTACCGCGGTTGAGATGCATTTCAACAACTCTCTTATCCTTATCCATGGTAAGAGTATCACAGCCTAAGAATTCTTCCTTGGCATTCGATGTGTTGTAGTAAAGACATGTCACATCTGCATGACTCTCAATATGATGCTGTAATACAGTACTGTAATCCAAGCTGTATACAAAGTAACTTGGTGCCATGATGACATATGGATTGTCATCTTCTTCAATGTACTGCATGTTCAGCATGAAGTTGGCGACATCATGATTGTATACGGAAGACGAGAATGTCTTTTCACCATACAGGACACGCAGCTTTCCCCGTTTGGAGTTGATATTGTAATGGGCGCCATCCCCTAAATGTTCAATCAGGTTTCTTGGCTTTTCTTTTAAATAGACCTGTACATTGGAAATACCGCTGTTTGTCATGTTGGATAAAACAAAGTCGATGACACGATATCTGCCCATGAATGCCATGGCAGGAACTGGCCGGTAATCACTGAGGCCTTCTACATTGGCATTACTGTTTTCAAAATTAATAATTCCGAGTGCTCTCATCTTGTCATCCCTCCTTACTCAACGTACTTCTTCGCAAACAGATCAATGTGTTCGCTCTTTGCGCTTCCGCAGACAGCTCCTGGTGCGACTTCAACATCGTCCGCAATAATACTGCGGATGACCTTTGCACCTTCACCAATCTTTGCGCCCGGTTGAATGACCGAGTCAATGACTTTGGCACCCTTCGCAATCACACAGTTGGTACCAACAACGGAGTTCTTCACTTCGCCTAATACAACGGCACCCTGTGTAATATACGAATTCTCAATCTTTGCATCGTCACCAATGAACTGCGGCAGTGCATTGACATCTTCGGTATAGATCTTCCAGCTCTTATCGCCCAGATCCAGCTCATTGGCATTCTTCAGAAGATCCATGTTGCTCTCCCATAAGGAGTCAATGGTTCCTACATCTTTCCAATAGCCATTGAAGCGATACGCCGCAAGTCTTCTCTTATCCTTTAAATATGCAGGAATAATATCTTTGCCGAAGTCATGAGATGACTTCTCATTCTTATCATCGGCTAACAGATACTTGCGCAGTGTCTTGTAGTCAAAGATATAAATGCCCATGGATGCCAGATTGCTCTTTGGATGTTCCGGCTTCTCCACGAATTCTTCAACCATGTCATTCTTATCGCAGTTCATAATGCCGAATCTGCTTGCCTCTTTTAAAGGGACCTGCAGTACGGCAATGGTTGCATCTGCTTTCTGCTGATTATGATATGCAAGCATCTTATCGTAATTCATCTTATAGATATGATCGCCCGATAAGATCAAGACATATTCTGGATCAATGGAATCTAAGAAGTCGATATTCTGGGTAATGGCATCTGCCGTTCCACGATAGACTTCAAATCCTCTTTCATCTGTTTCTCTTGGGGTCAATACATACACACCGCCGTCATTGACATCCAAGCCCCAGAACTGATCCTTTGCGACATACGCATTTAAAAGAACAGATTCATACTGGGTCAATACACCTACTGTTGATACCCCGCTGTTTGCACAATTGGATAACGGAAAATCGATGATACGATACTTACCACCAAAGTGCACAGCAGGCTTTGCAACTTTCTTTGTCAGGTCATGAAGACGACTTCCTCTTCCACCAGCAAGAATCATTGCAGCCATTGTGTTAGCTCTCATTATATTTGCCTCCCAATTATTGAGATGTTTCCTAAAGCTATTATATACTGAACGGCATATTTTTATCACCGAAAATCACGAATTTTGTTATTCCTTTTTCCTTTTTTTTATTTTCTTTTCAAAATTATATTTTCTTTCATAAATACGCACGCACCAGTGAGACAAAGTAAAGGGATCCTGTAATCACAACACTGCCGTCAGGATTGGTTTCTCTGCGGGCAGTATCCACAGCTTCTTGCCAAGAAGAAATTGTCTCGGCGTGTGCAATGGATAAGCCTTCCACTGTATCTGCACGGGCATTGGTAAACTGGGTAATGATCAAGCGGTCGCAATTGGCCTGCAGTAATTCCGCCATCGCCTGTCCCGGCTTATCTTTTAAGGCACTGAAGACGACCGTCAAAGGACGTGGTAAACATGGAAAGGACGCAATCAAAGCACGCATGCCTTCTTCATTGTGGGCACCGTCCACAATTGTCATCGGCTGCTTTCCCATCACTTCAAAACGGCCGGCCCAGCTTGCGTTGTGCAGTGCCTGCTTTGTTAAATCGGTGTGAATATTGATGCCTAACAGCTTGGCACTTTCTAAAGCAAGTGCCGCGTTTCTTTTTTGATAGGAAGCCAAAGAAGACAGTGTATAAATATCATGGTCAAAGCGCAGACTCTGTCCACCAATATCATCAAAGGCAGGACAGTGTACTAAATTTGCATGACTGCGCACAGCTTTATATGCAAATACAGGAAAGACCTTTTCGGGCAGATACCCTAGAACACAGGTTGTATTTTCCTGAATGATGCCCGCTTTTTCAAAGGCAATCTGCTGCAGACGGCTGCCTAAGATATTCATGTGATCGTAGGCAATCGTCGTAATGATCTCAAGATCTGGTTTGGTGATCACGTTGGTATTGTCCAACCGGCCGCCAAGACCACATTCAATCACTGCATAGTCAACGTGCTGATCCTTGAACCACAAAAAAGCGATCAGACAGTCAATCTCAAACATGCCCAGATCTTCTTGTTCGATGGCATCCACATGCGCCATCAGATACTGATGAAAGACATCCTCGCTGATCCATTCCCCATTGATGCGGATCCGATCACGATGGGATACTAAGTGCGGACTGGTAAACATACCGACCTTATACCCATGTGCCATCAGGATCTCTGCTAAGTTGTTGGTCACGGAACCTTTGCCGTTGGTGCCTGCCACATGGATTGTATGGATGGCATCCTGAGGATTGCCTGCGGATGCTAAGATGTGCTTGATTGGCAAAAGGCCATGATTCCGATTCTTACGGCTCATGACCCATTCTTCGTTATAGATTGTCATAGATTGATATTCGGGATCTGCCAGTCAATTGGCGTTTCACCGTTCTTCTCCAGGAAAGCATTTGCTTGTGAGAAATGTTTACAGCCAAAGAAGCCATGATAGGCACTCAATGGCGATGGATGAACTGTCTCTAAGACAAGATGTTTTGTTTGATCGATCATCGCTGCTTTGGTGCGGGCGTTTCTTCCCCATAACAGGAAGACGACCGGTGTCTCTTTTTCATTGATCTTTTGAATGACATGATCGGTAAAGATATCCCAGCCATGTCCCGTATGAGAATTGGCCATTCCTTCCCGGACCGTCATCGTCGTGTTCAGTAAGAAGACACCCTGTTTTGCCCAAGGCATAAGATATCCATTGTTCGGAATATCGCAGCCAAGGTCATCGTGCAGTTCTTTATAGATATTCTGTAAACTTGGTGGAATCGGTACGCCGGGATTCACCGAGAAGCACATGCCATGCGCCTGGTGCGGTTCATGATACGGATCCTGACCAAGAATCACGACTTTAATATCCGGATAATCGGTATTCTCAAAGGCCGCAAAAACCTGTGCCCGCGGAGGATAGATTGTCCTGGTCTGATATTCCGTGTGCAGAAATTCTGACAGTTGTTTAAAGTATGGCTGGCTCCATTCTTCCTGCAGCCAAGGCCACCAATGATTATGCTCCAAAAGGATCATCCTTTCTGTATCTGCGGCCGGCGATGAAGGCAATGACGCCAATTGCCGCAAGCCCGGCACCAATGCCACCGAATAAGTACCAGTTTGGTGCTTCTTTTGTTGTGGATGTCGTATCTTCCGTCGTGTCATTCAATGGGGAAGAACTTGCGACCGTGCCATTCTTGCTTTGTATATACGCAGTAACATCTGCGGAAACTAAGCCAAAGTTGCGGGAACCATTGTTCAGTAATACAGTATTGAATTCCTTCGCATCAAAACTGCTGCCTAAAGCATCTTCTGCTTCTTCCCGCAGTTCCATGAAGTATGCCAGTCCGACACCATATGGCACCAGCATGTTTGGATATTCTTCAATATAGGAAATGATGCTTGGTACGGAACTGGTCTGCAGGCCTAACTGCGAATAGTAGTCTTTTACTTCCGTCTCATTGTAGCCAAGCCCATTGACTAACAGATCTGTTGTTGCCTCCAGAACATACTGGAAGCCGGTATTCATGGCATAGTAATCTGCCAGCTGGGTATTCATACCGGAGTACTTCCACATCTCATTTTCCGAATACATGGCCCATCCCTCAGTATAGGCAAGATTTCCCATGATCAAACGCAATGGATTTGGATTGGTGCTCATGTAGTAATTGCGCTGATACATATGTCCGGCAATGCCTTCATGAGCCAAGGTCTCATAGAGATTGTTGGCATCACTGATGTTGCTGCCATTGATCTTGATGGAGTTGGATGTCGCATCATCCACTGGGCACAGTACGTAATACGCAACGATACTGTCTGTCGCAACACTGGCATCCAGATATTCCGCGTGATACGTAAAGGAAGATAATGCTGGGAACTCTTTGCTCAATTGCTGCTGCAGATAAGTCAGTGTCTCTTCCGGGGTACGTTCCGGTACGGTCTCATCCGTATTGGAATTTGCTAACGTACTCTGTGCTAACGAAAGCTTTGCAATGACATTCTTTAAATAAGTTGTACAGAGATCCACAATCTGCTGGGTTGTCTTACTGGAAGATGTGCTGGTACGCAATGCCGTCTGGTAATACTCTTTGCCCTGCGGCAGATCATAGACGGAATCGCCATACTTGCGGGTGCCCCGCATCTTTTCTAATGCATCTCTTGTCTTCTGGTATGCAGGAATGATCTGTTCCAGTACAATTTTCTGATTCTCGGCAATATACGATGCCTTTTCGGTATCACTTAAGAACGATGCCGCATTGACACTGTTGTTAAAGACATCGATCAACGCATTATCCGTTGTCTTTGCAGTAAAGCCATCAATCCATTCTTCCGTTTCATTTAACTGGGTATTTGTTAAGAAGATGCCTTTCCCAGACTGTTCCTGGGTAATCGAGATTGCTTTATCCAAGTATGCAGGAATGGTCTTTAATACCGAGATGTAATCGTCGGTATCTTCTTTATTCCGCATAACAAATTCCGTCATGTTGGTAATTAAATTGGATGTGACATCTGTATTTGGTTCAAACAGCATTTCCAAGTCCATATACTTTGCCTGGTCAATCGCTGCTGTCAGCTGATATTCGTATTCTTTATAGTCTTCCTTCTGGGTATCGCTCAGACTGTCATAATCAAATTCATGCAGCGCATCCAAAGACTTCTGGTTCTCTGCAATCACCGTCTCTTGATCCTTGATTGTGCCAATGTTCGCTTCCGGCTTGGTAATATCATATGCCTTGTAATTCACAACGTTGTAATGCATCGTTGTGTAATCTTCTTCATTCATGGCCACAAACTCACTGGTCAGGAAGGCATCAAAGTCAGAACTGCTCTTGGAACTGTCTGCGTAGGCAGCCCATGGATTCATGGATAAGACCATTGCGGCCCCGGTAAATCCTGTCAGTATCTTCTTTAATATTGTCATACGCAAGCTCCCTTCAAAAAGTATCTTCATTATAACGTAAAAGGACGCTCTTTGCAGGGCGTCCTCTTTGCATTAAGCTGACTTTTTCAGATTTGCCTGGGAAGCACCGTTGGTCACAACGACCACAACGGTATCCGCATAGCCTTTTTCTTCAATTGCTTTGCGATCAAAGGTCAGCAACTTCTGTCCTTTGGTAATCGTATCTCCCTGTTCCACGAATGTTTCAAAGCCTTCTCCGTTCATGTTTACGGTATCGACACCAACATGGATCAATACTTCAATGCCATCTTTACTGGTGACACCAATTGCATGTTTCGTTGGGAACAGCATGGTGACACTGCCGTCAAATGGCGCATAGACGATCTCGCCGTCTGGTTCAATGCCTACACTTGGTCCCATCGTCTCAGCAGAGAACATTGGATCACTGATTTCCTTGGCAGGAATGACCTTGCCGCTGACCGGCTGTGTAACTGTACCGGCATCCATTGTGAAGACATTTTCTGTTGGAACAGTTACATTCTTTTCTGCTGCTGCATCATCTTCAGAGGCATCTTCCTTCCAGAGGATGAATGTCAGTAAGAAGGCAACACCGCCGGAGATCAATAATAACAGACCATAGGTCAATGGATTCTGCGCAATTAAGAAGCCCGGAATACCCGTGACGCCGTTTGCGGTCGCACCAATGCTCATGACAGCGCCAAAGAAGGAACCGATGGCAGAGGCAATCATCGCAAAGACGAATGGCTTCATCAAACGTAAGTTGACACCGAAGATGGCTGGTTCCGTAATACCTAAGGAAGCAGATAATGCGGAAGGAATCGCAATGGTCTTTCTCTTGGCATTTCTTGTCTTCAGACCAACAGCTAAGCAGGCACCGAACTGCGCGAAGTTCGCTGCCGATGCAATCGGCATCCAGGTATTTAAGTGACCAGCACCTAACATGCCCAGTTCAATGGTGTTGTACATATGATGTAAGCCCATAACGACAGTCACTGGATAGATAGCACCCATTGCGGCTGCCCCGAATGGATTCGCTACCAATGCGGTCGCAAGTCCAAGCACCCAAGTCTCTAAGGTCGAGAAGATCGGACCAATGACCATGAAGGTTGCAAGTGCTGTTAATAAAACAGTTGTTAATGGTGTGACGAACAGATCGATCATTTCTGGTACGACCTTGTGTAATTTGATTTCAATCTTGGACATCAGATAGACGGCAATGATGACTGGGATAACATGTCCCTGATAGCCTAACTGATTGACTTGTCCTAATGTATAGCCGCCAATCTGGATTCCCTGACCGAACAGATACCATACTTTATACCCTGCGGCTGCATTCCATCCATTTGTTAATGCTGGATGGACCATCATCAGACCGATGACAGCGCCTAAGAAGGTATTGCCGCCAAATACTTTTGCCGCAGAAATTGCGACTAAGACTGGCAGGAACGCAAAGGATGTATTGGCTGCCATATCCAGGAAGCCATACCAATCAGATCCGGCAAAGGATGGAATCGCATGTCCTAAAGCTTCGACTAATCCCATCATCAAGCCGGCAGCGACGATTGCCGGTAAGATTGGAACGAAGACATCACCTAATGTCTTGACTAATCTCTTCCACCAAGGCATGTTGGCAGCTGCCGCTGCTTTGACGTCTTCTTTGGAACCTGCAGAAACACCAGACACAGCGATGAACTCGTCATAGACTTTGTTTACGGTTCCGGTACCAATAATGATCTGCAACTGACCGTTAGAACTGAATACTCCTTGTACTCCTTCCGTATCTTCGATTGCTTTGACATCCACCTTACTGCTGTCGACGATGGCCAGTCTCAGGCGGGTTGCACAATGCGCTGCAGAAGCGATGTTCTCTTTTCCCCCAAGATGGCTGAAAATCTCTTCTGCACACTTCCGATAATTCAATGCCATAATTTCTCTCTCCTTATTTTTTTATGAATCACTCAGCGTGGATCAACTGATTGATTTCTGCTACGGTAGGCATGACGCGCAATGCCCCTTTTCGAGTTGTCACAATACTTGCGGCCGCATTGGCACGCACCAACATCTTCTTTAACGCTTCTTCGTTCAAGTTCGCCAGTCCTTCTTCCAATACACTATTTAAGACACAGGCACAGAAGGTATCTCCTGCCCCTGTCGTTTCAATGGTCCCCTGCTGTAAGAATGCAGGTGCTTCGGCATGGAAGCCGTTGGCATACGCTCTGCTTCCTTTGGCACCAATCGACAACGTGATCAGTTTCAGGTTTGGATAGGTTTCCTGCAATGCCTGCACACCTTCCTCAAAGTTCCGCTTTCCGGTGAACCATAAGATCTCATTATCCGAGATCTTTAAGATATCCGCCTGTGCCATGCCCCAGGCAATCTGTTCCTTAGCGGCATCCAGAGACGGCCATAATGGTTCTCTGAGATTCGGGTCAAAGGAAATCAGACAGTGACTGTCCTTTGCGACCTGGAGTGCATACTGTGTTGCACTCTTGACTGGTTCATCGGTTAAAGATAAAGAACCGAAGTGGAAGATCTTCGCACTCTGGATCAGCTGCGCATCAATCTCCTCTTTCTTTAAATTGACATCTGCACCGGGCTTGCGGTAGAACGCAAAGTCCCGGTCTCCGTTTGGTAATTTCAGTACCAGCGCTAATGTTGTATGCACATCTTCGTCATACTTCAGACCAAGGTCAGAAATTCCCTGTTCGACAATTGCCTTGTCAAGCATATGGCCAAAGCCATCCTTGCCAACCTTGCCAAGGAATGCCGTCTTCCGATGGAACCGTGACAGCATACTTAAAACGTTGCATGGTGCTCCGCCTGGATTCGCCTCAAGAAGAGGATTCCCCTGCGGTGACATACCGTTCTCGGTAAAATCAATTAAAAGTTCGCCCAGAGCGACCACATCAAAAGCCTTTTCTTCTGCCATTACTTTTCCCTCAAATCTCTTCTTTGAGTTTACCACCGCAAAAATACAGAAAAAAGGTTCTTTGAAAAACAATCAAAAAAATGATTGTTTAAGCGGTTTACATTGTTAATATATCTAAAGTTTTAACTTTTAAATAGAAAAAAAGGATTTTGTTCATCACAAGATCCTTCGTATTAATCCTTTTTCTTTTCTTCGTGATCCGGCAGCCAGAAGTTTGGATCTCCCATGGCATTCTCCAATGTATCCCGGAACATTTCTGCTTTATCTCCCGAAGGATCTTCTTCCTTTAGATTCAGATAGGTGCAGCCAATGATACGGGCAACCGAAGCCAACAGATCAATCTCATTGGTGTCTTCTCCCAGTTCACAATGAATCAGATCGTCAGCCGGGCTGACAACGAACTTCACGTATTTGCGGTCCGTTAACAGATCTGCTTCTTCTTCACTGACAAGAGCAGAGACGAAATGACTGCTGTTCTCTTTGTCATTTTCCGGAAGATTAATTTTGTATGTCTGCATGTTCTTCCTCCGGCTTGCGCAGGTTCATCAATGCCATGACGGTCTGTTCACGGATATTCGACATCATATTGCCGAATCGTTCATAACCTTCTTCTTTATAAGCATCTTCCGGCTTGATCTGTGCATAGCCTCTGAGATGAATACTGACTTTTAAATGTTCCATGGCATCCACATGCTGGATCCATTCGCGGTCCAGTGTCCGTAAGAAGATGATCTTCTCCATCCGATGACGAATGGTCTGATCGGTATCTTTCATCCGAGCATCATACGCATTCAGAATATCTTCACTCAGTGCTTCCACCGTACTGTGCGAGCGGCTTCCGCTCCAGGAGTATGGGTCAATCTGCAGGGCATGGAGATGATCCCGGAAGGATTCTTCATCCCATTCAATGGCCTGGGCAATATCCTGCTTCACAAGTTCGGTATACAGAGGCTTGATATCCTCCATTTCCAAAGCCTGATCACGCTGGGCATAGATGGTTGTTCTCTGCTGCATCAAGACATTGTCAAATTCCAACGTCCGTTTGCGGGAATCATAATGCAGACCAACGGCACGGTCCTGTGTCTTATCGACAATGGCACGGATCTTATCTTCGTTCTCTTTCCCATTCAGGAAATTTTCGACCGCGCCTTTACTTTCTTCACTGACATACTGCTGGATCAAGTCATCTTCCATCGATACATAGAAACGGGAGAGACCTGGATCTCCTTGACGGCCAGAACGTCCACGCAGCTGGTTATCAATACGCTTGGCTTCATGACGCTCCGAACCTAAGACAACTAGACCGCCTAAGGCTGCTGCTCCATCGCCCAGTTTAATATCGGTACCACGGCCGGCCATATTGGTGGCTACGGTGACCGCTCCGACCTGACCTGCCATCGCGATGATATCTGCTTCATTTTCATCATTGCGCGCATTCAGTACAGTATGCGGAATCCGCTTCTTTGTTAACATGGCCGACAGCAGTTCATTGACCGATACCGAAATCGTACCAATCAAGACTGGCTCGCCCTTTTCATGAAGACGCATGGTCTCTTCCACAATCGCTTCATACTTTTCACGCTTGGTGCGGAAGACTTCATCTGGTTCATCTTTCCGAATGACCGGCTGATTGGTCGGCACTTCAAAGACACGCATGTTATAGGTATCTAAGAATTCATTCTCTTCTGTTTTCGCAGTACCCGTCATACCAGAGAGTTTCTCATATAAACGGAAGAAGTTCTGATAGGTAATGGTCGCTAAGGTCTGTGTCTCCTGCTTGATACCGACACCTTCCTTGGCCTGAATGGCCTGGTGCAATCCATCCGAGAATTCACGGCCTTCCATCTTACGGCCGGTGAACTGATCGACTAAGATGATCTCATCCTCACCGACAACATATTCCACATCACGTTTCATGATGTAGTTGGCACGCAGGGCATTCTGAATATAATGCACCAGCTCGGCATTCTTGCCATTGTAGATATTCTCGATTTTGAACGCTTTCTCTGCTTTCTGGATGCCCTTTTCTGTCAATGAGGCAGAACGGTCTTCGGCATCGATCGTAAAGTCGGTATCATTCTTTAAGCCCTTGACGAAACGGTCTGCCATCAGATAGTTCTGATCCAGTACTTCGCCTGGACCGGAAATGATCAATGGTGTCCGTGCTTCATCGATCAGGATGGAGTCGACTTCATCTAAGACGGCATAATGCAGACCGCGCAGGACACGTTCCCTTGGATCCATGACCATGTTGTCACGTAAATAATCAAAGCCCAGTTCACTGTTGGTCGTATACGTGATATCACAGGCATACGCTTCCTTCTTTTGCATTGGGGATAAGCTGTGCAGATTGCATCCGACACTTAATCCTAAGAAACGATAGATATCACCCATCCACTTGGCATCACGATCCGCCAAGTATTCGTTAACGGTAATGACATGCGCGCCTTTTCCAGACAATGCATTTAAATAGATTGGCATGACCGCGGTTAAGGTCTTACCTTCACCAGTCTTCATCTCAGCGATATCACCATCATTCAACAGAACACCGCCTAATACCTGAACTGGATAGGGGAATAAGCCAATGACACGTTTGGACGCTTCCCTTGCAGCAGCGAATGCGTCTGGCAGGATGGCATCCATCTTCTTCCCTTTTTCTAATTCTAAACGTAAAGAAGCGGTGACTGCTTTCAGCTCATCATCGCTCTTCTTCGCGTATTCACTTTCTTTCGCGAGGATCTTTGCCGTTACTTTTTCGGCTTCCTTGAATTCTCTTTGATCGACATTAAAGATATTACCTAATAACCCCATATACCGCTCCTTTTATCTTACACAGACGACAACACTGAGACCCGGTACCACGATGTGATCCGTCTTCTCTTCCTGGCTGTTTCCATCGCCGTCAAAGACGACCTGCCAGCCTGGCTCATAGTAGAAGTTCTTCTCATCAAACGAAGGATTGATCACGACCCGGATCAAAGACGTCTTGGTGTCTTTGTCAGAATAGTCTATATCATAGAATACTGTGCCGCCTTCCGCAACTGAAAGTCGTAAACAGCGGGCAATCTGCTCGGTCTTTTCGAAGCGGAACGCTTTATATCTGCGCCGCAGGGCAATGGCCTTTTTCGTGTATTCAATGACATCACGATTATAGTCGGCACGCTTCCAATCCATCTGATTGATGGAATCGCCGGCATTGTAGGAGTTGCTGTTGTCATTCTTGGTATCACAGAATTCGATGCCCGCATGCAGGAATGGTACACCCTGCGCGACTAGGGTCATCGCAATCATCATCTTCTGTCTTGCCTTACGGACATCATGATTCTCATTCTGGCAGCAGAAGTGCATCTTATCCCAGACGGTACTGTTGTCATGTGTCTCCATGCCGTTGATGCTCTTCTCTGGCGAATCAAAACGCATGAAGTAAGGATCGGTCAAGACATTGGCGCTCAGAGCACTTAAGACATCGTAGGCCCTATTCAAGTCACCGGTCGCATAGCCCTGTTCATACTTCTGATCATCCGACGTCTTGCCCTTGATCACATCACGGAAGAAATCATTGAAGTGGCCAATGCCCGGCATCTTATCCTGGTTGGTCAGACATGCTTTCTTTGTCCAATCCAATTGAGTCGGCATATCCCAGCCTTCGCCATAGATCATCGCATCCGGCTTGATGCCCACCGCTGCTTTGCGGATGGCATTCATCGTATCGGTATCTAAGATGCCCATTAAGTCAAAACGGAAACCATCGACATCATATAAATTCATTAATGTTTTGATGACATGGACTAAGTAGTTCCTTGCCATCGGCTGATTCGTCGCAAAGTCATTGCCGCAGTACGAACCATTGCTTAAAAAACCAGAACTGTTATAGCGGAAGAAATAGTATGGGACTGTCGCATTGAAGCAGCTGCTCTCCACATCATACAGATGATTAAAGACCACATCGAGATTCACGCGCAGGTCATGACCATGCAGCACCGCTATCATATGCCGCATTTCCTTCATGCGGACATACGGGTCATCTGGATTGGAGGCATAGCTGCCGTCCAGACTGAGATACTGGGTTGGATCATAGCCCCAGTTATAACTATCCAATGGATGGAATTCATCTAAGGTCGCAAAGTCTAAGACCGGCATCAGCTGAACATGCGTCACACCCAGCTGAGACAGATAGTTCAGTCCCGTTGGCAGACCATTGTATTTTGTATTCTCTTCACATAACGCGTTGAAGGTGCCATGTCCTAATGTTCCCGTTAATGGAGACGCTGTCATATCACGGATGGATGCTTCATAAATGATGGCATCCGTTCCTGTCACAAAGCCTTCCATCGGCTTTTTCGCGACCCGTTCTACTTCCGTCAGATCAATGACGGCGGATTCGCGGGAATTGCCATTACAAGATAAGGCATACGGATCCAGTGCTTCGGCATAGCGGCCGTTGCGCTTGATCAGATAGACATATGTCGCATGTTTCAAGTCACCCATGACTTTGGCACGCCATACACCCTTCTCGGTCCGCTTCATAGAATACGACTTCTGCTCATCGTCCATCGTGACCCGCAGAATGACATCCACTGCCGTCGGTGCCCATACCGCAAAGTCCGTATGCAGCACATGATACGTTGGTCCAAGATCGTCCCCATTGTACAGGAACATCTTGTTGAATTCCGCGGTATGTGTAATCAGACGATATACCAAAGGAACAGTCATGCCATGCTGTTCACGCACATCATAATCCACACCAAATTCCATATCTGCTGGTGCGGTCATATCATAACGGAAATTCGTATCATGTTCTTCAACACCGGTGATGACGAGATTAGTTGTCTTGCCATGCGGCCCTAAAAGAGAGAAGCTGTCACTTCTTCCGTTATAGAAATTACGATTCATCCAGATGGTTATCTTTCCGTAATCATCCAGATATGCATAAATAGCTGCCATAGTACCTATTCCTTTCAAACTCTTTTATACTTTTAACTTCTTTACTTTCCAAATATCTTTGACGTACTGTTCAATCGTGCGGTCGGAAGAGAAGTATCCGCTCTTGGCAATATTGATCAGGCACATCTTTGCCCACTGATGACGGTCCTGGTACAGTTCCTCGATCTTTTCCTGTGCTTTGACATAGGCATCAAAGTCTGCCAGTACAAAGAACTCATCATTCTTGGTCATCAATTCATTGTAGATCAGACGGAAATCATCTGGATTATCCGACCATACCGCATCTGTGAAGGTATCCATGACCTTACGGATACGGATATCATTGTCATAGTATTCTTTTGCACTGTAGGAATACTTGATGCGGTCAATATCTTCGACTCTAAGTCCGAAGATCACATCATTCTCACGGCCGACACGGCGGTCAATTTCAACGTTTGCGCCATCCATCGTACCAATCGTCACTGCACCATTCATCATGAATTTCATACAGCCGGTACCGCTGGCTTCTTTGCCTGCTGTACTGATCTGTTCACTGACATCTGTGCCTGGTACTAAGACTTCTGCCATCGATACATTGTAGTTTGGCAGGAAGACGACCTTGATCATATCCTTGACATCCGGATCATTGTTCACAACATTGGCAACATTGTTGATCAGCTTAATGACTTTCTTTGCGAAAGTATAAGAGCTGGCTGCCTTTGCCGCAAAGATATAGGTATGCTTAGGCATCCTGTAGTTTGGATCTTCTTTAATGCGTTCATACCGATAGATGATCTGCATGATATTCAATAACTGTCTCTTGTATGCATGCAGGCGCTTGGACTGTGCATCAAAGATGGAATCTGGATCAACGTGCACCCCTGTATTGCGCAGGATATAGTTCGCTAAAATTTCCTTACGTTCATGCTTGATCTTCAGGAATTCTTCCTGGGTGCTCTTGGAGTCCACAAAGTCCATCAGTTTCTCAAAGTCTTTGTAGTTGGACTGATACGAAGTACCAATCTTCTTATCCAGGAGTTCTCTTAACTGCGGATTGCTGTAGAACATCCATCTTCTTGGCGTAATGCCGTTGGTCTTGTTTGTGAAGCGTTCTGGGAACAGATGATAGAAGTCCCGGAACAGATCATTCTTCAAGATCTCAGTATGGATTTCCGCAACACCATTGACGTGGTTGGAACCAATCACCGCCAGATTTGCCATATGGACATTGTTTTCCTTGATGATGCGCAGACGCTGGATCATATCATGATCATTGCCGCAGCGGTCACTCAGCCACATCACAAAGCGGCGGTCTGTTTCCTGAATGATCATATAGATACGCGGCAGCAGGTTCGACATAATGTTGACCGGCCACTTTTCCAATGCTTCCGACATGACGGTATGGTTGGTATACGATACCGTTTCTTTTACGATATCCCATGCGTCATCCCAGCTGAAGCCATAGTCATCCATTAAGACACGCAGTAATTCCGGAATGACTAAGACTGGATGGGTATCATTCATCTGAATGGCAACTTTCTTGCCTAAGTTCTTCAGAGTTGGATTCTGTTTTAAATGCGAACGGACGATACTGTTGACGCCAGCGGAGACAAAGAAGTACTCCTGCATTAAACGCAGATACTTGCCTTCATCCGTACTGTCATCTGGATACAGCTTCTCCGTAATATCATCGACTAACGATAAGTAGTCTCTTGTATTTGCCGTGCCGCTTTCTTCACTTGGTTCCGCACTCCATAAACGCAGTGTATTTGTGGTCTTGGTATTGGCACCAATGATTGCCATATCATAAGGGACCGCTACAACACGGATTGGATTGATGTGCTGGAAATGCATATTGCCGTTATGATCATATGATGTTTCAATCTGGCCATAGAAGTTGACTTCGACCGCATGCTTCGGCTTGCGGATCTCCCATGGGTTGCCATACTTCATCCAATAGTCCGGTACTTCGACCTGTTCTCCTTCATGGTTGATATACTGCTTGAACAGACCTGATTTATAACGGATACAGTTGCCATTCAGTGGATAGTTCAAAGAAGCACCGCTGTCCATAAAGCAGGCAGCCAGTCTTCCCAGTCCGCCATTGCCCAGACCTGGATCCAATTCATATTCGGCCAGTTCGTTGTAGTCAATATTCAATTCCTGCAGGCCTTCTACGACCATGTCATAGATGCCTAAGTTCTGCAGATTGCTGGTAAGCATGCGGCCAATCAAGAATTCAATTGAGAAATAATAGATCTCACGGGCATCCGCATCCTTTGCGGCAACCTTTGTGTCACGCCAATTGACATTGGCATAGTCACGTACCATCTTGGCCAGCGCAACATACTTTTCCGTTGGATGAGTCTCTTCGACCGTACAGCCATAGGACTCTACTAAACGTCGGGTAAACTCCTTTTTAAACTCTGCTTTATTTTTAAACATACTTACTCCTTTGTATTTTTCTTCACGCACAGCCACATTGCGGCATATGGTGCAAGCTTGATCGTGATCTTATATGGGAAGAGGGCATGTTCTTCCGGATTCTTGAATGCTTTGAGCGGTTGGGCATTGACCATGTCACAGCCGTCATAGATTTTGCTTTCGGTATTCAGCACTTCTTCATAGGTACCGGCCTGCGGCACGCAGATATCATAGCTGTCATAACCGATTGGCAGATCATTGCAGATGCAGACAAGAATTTCATCCTTCCCCGTCCGATAGAACGAGTAGACACTCTGCTTTGCATTATCCGCATCAATCCAATGGAAGCCCTTTGGATCATCGTCATATTCATATAAACATGCATGCGTACGATAGAGCTCATTCAGATCATGCGTGTATCTGGCAAATGCCTGGTGGCGCGGATAGTCCAGCAGGAACCAGTCCAGTTCCTTCTTTTCATCAAATTCCCGGAAGGACGCAATCTCATTGCCCATGAAGTTCAGTTTCTTGCCAGGATGTGCATACATGTATGCATACAGGTTCCTGACCTGCGAGAACTTGGCATCATAATCACCCCACATCCGGTCGATAATGGTCTTCTTGCCGTGGACATTCTCATCATGGCTCAATGGCAGCAGGAAATGTTCACTGTAATAGTATGCCATAGAGAAGGTCAATTTATGATGATCATAATTCCGGTACAGCGGATCGGTCGCATAATACTTCAGCGTATCATTCATCCATCCTAAGTCCCACTTGTAGTGGAAGCCTAAGCCGCCATCCAGCAGACTACCGGTGACTTTTGGATAATCGGAGGAATCCTCCGCAATCATCAAGACGCTTGGAAAATTCTGCTGAATGTAATAGTTCAAACGTTTTACGAAGTCCAAGGAACCCTGGTTGGTGCCGCGGTCCCGGTTGCCAGCCCAGTAGATCAGGTTGGATACCGCATCCATCCGGATGCCGTCCATGTGATAGACATCACACCAATATGCAGCGGCACTCATCAAGAAGGAACGTATTTCTTCCTTCCACAGATTAAAATTCAGTGTGCCCCATTGAGACTCTGCATCTTCCTTCTTGGCATATTCATACAATGGTTCCCCATCAAAGCTGCATAGGCCAAACGCATCCTTCACAAAATGCACCGGCACCATATCCATGATGACGCCAATGCCGTTCTCATGACATGCATTCACAAAAGACGCAAACTCGGTAGGATTGCCATACCGTGAAGTCACTGCGTAGTATCCGCTGGCCTGGTATCCCCAGGAACCATCAAAAGGATATTCATTCAATGGCATGAATTCGATATGGGTATATCCATTCTTTTTTACATATGGAATCAGGTTCTTTTCCATCATTTCATACGTGTATGGAAATTCCCCGTTCTTCTTCCAGCCGCCGGCATAAACTTCATAAATATTCATCGGTGCATGGTAATCAATTTTCCGTGCCTTCATCCATGACGCGTCATGCCAATGGATATCTTCTAAGTTATATGTCTTCGATGCGGTCTCCGGCCTTGTCTCTGCATAGAACGCATAAGGATCTGCTTTATCGATTGGATTTCCATTGCGGTCTTCCAAGCGGTATTTATAGGAATCCCATTCTTTTACATCTTTTACAAAGACGCTCCAGATTCCCTCAAAGTCCGTCCGCTGCATGCGGATCGGCCGCTTTGCCCAATCAGTGAAGCTTCCCATGACAAAGACATTCCGTGCATGCGGCGCATACACAGTAAAACGAACGCCCTCGCCACCTTCATATGTAAAATGTGCGCCAAACAACTTATATGCGTCAATGCAGTGGCCTTGATGGAAGTTTTCTGCAATCTTGCTTAAATCCATCGTACCCCCTTCTGCTTTATGGAATAATTTAACGTTTTAATTATACAATGAATGGCTCTCTGAGACAAAAAAAGGCCACAAAAAAACAGCATTTATTCACATAAATACTGTTATTTTTTGAGTATTAAGCCAGAATTGGCTTTACTGCCTTGGCCAGAGCTTCTCTTTCTGCTTCCGCTTCGGCTAAGTCCTTGCCCAAAGTAGTGAAATAGGTCTTGATCTTTGGCTCCGTACCGGAAGGTCTGACAATCACGACCGCACCATCTGCCAAGTCATACCGCAGGACATTTGCCTTTGGCAGGCCCGTAGAAGCTGTGTCTTCGTAGTCTGTTACCTTGACGACTGCCTTGCCGGCAAATTCCTTTGGTGCATCTTTCCGCAGACCAGCCATAATGCCAGCCATCTTATCCATACCGGATAAGCCTGGGAATTCAAAGCTGTCAACGGCATTTAAGTATCTGCCATACTGCTGGTAGATCTCTTCCAGTCTCTGCTTGATCGAAGAACCAATGCTTCTGTAGTACGCTGCCATCTCACATATAAGCATACTGCCGACAATCGCATCCTTATCGCGGACATATGGTCCTGCTAAGTAGCCATAAGATTCCTCAAAGCCAAAGATGAAACGGTCCACTTCACCCTTCTCTTCCAGCTTGGCAATCTGATCACCAATCCACTTGAAACCGGTCAAAGTATGACGCAGTTCCACACCATAGTGTTCTGCGACCTTTGCGGCCAGCGGTGTGGATACGATGGATTCCACGGCAACTGGATCCTTTGGCATCGTTCCTTTTTCTATCCGTCCGGCACAGATGTAATCCAATAAGAGCACACCCATCTCATTGCCGGAGACAAGTTCATACGAACCATCCGGGCACTTCATAGCGATACCGACACGATCTGCATCCGGATCGGTTGCCAGCATCAGATCGGCGCCGGTCTTCTCAGCTAACTCTAAGCCCTTGGCCAATGCCTCCCGGATCTCCGGGTTCGGATAGGAACAGGTTGTGAAGTAGCCATTTGGATACTCCTGTTCCGGTACAATTGTAATATCGGTAATTCCCATATCATTGAGGACATGGGTCACTGGGACCAGCCCTGTACCATTCAATGGGGAATAGACCAGCTTTAAGCCTGCGGTCTTGCATAGACCCGGTCTGACCTGTCTCTTTTCAATCTCGGTATAGAGAGCGTTCTTACAGTCATCCTGTACGAACTGGATCAGTCCCTTTTCTACCCCTTCCGCAAAGCTCATATACTTTGCGCCTGTCAAGACATCGGTCTTCTGGATGGAATCATATACGACCGCAACTGCATCATCAGTCATCTGGCAGCCATCTGGTCCATACGCTTTATAGCCATTATACTTGGCTGGATTATGGGAAGCTGTGACCATAATGCCTGCATTGCAGTGATAGTATCTTGTCGCAAAGGATAATGCCGGTACCGGCATCAATTCATCATAGATCCGTACATGGACGCCATTGGCAGCCAATACCCCTGCTGCTTCTCTTGCAAAATTCCATCCCTTTAAACGAGAGTCATAGGAAACAGCGACCGTCTGTGTACCGCCCTGGGTCTTGACCCAGTCAGCCACACCCTGGGTTGCCTGACGGACCACCCAGATGTTCATGCGGTTGGTGCCTGCACCTAACGTTCCGCGCAATCCTGCCGTACCAAACTGCAGGGCAACCGCAAACCGTTCCTTGATTGCATCTTCATCGTCTTTGATGTTCTGCAGCTCGGTCTTCAGATCAACATCCAGCAGATCTGCCTGCAGCCATCTCTGATACTCATCCTGATATGCCATAATTATTCTCCTTTAAGTTTAAAAAAAGAGAGAAGCTCATTTGCATCTCCCTTTTACTTCCTGCTTAATACTACTTAGGCAATTACTTTCTGAGCGCGAAGTACATCTTCAATTGTCTTGATTGCGACATCTTCGTCATCACCTTCACAAGATACGGTGATTTCGGACTGTGTCGGAATACCAAGAGACATAACACCCATAATGGACTTCATGTTTACTGAACGTCCCTTATAAGCTACCTTTACTTCACTCTTAAACTTACTTGCCGCATTAACAGCTACTGTAGCTGGGCGTGCATGTAATCCAACAGGGTCAATGACTGTGACTGAAATCTGCTTCATAGATAGAATATTCCTCCTATTTCAATACCTAGTGCTATTTTAATACACCCGCGTTTTAGTTACAAGCGCTTACACCTAAAATATTTTAAAACCGCTATTTTATTACGTTTTTTAGGGTTTCTTTTTGTTTACCAAAGAGTAAAAATACACAATTTCTTATTTATGATACGGTTCGTGATGGAGGATGCGGAATCCCCGATAGATCTGTTCCAGGACAATGATCCGGCACAGCTGATGCGGGAAAGTATTCTTCGATAAGCACCAGCGCTGATCTGCCCGGGCAATCAATTCATTGGATACACCCAGGGAACCGCCAATCACAAAGGCAATCTTACTGCGGCCGGAAGTATACAGATCCTGGATCTTTTCCGATAGCTGCACGGAATCCATCGTCTTACCGGCAAGGTCCAGCAGAATGACATATTCATCTTCTTTGATCCGGGAAAGAAGACGTTCGCCTTCCTTCTTTTTGACTTGTTCATTTTCAGCGGCACTGTTGGACTCCGGTGCTTTCTCATCCGCCACTTCGATCATTTCTATCTTATCGTATGCCTGAATGCGCTTGAGATATTCCTGGGCACCTTCCTGCATCCATTTTTCTTTCATGCGTCCGCATGTAATTAAACGGATCATTTTAAAGTCACACCCATCTGCTGGGAAGAACCATCCCGTGTCACCGTCAGCATCACGGCATCGCCTGCCGCATGCGAGTATAACATTGCATGCATGTCATCCTCACTCATCACAGTCTTGCCATCCATGGCGGTAATCAAGTCCCCTTCCTGCAGCACTTTCTCCGCAGCAGAATCTTTCTGCAGAGCAGTGACCACAACCCCTGAGGTCATATCCAAGGCAATGCTTTCGGCATTCTTCTCATAGGAAGTCATCTTTGATACACTGCGTCCGACCACGCCAAGATTTCCACGGGTGACCGAACCATTATTTTTCAATTCCGCATAGACGCTGCGCACTTCATTCATAGCAACCGCATATCCCATGCCCATCTGGCCATTGGTTGGCTTTGGGACAAGGATGCCGATCAGTTCGCCAGACAGATTCAATAAGGCTCCGCCGACATTTTCATCACTGACGGTCACATCTGCTTCTAAGACATTGCTGATCCATTGTCCATCCGTTGCCATCGGCATCTGCATCACACCGCTGACTGGTCCAGAACTGATCATTGCACTGTCGCTTGCCCGACGGCCGCCCATCGCAATGACGACTTCGCCTGGATTGATCAGAGTGCTGTCGCCTAATTCAATGGCAGTCAGGGTAAAGCTGGTCTGTACTTTCACTAACGCAAGATTGGTCTCTGGGTCGATGCCCAGGATCGAACCGGAAGTACTTAATGTATTTTCAAACTGTACATCTACTGGATTTACAGCGGTCAATCCCTGTGCAGTCGTCATGATATATGCAGTATCTTTATCCACTGAAACAATGACACCGCTGTTCTTACGATTTGCCTGGGAGACCATCACAAAAGATACTTTTGCTGTATCAACTGCTTTGGTAATCTCCGTCTGATAGCCATCGACTGTATTCTGAATGACTGTCCGATTATCTGAGCCTACCGTTGTATATTTATAGACTCTGACCGTGAGCCAGACATTCCAGACCAATAGCGCAGCTAACGCTGCCAGGATTACTTTCTTCATCACTTTCCCCCTTCTGGATCATTTCAAACTGTCCGGCAGCAGAAACGACCAACTTTGGATTTAAAGCTCCTTGATGCGTACGCAGTGCATCACATACAGTATGCAGTGCTTTCTCACGCGTATTCCCCTGCTGTGAAATATGTGCTAAGTAAATGACTTTGGTATTCTCCCGTACAACGTGATTGAGAATCTCAGCACATGCTTCATTATTCAGATGGCCTTCATCACTGTTGATCCGTGCTTTGACGTACTGCGGACGGCTGGTCCGCATCAGCATCTGCACATCATGATTGCTCTCCATTACAATATAATCCGATCCGGCAATCAATGGATAGTACCGTTCATTTAAATATCCCGTATCTGTAATATATGTCAGTTTCTCCTGACCATCTTCAATTACATAGCCGGTTGTATTCAAGGCATCATGCGACAGTGCAATCGGTGTGATCTGCAGATTGCCGACATTGAATACCTGCAATGGCCGTACTCGGAACGTATCGATGTCTTCCATTTCAATTGGTGAATAGATATTCAGGTCCTGAAACATACGGATCTGCGAGACATGATCGGAATGATCATGTGTAATCAGCAGGGCATCCGTCTCTTCCTTTGTATGATGCAGCTGTTCAAAACAAGTTGTTAAATATTTCTTCGTTGTACCACAGTCAATCTGTACAACGGTACCTTCATCTTTTAAGAGAAAACAGTTTCCTTTGGAACCGGAAGCTAACAGCGCAAAATTCATCATCCACCAATTGCCTCACAGGATGGGAAGCCCGACACTTTACATGCATTCAACATTTCATCGTTATGCTCGATGTAGAAATGCACATGCGGTCCTGTTGCCTGACCAGTCATGCCGATATGACCAATGACCTGTCCTTTCTGTACCACGTCGCCTACTTTTAAATCGGATGGCAGACGCATATGTCCGTAATACGTAATATATCCGTTGTTATGATCAATCATGACATAGTTGCCATTGACTGGTCCATACGATGATTCAATGACGGTGCCGTTATCTGCCGCATACACGTCGCCCCATGGATCATAGGCATCCGCAATATCCACACCTTCATGACCATAGTAGCAGCCATACCCGCAGGTGATTTTGGCATTGTCGACCGGATACCGGTACGAACCCGTGCCGACATTGCTTGGCTGTTTGGAACCAACTGCCACAATTTCCTGCACCGGCTGTTTGGTATCAACGCTGGACTTTAAGGTACCATTCGTCAATACACCATTCACCCATTTCTCAACATACAGCGCGTTGCGGGTGCCGTTCATTCCTGACTGTACGATCTGTGTCGTATTCTTGACCAGGTTTTCATCCTCTTTAGTCACGGTATCAAAATAAATATCTTCCTGCTGCAGTTTCTCGCGATTGACAATGATATCAATCGGCGATTCGAAGTATGTAATGCACAGCTTCATCCCTGCTTTCAGGATCTGGTCTTTGCTTGTTAACTGATCTCGGTTGATATTGATCAGCTGGGTCGCTGATAAGCCGTAATTCTTTGCGCCGACACCGGCAACGGTATCGTATTCCTGCACCGTATAGTATTCCCGTTCGGTATGATCCCCGTATTCCAGATACTGCAGGATCTCTTCCTGACTGGTCTTGATCTCATCCGGTGATGCATTCTTGCGGGACTTGGTAACGTTCTGCACAATGGTCATACTGACATCCTTTGTGCCGAAGCTGGTCAAGTCTGTGACCTTGCTGCCATTCTGCAGGCTTGCCAAGGACGCGGGATCAATAAAGAAAGAAATATACTGGTTCATTGCCGCATCGTACATCTTTTCATCCGAGACATAGATCTCCGCATAATCGCCATTCTCATCCGAGAAGGTAATTGCGGTGCTCTCTAATGTATATAACGACTTGCGGTCCAGATAATTCAGAATCTGATCATCTACATCCGTGAAGGAGAAGTAACTTTCTTCATCCGTCATATAGACATTGCGTCCTAAATGACATGCAGAGGATGGATACTCTTCTTCATACTTGTCATGATAGACTTCCTGCAGATGTGCATTCAGTTTAGTGAGATCCGTGATGGTTCCTAAATATTCCCCATTGGAATACATCCGGTGGATCATCTGCGGTTCTTCTTTGACCTGTGTGATCTTCTGCTGGAACATTCCTTCGGAAGTTTGATCCAAGGCCGCCTGCGTTGGATTCACGGTAGACGAAAAAGATGGGATAAAAACAACGATCAAAACCGCCGCTGCAAAACAAACGATTAAAATCATTAACTTCTTTCCCATACGTTCTCCGTTTCTTTAGTCTTCGGTAATACCCTGTGAATTCTCTAAGTTGTATAACGCATTGGTTGCCGCTTCAAAGGCAACATTGATTCTGCCGGTCGAACCGTTTCTATGCTTGGCAATATTGATTTCCAAACGCTCACTGCCGTTCTGCTCGGCTTTTTCTTTTAATTCATCGTTATAGTAGGATTCTCGATACAGCATCATAACAATATCGGCATCCTGCTCGATTGCGCCGGATTCACGCAGATCACTCAACATCGGCTTTTTATTTTCACGCTGCTCGACGGTACGGTTCAGCTGTGACAAGGCTAAGACCGGCACCTTCAATTCACGTGCCAATGCCTTTAAGGAACGCGAGATATCCGAAACTTCCTGCTGACGGGATGCTTCACTGCCATGGGAAGAACCGGTAATCAGCTGAATATAGTCGATCATGATCAGATTCAGGCCATGCTCTGCCTGCAGCTTTCTGCACTTAGAGAAGATCTCCGGTACTTTGACACCTGGTGTGTCATCGATATAGATCTGTTCGGTCTTCAATTCCGAAGCGGTCTCATTGACCTGGTTCCATTCTTCATTCGTCAAACGTCCTGTCTTCAGCTTATCGCCTGGGACATGGCTCTTGGCACTTAATAAACGCATTGCTAACTGTTCTGCTGCCATTTCCAAAGAGAAGATGGCAACCGCACCCTTTGGCTGATAGGCCGCAACATTCATTGCCAAGTTCAGCGCAACAGCAGTCTTTCCCATAGATGGACGGGCTGCTAAGACAAGCATATCGCCTCTCTGCAGACCATGCGTGACATGATCGAGATCATTCAAGCCGGTCTTCATACCAGTAATATCACTCTTGTTTTCTGACATCTTGCTGATCTGATCCAGAACACTGGTCATCAATTCTGTGGATGTCTTAAAGTTTCCTGCCTTCCGATTCCGCGAGACATTCAAGATGCTCTTCTCTGCCGAATCCAGATAATCATCAATATCTGTCTGTCCTTCCAGACCATCTGCCGCAATCTTTTCCGCCGCATCGATCATATTGCGCATCAATGCTTTATCTTTGATTGTATTGACATAGGTCTTGGTATTGGCAGAAGTGACTGCCGCATTGGAAAGCTCCGTCAGATACGTATATCCGCCGGTCTTCTCGGTCAGGTTCAGATCCTTTAAACGCGTGGATACAGTCGTCAGATCGATTGGTTTTCCTTCTTGATATAATGCCGCGCATACTTGAAAGATCCTGCGGTTGGCATCCAGGAAAAAGTCATCTTCACTCAGTCCTTCTTCAATTGCCGTACGGGCAGCGGAAGGATAGACCATCATTGTTCCAAGTAAGCTCGCTTCTGCTTCTGGTGCAGAAGGCAGTGTCTTTGCCATGTTATTTCTCACTTCCTGTCAAATGTACGTTGATTGTACCAATGACCCCTTTATGTAATTCCACTTTCACCTTGGTCGTGCCAAGAGACGCAATTGGATAGGTATCAATGATCTTGCGCTTATCCACACGGATCTCTTTCTTACGTAATTCTTCAACGATCTGCTTGGTCGAGATGGAGCCAAATACTTTACCGCCATCGCCGCTCTTTACACGGAACTCTAAGACTGTTTTTTCTAATGTCTTAGCAACTTCCTTTGCCTTTTCTACTTCGGCAGCTTCTTCCGCTGCTTCTTCGGCTTTCTGTTCCCCTAAGATCTCTAAGCTCTTCTTTGATTCTGGTACAGCTAAGTTTCTCGCAATCAGATAGTTTCTTGCGTAGCCATCCGATACATCAACAATCTGTCCACGCTTGCCAACTTTCTTTACATCTTCCTTAAGAATCACTTTCATCTGTTTCATCCTCCTTGTTGTAGTCATCAATGGCCGCAAGCAGCTCTTCCTTCAGAGTATCCAAACTGCACTTGGATCTCTGCACCGCTGCTGCAGTCATATGTCCGCCGCCATTCATGTTTTCCATGATGACCTGCACATTGATGTGGCCATCACTTCTTGCGCTGATTGCAGATTCATTATCTGCATCGTTGGCAATCACGAACGCGCCTTGTACGCCTTGTACACTTAATAAACTATCCGCCACCTGGCTCATCATCGAACGCGTCATCACATGGTCTTTGACCACCGCAATGACAATACCGTTTGGATACCGTTCACTGTTCACAGCAACCTGTGCCTTTAAGGCAAAGTCTTCAAACGAATCCTTCAACCAGCCATACGCACGATTGGAATCTGCACCCATATCTTTTAAGGCTGCTGCTGCATCATACGTACGGGCACCTGTCCGTACACGCCATGTCTGTGTATCGACAATCATACCGGTCAGCATGATCGTTGCACTGATTGGTGATAATTCCATCGTATTGGAAACGAATGGGATCATTTCCGTCAGCAGTTCACACGTCGAACTTGCACCGGCTTCAATATAGACAAGCACCGGCTTCACGCCCATTTCCGTACTTCTGCGGTGATGATCAATGATCACAACACGTTTTGCATTCTCCAACAGCTTGGAACCATTGGACTGCTTGATGTTGTGGTGATCTGTCATGATGACAAGGGTTGTATCCGACAGATGATTCATCGCTTCACTTTCCGTAACAAAATTCACTTCTTTATTTACTTCATCGGCATTTTCCTTTAAGGCTGCCGCAAGTTTTTCTTCAATGCCGCCGGTCTTGGCAATAATGATTGCCGGCTTATGCAGAGACTCTGCCATGCGTGCAATACAGATAGCACTGCCGATACAGTCAAAGTCTGCTGTCTTATGGCCGCAGATAATGACATTGCTGGAACGCATCATCAGATCACGCAGCGCATGTGACATGACACGCACTCTGACCCGGGAACGCTTCTCGGCTGCTTCGGTTGATCCACCAAAATACTTCACTTCTTCGCCGTATGTCTGCATGGCGACCTGGTCGCCGCCTCTAGTCTGGGCAAGATCCATCAGGTTGGTCACCATCTGATCCAGCTGACCAAAGTCACTGGTACCTCTGGCAAAAGCCATGGATAACGTAATGACCATGTCCTGCTTCAATGCACTCTTACGCACTTTGCCTAAAATGGAGAAATGATCTGCCGCTAGATCGGAGAAGATCTTTTCATCCAGGATCAATAAGTAACGGGAACTGCTGAGACGCTTGGTAAAGATGCCATGTGCATCACAGTACTCTAATAATGGTGTACGGACAGCCGCATTGACAGCGCCCTCTTCCATCTCATCCCCATAGGAATTGTTTTCATCATAGTTATCCAGCGAAGCCGCACCGATGACAATATGCTCATCATGATACTTCTCTTTATATTCTGTTAATTCCGTCACATCCTTAAAGAAGATCATTGGTTCATCTTCCTTGCGGTGCATCTCATACGTCCGGTTATCCAGCTGGACAAGTGCTGTATCTTCCTTGCCGGAGATCAAATCATCTGCCTCTGGGATCCAGGTCAACACTTTCGAACCAATCCGGTTGATATTCCGTACTTTGAATAATTCACTCATCCAGGTAATGACATAATCATCGTCATAGATGATCATGCCGACTTCTCCGGTAATGAATGCTTCGCCTGCCGCATTGCCCAGGACATTCTTGACGCCTACGGACTGTTCTTCAGAATATTCCTGATATTTTTCAAACAGGAAGAAGACAATTGCTGCCTCACTGATCAAGAATAACGCCGGCACCATCACATCAAAATGCAGAGATGCATACAGCGCAACTAAAATCGCTGCTTCTACAATCAGCACAATGATCATGATCCGTTTTAAACCATTGAATTTCTCATTCATTTTTGAAACCCCCCAGCATCATTTTGTGATGCATGTCTGTGGTGATATATAAGAAGCCAAGCAGGGACATGAGCAGTCCGCTTGTCATCAGCATAATAATCAATGCCAGCAGCACTAAGACAAACTGATTCATCCGTGTATGGATACTGAGATACAGTACCGTCGCAACAATGCCGTAAAAAGAAAGATACATCATGCCGACAATGCCAATTCCTTCCATTGCCATCTTCAGCACGTCACTGTTGATGGTCTGGCTCAAGGCATAGTAGAAACATACCGTACAGCAGATTGCGAGATACCCGCTCCACTTTGGCGGCTGATAAGCCGATAACGGTGTGCTTGGCGGAACATGTATATGGAGACGGCGGAATAACAGCCGGGAAAATAAATGAAGCACTAAGGCATCTAAGATGCCGGTAAAGACAACCGAGACCAGAAGGATACTCGTAATCAGCTGTTCAATATTCAGGGATGCTGGGATTTCCATGTTCATCTGCGAAGAATACTGCGTGAACATATTTTCCATTTCCTGTACTTCACCCATCGGATCATAGCCAAAGAAAGACGCAAAGACTAAACTTGTCAGCACTTCTGTCAATACGGAGGCAATCATGGTGCGCACAACCAGTTTCTTTGTGTCGACTTGATCAAAGATTCCGCATCCATACAGCATGCCAATAAAGGATTCACACGCTACCAATGCCAGCGTTGCCGGCGTACTGATGATGGCGGCTAAGATCAATACCGACGCATAGACCATCCAGCTGTTCTTCCAGCCATATTTGGCACCATAGAAGACCATAGGCAAAGGAAACAGAAATAACACCGTTCCCTGTAATAATCCTGCTGTCTGCCGGTCAATCAGCAGAACAACTCCGATAATGGCTGCCATCATGGCGCCATCGGTCAATTTTCTCACATCATTTTTCATAGGAATATCTGCAGTCCACGACAAAAAACACGCGTTTTCTGCTTGGCTCGATTATACCATAGATACACTCTTTCGACCGAAAAAGGGCCCCGCATTTCATGCAGAGTCCCTGTTCCAACTGTCTGCCCGCGTTCCTTTGCGTCCTATCGTCCATGATAACTTCTCGGCTGGATCGCTTTTCCCTTGGGAGTACAGTCTGAATCCTTCTTTGTAAGATTATTATAGACCATGAAAAAAGCGGGAAACAGTCTTTAACGGCGCCCCCGCTTCTGCTATAATTATATTTATGAGAGAAGAGCAGATCTTCTCTTTTTTAGATCAAAATCCCCTTTAAATGGTCTATCTCGTGCTGAATGATCTCGGCGGTGAAGCCTTGGAAGACCCCAGTATGCGTATGCAGGTCTTTGTCTTGATAGCGCACGGTGATCTCTTGATAGCGGCGGGTACTGCGGACCCCCGTCAAAGACAGACAGCCTTCCGATGCCTCATACGGTCCCTTTTCCTGGGTAATGACTGGGTTGAACATGAGCAGGATCATATTTCCGGTATCGACCACAATCATTGCTTTATTGACACCAATCATATTGGCTGCCATGCCTACGCATCCTGCATGATGTGCCCGTAATGTATCCAAAAGGTCCTGGGCTGTCGATAAATCTTCTTTCCCTGCTGGTTCCGCCTTACGGTTGAGGAACAGCGGATCTTTTACAATGGGACGAATCATCTGTCAGCTCCAATCTTATCAAGCGCAATCCAGATGCGGCAGTACAGGTATTCAAAGATCAATGCTAAGACAACATTGGTAATTACAATTCCCCAGCCCAGCTGACTGACATTCAGGAAAGGATACGGGTACTGTGCACCTCCTAAGCCAAACCCAAAGCCGGCAGCACCAAGACCAATCGCTAAAAGGTTATAGACCAGCGGAAAGGCAAGGACATACAAGATCTGTTTCTTCCGGAAGTAGTGCTTTGGACCAGCAAGATAATCTAAGACCAGGAGCACCGGCAGAACATACTGCAGCAATACTAATGCTAAGAAATCCGGGCCAACAAGAGATGAATGCATGGGACCCAGATACAGAATGCTGACAAAGGCCATCCCCGTGGAATTGACCAACACCGTCAACCGCATTGCACTGGAAATGACGCCGCGCCCGCCAACCTTGAGATAACGGATCTCCAGCAAGTGATAGACAAGTGCCCATAATGCATTCAGGACTGTAAACATGGTAAAGGGACGCCATTGAAAAGATCCTTCAAAGACACCCGACAAAAGAATGACCCCTGCCAGAATGTCGAGGATACATAACCATGACACTAATTTTTCCAGTTTCCTTTTTCTCATAGAATTCCTTTATCAATCCCCATTTTCTTTAATACCCGCGGGGTCTCTTGTTTTACATAATTCAAGAATGTCCGCGAAGCCAAAGACATTTCTTCTTTCTTTACATATGCTAATGCGATTGGCCGCTCAATCGGTTCCTTGATGTGTTTCCAGACAATCCCTTCGGTAAAGCCGGTCACCACTAAACGGTACAGGATGGAAACACCCATGTTCTGTTTGACCATTGCCAGGATGGAATAATCATCATAGATGGTATATTCCAGATGCGGTGTTAAGCCATGTGCCGCAAACGCTTTTAAAGGAACACTGTTCTTTCCTTCATCCAGCAGAATGAACTCTTCCTTGGCCAGTTCCTTCAGCGTTACCTGTTTTTTCTCGGCAAGAGGATGATTCTTGGAAAGCACGGCTACCATGGTATCACGATATATGACATCAAAGTTCAAATCTTCAAAGTATTCTGGATTTAAGAAGCCGAAATCGACCGATCCTTCTTTGATCCAAGTATGGATATCATCATAGTCTCCCTGCCGTAAGGCAAAGTGCACCTGCGGATATTGTTCATGGAACTTCTGAATCAATGTTGGCAGAAGATTGCGGGAGACAGAAGTGATGGTGCCGATGCGGATGGTCTCATCCACGAGACCCGACATTTCTTTTTTCTTATCAATCAGATTCTGTTCCGCTTTGACCACTGCCTGCATGTATGGGAAATAGGCTTTGCCGTCTTCGGTCAGGCTGATGCCGTCATGGCCACGATGGATCAGAGTCGTATGGAATTCTTCTTCCAGACTGTGAATGGTCTGCGAAACGGCAGACTGCGAGTATCCCAGTTCGGAAGCAGCTTCCGTAAACGAACCTTTCTCAATCACTTTTAATAAGACATCATATCTGCTCATAAGTTTTCCTAATGTCTATATTATATATATTTGTTTTACTTATGACTAGTTTTTCCCTATAAATATATACAAAGGAGACCGGTGATGAGCGAAGCAAGAGAAGAATTCAAAGCAGGACAGACCGATGGTATTTCGATTGCGTTAGGATACTTTGCGGTATCGTTTGCGCTGGGCATCGCCATGGCAAATGCCGGCATTCATGCCTTCCAAGGTTTTGTGATGAGCTTTTTAAATCTTGCCAGTGCTGGCGAATATGCCGCCACACAAGTCATTGCGGCCGATGGTTCCTATTTTCAGATTGCCGTGATTACACTGATTGCCAATGCGCGTTATTTATTGATGTCCTGTGCTCTGTCACAGAAGTTTCCGGAAGAGACGCCCTTGATCCACCGGTTCCTGACTGGATATGGAATCACGGATGAACACTTCGCGATTGCGGTATCTCACCGCCGGTATCTCAATCCCTTCTACATGTATGGGGCAATGTCCTTATCGATTCCCGGCTGGGCCTGTGGAACAGCCTTTGGCATTTTAATGGGAGATGTCCTGCCCGCCCGGATTGTCTCCGCGCTTTCCGTCGCCCTGTATGGCATGTTTCTAGCCATCATTATTCCACCGGCCAAGAAGCGTACCTCCATTGGGATCATCGTGATCGTCGGCTTCTTGAGCAGCTGGGCCTGCGGCATCTTACCAGTCCTGTCTTCTCTATCTTCCGGGACCCGGACAATCCTGTTAACGATTCTGATTGCCGGAGCAGCCGCCTATTGGAAACCAATTGGGGAGGATGGACAATGACACATAATATCTGGATCTATATCTTGATCACCTTTGCGGTATCGTATGCCATCCGTGTCCTGCCGCTGACCCTGATCCGCCGGCCAATTACCAATCCGTTCGTGCGCAGTTTTCTCTTCTATGTACCCTATGCCACATTATCGGTCATGACCTTTCCGGCCATGGTCGAAACAACACTGTCCCCCTACGCCGGCATTGCCGCATTGATCGTGGGCATTGTGCTGGCATGGCGCGGCAAGAAGCTGCCAGTGGTCGCTGCCGCATGCTGTATCACAGTCTTTCTTGCAGAATTGATTCTCGTATAAAAAAGGGACATGCGTTTTATTCCGCATTGTCCCTTTTCAGTTCTTCTAATAATTCTTTTTCTTCTTCACTCAATGACAGCTGATCAAGCAATTCCGGTCGGTACTGCAGTGTCATCCGCAGTGCTTCTTTCTTCCGCCATCGGGCAATCTTTTCATGATTGCCGCTCAGCAATACTTCCGGCACCGCCTGTCCTTCATAGACCGCAGGCTTGGTATACTGCGGATATTCCAGCAGGCCATGTTCGAACGATTCTTCTTCCGTGCTTTCTTTTTTAATGACGCCATCCAGCAGACGGACAATCGAATCTGCAATGATCATTGCGGGATATTCTCCACCGGAAACAATGTAATCGCCAATCGATACCGTTTCATCTACCGCGGCATTGATACGTGCATCCACACCTTCGTAGTGGCCGCAGATCAGGATCAAATGATCCTTGGCAGCGAGCTCATGAGCTTTCTGCTGCGTATATGGTGTTCCTGCCGCGGCACTTAAAACAGTATAACTATGTTCGTCTTTCACCGCGTGCAGTGCTTTCAATACCGGCGCACAGCGCAGGATCATACCAGCACCGCCGCCATAAGGCGAATCATCAATATCACGGAAGCTTCCTTCCGCATAGTCACGGATATCAACAATCTCCAATGCAACGATTCCTTTCTTGCATGCATGCATCACAATTGGGGCATTCTGCAGGGAAGCAATCATTTCTGGAAACATCGTTAATATCGTAATCTTCATTTCTTTTCTCCTAGAACATATGCATGCATCAGAAGCCGCCCACTTGGATGGTTGGATCCAATGCCGTTACATATGGTTTATATTCTTCATACACTGCCGCATGCTTTGCGACATATGTATCATCGCTCATTTGACTGAATGGAACCGTTTCATAATAACTTAAGTCTTTCGTACCATAACAGTACATCAGATCTGTTTTCACATCCTTGATCTGAATCGTTGATTTTCCTTCAAACGTTGTCTTTTCAATATTCAATGCAGCCATCATTTCAATCCGCGAATCATCGAACTGTGCCGCCACCAGATTTCCTAATGCATAGAAACAGATTGTCTTATGATCATTCAGCCACTGCACTGGACCAATGACATGCGGATGATTGCCAATAATGATATCCGCACCGGCATCCGCAACTTCCTGGGCGACCCGCTGCTGTTCTTCGGTCGCTTCCAGGACATATTCCGTGCCCCAATGCATCGCCACGATTACAACATCTGCCTTTTGTTTGGCTGCCTTGATCTGATTCACCATTTCATCTTCATAGCCATCATAGCAGGCAACCTGATATTCTTTGCCCGCCGGCGGTTCCAGACCATTCATGCCATACGTCCAGGAGAAGAAAGCATACTTGATGCCGTTCACTTCATGGACGGGAATTGCCTCACGTTCTGCTTGGGATTCATAGACACCGCTGGTCACCACATTGGTCTTGGACTTCCAATACGCTAACGAATTTTCAACGCCAACTTGATCCATATCCAGTGAATGGTTATTCGCAAGTGATACAAGGTTAAAACCATATCCGACCATCGCATCTCCAAATGCCTGTGGTCCATTGAATCTTGGATAGCCATGAATGCCCAGATCATCGCCGCCCAGGATGGTCTCCTGATTGTAGTATTCCAGATCATATGGCTGGGCAATCTTGCCTACCCGGCCCAGCAAAGGGGAGAAGTCATATTGTCCTGGGGCAACTCTTGCGGCCGATGGGATGACATCATGAAGCAGGGCATCGCCGACCATAAAAAGAGATGCTTTGGTCACGACCGGTGTTGGCTCTGGCGTTGGTTCTACGGTTGCCGCCACTGGCTTATTATAGGTTGTATTCTCTTTTTCAAAAATGCGGCAGCAGACCGATGCCCCAAGAGCACCCAATGCCATCGCAATGATCAAAGAATAGATCAATGTACTTTTCCGTAATTTTTGTATCTTTCGAACCGCCATAAACGCCCCCGTTTTTATAATCATAGCATAGAAAGAGATGGTTTTTTAAAGCGTAGTTTGTTATAATAAGCGAGCTGAATACAATCGGGATGTGGCTCAGCTTGGTAGAGCGCTTCGTTCGGGACGAAGAGGTCGTGGGTTCGAATCCCGTCATCCCGACCATCGCAATGAAAAATCACAGAGATCTCTGTGATTTTTTTGTATCTTATGCTCCAGTATATTCTGTTGCGTAATACTTCAGCTGTGTTTCATCTGCAACATCGCTCCAGGTCATACCAGCTTTGGTCAATACTTCCTTCATCTTATCGCTCATCAGCTTATAGTTGTCTGCGTCAAAGGCTGGCAGTTTCTTGGTGTTCTTATCACTGATGGCATCGCAGGCCGTAACTTTGCCATCTTTATCAAAAGTGATCTGTGCATTCCCCATCGTTGACTGATCAAAGAAAGTGACTGTACGTGTACCGTCGTCGTTATACGTAATGAACAGTTCGTAGGTCTCATCCACATTCTCTGCCTGGGCTAATGCATACTCATAGACCGTTGCCACGCCCTTCGAATTCTTACCAATATCAATTTCCCAGCCATAGTCGCCAGTACCGCCCTGGCTCTTAAAGCCGGCAGCCATTCTTCCGCAGTACTGCAGTTTTGCATCACCGCTGGCAAAGATCTCGGTATTATCGCTGTCAAAAGTACAGTACTTTTCGGCAGCGGCCGAGAAGACAGAAGAAGCAGAAGATACTTTTTTCAGCAGAGCATCCGCATCCCCAAAGGTCATCTTGTGTGCATCTGCGGTTGCCGTCGCTGCTGCCGTAGATGCTGCAGCCGAAGAAGTTGTGGAAGCGGTCGAAGTGCTGGAACAGCCCGTCAGCAAAAGAATACTGCTGAGGAAAACAGAACCAATGATTTTCTTTTTCATAAACGTCCCCCGGATATCTGTGATATCCCAATTTCCTTTATTATAACAAAAAAGAGACCTGCAGTAACAGGTCTCAGTTCTTATTTGCGTCATTTAACTGTTCGGTTGAATAGTGCTGAATTGGTGTCCACTTTACCTTTGCAAACATTGCCTGAATGGTAATTGGCAGATATGTCAGCATGAAGACTGGGAACAGCCATAAGTTCTTCCACTTCTTCCATGGTGTGGTATGAATGCGCGGGCTCTCCATATGAATGGTCAAAGCGCCCATGACAATCAGACCGGCATAGAAGTTCAACAAGGTCAATCCCAGCAGGACAAAGATCTGCTGACGGAAGACCATCATGACATAATATGGCATGAACCAGGCAGCACAGAGAACATATGCACTGATCAGAATCGTTGCGACAGTTAACAAGGAACACGGAATGACTGTCATTAAGACGTCATAACATGCCAGCTTTCTGCCCTTTAATGTCCAGAAGCCCTTCAGCAGCTGGCCAATATATTTTCCATCAATCTGATAGAAGCCCTTTGCCCAGCGCAGTCTCTGCCGCCAGGACTGCTTCATGGATGTTGGCTGTTCATCATACAGAATGGCAGTATCACAATAGCCAATCCGTAAATTCTTTAATGTAGATGCAACGGAGAACTGAATATCTTCGGTCAATAAGTAATATGGCCAGCCGCCGTTAGCACGCATGACTTTATCGGAGACACAGAAACCAGTACCAGAGATCATACACTGTGCACCCATCATCATTCGTGGATAATTCAAGTGTCTTGCTTCATGCATGAACCAGATGGAATATGCGGTAGAGATCCAGTTGCCGTCATAGTTCTTGGAATTACGATAGGTGGTGAAGGCATCGAACTTTCCGGTATCAAAGGTCTTATTCGCTTCCTTCAGGAACTGATCATCGACAATGTTATCGGCATCGAAGACAATATATGCATCATAGTAACCTTCGCCCTTTAACTTGTTGACTTCGGCATATAAGTAATTCAAGGCAAAGCCCTTGCCGACCTGCTCATGATTCTCACGTTCAAAGACGTAGGCCCCATGTTCACGGGCAACACCTGCCGTATTATCCGTACAGTTATCCGCGACCAGATATACATCATAGCGGTCCTTTGGATAATCCTGTGCCATTAAACTGTCCAGCAGTTCATAAACAACACCCTGCTCATTTCTTGCACTGATAAAGATTGCATAACGATGATTTTCCTTTGCCTCTGGAACAACCGGGACATGACGATGGAAAATCGCATAAACAATATAAATAAACTGGTATAGATAGAATACCGTTAAAGCAATCGCAACCATGACGGAGAATATTTGGAATATGTCCAGAAACTTCAAGGAAATCACCTGCCCTTTCCAGATTTCTGCAAAGAAACCCGTTTCTTAAGTGTAAATTCAAACCGCAAAATGTCAACCTCGGTCTCTTTGGTATCATACCATGGAAACAATATGTCATTTACGGAATTCGTACTTTTTGGTAGAATTATCCCGCATGAATTTTATAGCTTATATACCGGATCTCGTCGTTCTAGGACTGATCTATATTTATTTTTTGAGAAAACGCTGGAGAAACAACCGCCCATATGCGCATTTTTTCTTCTATCTTTCGTTCTGTTTTGTCTTTCTTGTGACATTGTCGCCTTTTCTCTGGGATATTCCACATTTATTCTCCGGGGTATACAATCGGTACAACTTCAACCCGTTTGTGGACCTGGTCAATGGATATGGCAGTCCGCTGCAGGAATGTATTGAAAATATCATTCTGTTCATTCCTTTTGCCTTTCTGCTGCGGTATACCTACCATACTTCTTTCTGGAATGCGTTCTTCCTTGGGGTCCTTTTCAGCATCTGTATTGAGGTCACCCAGCCGCTGATCTCCAGCATCCGGGTCTGTGACATCACAGACATGATCACCAATTCCATTGGTGCCCTCATTGGATGTGGATTCTATTCCCTGCTTCACAAACTGCATCTAGCCTAAGACCGGAAACGGTCTTTTCTTTCACAATAAAGGAGAGATTTCTCTCTCCTAGTCTACTAAGATACTGCCGCCGATAAATTCTCGGATGATGGAATTATTGGCAATAAAGGAATCATCCTGAATGGAGACAAAGAACTGCAGGAACTGCAGCATTCTCTGTGCTTCTGCATATTCTGGGGCATCTTCATGGATGCCCTTTAATAATGGCTCGGCATATTTCTTTAAGACAGCCAGCTCATAGATGCACTGACTGTTGAAGAAGGCATCTGCTTCACTGTTATATGGGAAGATGTTCTTATCTTCACCAGCCCGTACACTGGACCATGTATCAATGGTCACCGCAGCACTTCTGCCGCGTGTGCGGTAATCCCGTACCATCCGCCGCAGCATCCGCGCATCGGTCGTTGGGACCCGGTGGTGCAGATCCAGATTCAGCTGGGTCAATGGGCTGATATAGATCTTGAACTTCATCTCAGCAGGAATGCCATCGGTCATCTCCGGATTCAGACCATGGATACCCTCAATGACAATTGGCTGCGATGGATCAATCGAAGTAATGCGCTTGCCATAGATCTTCTCTCCCTTGATAAAGTCAAAGGTCGGTAAGTCTACCTTCTTGCCTGCCAGCAGATCATTCATCTGGGAAGTAAATAAACGGACATCTACCGCACTGAGCCCTTCCAGATCTTTCTTGCCATCCGGGCCGACGATCATATCTTCGCGATTGACGAAGTAATCATCCGTGCCTAGATACAGCGGCTTCAAGCCGATGACCTGCAGCTGGATACACAACCGTTTCGCAAAAGATGTCTTACCGGAAGAGGATGGTCCAGCAATCAGAATGATTCTCTTATGACTGGTCCGGATCTTATCCGCAATCTCTGCAATTTTCTTTTCATGGAGTGCTTCACTGATCTGGATCAGATCTTTATAGGAATTGTTTTCTACACAGTGATTCAAGTCCGAGGCAAAATTTACGCCGCACAGATTCTCCCAATGTGTCTCTTCCGAGAAGGCATCGTAAAGAAGCTTCTGTTCTTCAAAGGCACTGACTTCATCCGGATGTTCTGGATGCGGGAACCGCAGCAGGATGCCATTACGGTACTTGCGCAGTTCAAACAGCTTTAAGTATCCTGTGGAAGGGACCGTATGATAATACTGCAGGTCTTCTTCCTCTTTTAATGTACAGACCAGCGCTTCTCTTAGATCCGGTGCACTTTCATAAAGGTCCATTTCATCCTTCATGTTATGTGCTTTCAGCCACGCCATCGTATCCCGGCGGTTCATGACCGTCTCCCCGATTGGCAGATCTTCGCGGACCATTTCAGACATTTTCTTTTCAATCTTACGAATGCAGTCTTCATTGACACTGCCGTCATGAATGATGGTGAATAAGCCCTTGGAAAGAGAATTGGCAATTGTGATCTTCACACTTTTGCCAACCACTTCATGGACAGCGGCACAGTATAAAAGAATCAAGCTGCCCTGCATTGCCATATTGCCATAACTGTTGGAAATATCACAGAAGGACAAGGTGCCGTCTTTGGTCATTGGTGTGTTCAAGCGCTCATAATAGTTGTCCAGTTTGCATGCATAGATCTGATGCAGCGGCTTTTCCGAAAGAGTTGTCAGTACTTTCTCCGGTGTCGTCCCTGCTTCGAATTCTTTTTCTTCACTCTGCTCATTGGGCAGAATCACTTTAATTTTCATCATGTGTTTCCTCCATATCATATTCATATACACAGATCTTTGCCGTTTGGACCAAGACAAAGCCGTTTTTCAATAGAACTTTTTGCGAAGCTTCATTTTCAACAGCAGTCCTTGCGATGACTTTTTGAACCGAAGTCGTTTTCAGCCAAGCTAAGATTTCTGCCACTGCCTGGGATGCATAGCCCTGCTTTTGTCTGGCGGGAAGAATGCGATAGCCAATCTCCACGGTCTTCTCCTGCAGGTCATACAGTTCCAACATGCCCACCGGCTGATTATTTTTGCCCGCAATCGTCATCGCCAGTTCTTCCAGGCGCTTGTATTTTCCTTCCAATGCTGCCAGCATTTCCTCGGTTTTTGTGATGCTTAATGGGTGCTCAAAAAGAAAACGGAGCTTCGTTGCATCTTTCGTTTCCGGTTTCCGTATGATCACGAAATCATTTTTGATATGAGGATACGCTGACATTTGTATACTTCGTATGAAAATTCCTGTTTTTATTATAAACTTAATTATATAAAATAGTATCAGTCAGGAGAAACTCCATGAAGAAAATCGCTACCATGCAGGATATATCCTGTGTTGGAAAATGTTCCTTAACCGTCGCTTTACCAGTCATTTCTGCGATTGGCATTGAAACAGCAGTAATTCCAACTGCCGTTTTATCAACGCACACAATGTTCCATGATTTTACCTTCCATGATCTGACCAGTGAAATCAAACCAATCATGGATCATTGGAAAAAAGAACATTTCCATTTCGATGCCGTCTATACTGGCTATCTTGGTTCATTAGATCAAGTCAAGCTGGCAATGAAATTATTTGATACGTTTGGACAGGGCATCAAACTGGTAGACCCCTGCATGGCAGATAATGGCAAGCTCTATGCGGGCTTTACCGAAGATTTCGCCGCCGCCATGCGGAAGTTATGTGCTAAGGCCGACATCATCGTACCAAACATGACCGAAGCTTGTTTCTTATTAGATATTCCGTACCAGACCGAATACGATGAGAAGTATGTTCGCATGATCCTGCGCAAGTTGACGAATCTAGGCTGTGCCGGTGCAATGATCACCGGTGTTTCTCTGCAAAAAGGAAAGATTGGTGTCTATGGCTATGACCGCAGGCACAACAGTTATATCTCCTACTTCAATAATGAAGAACCGGTGCATTTCCACGGAACAGGAGATCTGTTTGCGGCTACCTTCATTGGCTGCATGGTCAGCGGGAAGTCCGCTGAGCGTTCCATCGAAATTGCCTGCGACTTCGTCAAGAAGAGCATTCATCTCACGTTAGCAGAAGATGACCACAATACCTACGGTGTCAACTTCGAACAGGCGTTCCCATCTCTATTGCGGGCATTAAATAAAGAAGAATAAACAAAGGGAGAAACCACAGCAGTGATTTCTCCCTCTTTTTTTTAGTTCTTACCGAATCTTGCCATGAGATTTGCCATGGCATCATTCATTGTGACTTCTTTCTTTTCCGGCTTCTTATTTTCCGGTCTTCTGTTCTTATCATACTTCTTCTTATCATGTGAAGACTTCTGATGTTTCATTGCGGCATCCCGTTCTGCTAATTTATCTAATGGCAGTAAGGACAGCTGGACTCTTCCACGTGCTTCATCAATCGCGAAGACCCATACTGTAACGATGTCACCAACGGAGACCACTTCACTAGGATGCTTGATGCGGTTCATGGACATATGAGATACATGGACCAGACCATCTTCATGAAGACCGATATCAACGAAGGCACCAAAGTCAACAACGTTACGGACAGTACCGCTCAATTGATCTCCCTGATGCAGGTCTGTGATATCCAGAACATCGCTTTTCAACAGAGCACCATCGAACTGATCACGATAATCACGCAATGGCTGCTTGATGGCATCTTCAATATCTTTCAAGGTATAGGAATCGACACCGAGATCCTTGATCTTCTCTTCTGGGAATTCAATCTCTGGGGCACCTAAAGCCGTGATGGAACATGCTTTCATAATTGCCTTGGCGGCATCGTAAGATTCTGGATGGATACTCGTTTCATCCAATGGTTCATCACCGCCCTGGATCCGTAAGAATCCGGCGCACTGTTCAAAGGCTTTCGCACCTAACTTCTTGACCTTCAGCAGCTGTTTGCGGTTGTTGAAACGGCCGTTCTCATTACGATAGGTGATAATTTCCTTGGCAATGCCTTTATTCAATCCTGAGATATGTGTCAGCAGATCAATGGATGCGGTATTTAAATCAGCACCCGTGCGGTTGACGCACATCATGACGGCTTCATCCAGACGCTGGGTCAATGCCTTCTGCGGCAGATCGTGCTGATACTGACCAACGCCGATAGACTGTGGATCGATCTTGATAAGTTCGGCTAAAGGATCTAACAGTCTTCTTGCGATAGATACAGCAGATCTTTCTTCTACCGCCATATCTGGGAATTCTTCACGTGCTTCTTCCTGTGCAGACCAAACCGAGGCACCTGCTTCGGATACAATGGCATACTGAACATCCAGGTTGTTCTCCTGGATCAGTTCCGCACATAACTTCTCTGATTCACGAGATGCTGTACCATTGCCAATGGCAATGATCTGGACATGATACTTCTGAATCAGGCCAAGGACCTTCTTCTTGGCAGTTGCAATCGCCGCATCATCGCCCTTGCCCTTGAATGGGAAGACCTTATCCACCGTCAACATCTTGCCGGTAGAATCAATGACAGCTAACTTGCATCCGTTATAGAACCCTGGATCAAAGCCTAAGACAATCCGGCCCTTTAACGGTGCCTGCAGTAATAGCTTCTCTAAGTTCATCGAGAAGATCTCAATGGACTTGGTCTGTGCTCTTTCACTGAGTTCTGAACGGATCTCACGTTCAATTGAAGGGAACAGCAGACGGTCACAGCCATCTTCGGAAGCTTCCTTCAGCTGTGCTTCGACAACAGTTGACTTCTGATGCGTCAGGTTATTCAATGCTTCTTCCTTTAACTTCTCTTCATCAAAGACAAAAGAAACTGTAATGACCTTTTCTTTTTCTGCACGGTCAATGGCCATGATCCGGTGATCTGCTAACTGTGAGATCTTTTCGGAACGGTCATAGTACATTTCATAGACGTGGTTCTCATCCTTGGCATCCTTCTTAATGGCTGTCTTGAGAACACCTGCTTTCATGATGGTATCCTTGAATGCCCATCTCTGCTTTGCATTATCCGAAACAGCTTCGGCAATGATATCCTTGGCACCCTGAATGGCATCGGCTGTTGTCTTGACTTCTTCCGTGATATACTTGGCTGCTTCTTCTTCCAGATTTCCTTCTTCTGGTAAAGCCAGCATCCAGTCAGCCAATGGCTGCAGTCCCAGTTTGATTGCGGTAGCTGCTCTGGTCTTTTTCTTCTGTGCATATGGACGATAAATATCCTCGACCTGTGACAGCTTTTCGGCATCATTGACCGACTTGCGGATCTCATCCGTTAACTTGCCCTGTTCTTCAATTAACTTCAGGACATTCTCTTTTCTTTCCTTTAACTTCAACTGATAGTCATATTGTTTCTGGATAAATAGGATCTGTTCTTCATCCAGTCCCTTTGTCTGCTCCTTACGGTAACGGGCAATAAAAGGTACGGTATTGCCTTCCTCCAGCATAGACAGCGTATTCTGCACCTGACTGAGCGTAATTTTCAGTTCAGCGGCAATCGCCTTAATAATCTCTTCATTCATGATCTGTTTGACTCCTTTCAAGCTTCTCTATTCTAACATGTCCCCATAAATAGTCATCTCTTGACATTTTTGAGGTTGTCAAAAAGTATATTTCTATATCTTGTTCACATAGTTGACCGCCGGTCAAATATCATCTATCCTATGAGAAAGGAATACTCTTGTATTCCCGTTGAGGAGGAAGATTTATGGCAGGAACCATTATTACACTTGTCATCGTTGTACTGGTCATTATGCTGATCGTATCGATGATCAATGTCGTCCCGCAGGAGCACGCGTATGTCATTGAAAGCCTGGGAAAATACAGCACGACATGGAATGCCGGTCTGCATTTCAAAATTCCGCTGATTGAGCGGGTTTCCCGCAAAGTATTATTAAAGGAACAGGTTGCTGACTTCGCACCGCAGCCGGTCATTACCAAAGATAACGTCACCATGATGATTGACTCTGTCGTCTACTTCAAGGTCATGAATCCGCATGACTACACCTATGGTGTCGAAAATCCTATCATGGCAATGGAGAACCTGACCGCGACAACCTTACGTAATATCATTGGTGATCTGGAACTGGATGCGACCTTAACATCCCGTGAGACCATCAACGAACAGATGCTGCAGATCATTGATCTAGCGACAGACCCATGGGGCATTAAAGTCACCAGAGTCGAGCTCAAGAACATTCAGCCGCCAGCAGCCATCCGTGAAGCCATGGAGAAGCAGATGAAGGCAGAACGTGAAAAGAGAGCCGTCATCTTAACAGCAGAAGGTGAAAAGCAGTCTGCTATCTTAAAAGCAGAAGGCGATAAGGAATCCAAGGTCTTGGAAGCAGAAGCAAACAAGCAGGCTGTTATCTTAGCTGCTGAAGGTCAAAAAGAAAAAGAGATCCGCGAAGCCGAAGGTCAAGCGGAGGCAATCATTACCGTACAGAAGGCTACGGCAGATGGTATCCGTGCCATCAAGGATGCAGGTGCTGATGATGCCGTCATTAAGCTGAAGAGCTTAGAAGCATTTGCGGCAGCGGCCAACGGCCAGGCAACGAAGATCATTATTCCTTCCGAGATTCAGGGTGCTGCAGGACTTGCGAAAGGCATCGTAGAATCGATCAAGGACTGACCGTATGGACACCATTGTATTTTTCATCTTTGTTATCGTTCTGGTGATCGTCATCACGGTGCTGAGCGTCACAACTTCCAAAAATTATCCACAGCGCGGAATCAATACACCCCACAATGATATCAATCATTTCTTCCGGGAACCGCATGAACCAAGTGGTGAATATGGTGAGAACCATCAGGATATTGTGGATGACCGTGTCGTCAATCATCCGGAACCGGAAATTGGTTATGTTGTCCTGAACGGTGTGAAAAGAAGACTCGAAGATTGTAAGTGGTTATAAAAAGCTTTCTGTAATGCAGAAAGCTTTTCTTATATCTGTGGTTTTTGGAATGCCATTTCATCTACAAATTGATACAGTGCTTTGGCAATACCATCATGATCATTATCATCCGTAATGACATCTGCCATATCTTTGACTGCCTGCTGTGCATTGCCCATCGCCACACCGATTCCAGCATACTTCAGCATTGAGATATCGTTCTCGGCATCTCCAAAGGCAATGCATTCTTCCGGACGGATATTGACCTTTGCCATCGCTGTCTCTAATGCTTTCCCTTTATCAATGCCAAGGGCAGTAAATTCATAATAGAAATTTGCGGTGAACATCATGGACAGCTTTCCTTCAAACGGAGCTGCCATTTCTTTATAATGAGCGCGCAGATAATCACTGTCACCTGCGGTCAAGATCTTATTGACTGGGAAATCGGTATACTCGGCCAGGTCTTCGGTTTCCATCAGGCCATAGCCATTCATCCGTGACTCATATTCAATGACATTGAACTCACGGTCCCCATCATGGATCATGCAGTTATACACATCTTCGACGACCATATGCGAACCATGCGTAATGATGGTCCGTACATCAAAGTTCTTCATATGCTTCAACACCGCTTTGGTTGTCTCCGGCGGAATCGTCACATCGACATAGACATCTCCTGTTGTACAGTCAACGACCCGTGCTCCGTTATAACAAACGAACATACCATGATACATGCGCATATCCAGCTGGTCGCCATATTTAAAGATGCCGCGGGATGGACGGCCGCTGGCAATGACTAATTTCAAGCCATGCTGTTCCGCAATCATCAATGCCTGTTTTGTTTCCGGTGTGATTTCTTTTTTACTGTTGGTCAATGTACCATCAATATCCAACAAGATTGCCTTAATCGCCATTGCTTACCTCACCTTCCAATAAAGATATCCAATTCCTGCTATCCACATTGCCAGAAACAATGGAACAAGGATTGTAAATTTCGGATGCTGTGTCTTGTGATGAAATACATGCATTGCACTGTAGCTGCCAAGACCTCCGCCCAGTGCCGCTGCTAACAGCAGGGTACGTTCCGGAATCCGCCATTGGTGCTTTTCTGCTTTCTTCTTATCCATACCGTACAGAAGAAATGCGACCGCATTTACAACACATAAATAAATCAGGACTGCTTTCCACATTGTCATCTAAGTATTTTAACATACCAACAATGATAGAAGTAGTCCTGATCCCTAGTCTTTCCGAATCTCTGCTTTACTGCCATGTCCGTTGACCAGATCTTTGGTGACCACAATTTCTGTGTGGATCCGATCACGCAGTTCTTCCACATGCGAGATCATGCCTACCAATCGGTCGTTGCCGGATAGCGATGTCAGAGTGCGCACCGCAAGATCTAATGTATCATGATCCAGTGTGCCAAAGCCTTCATCGATATACATCGAATCAATCTGAACACCGCCGGCTTCGGATTGAATCTCATCGGACATACCTAACGCCAATGACAGCGAAGCTAAGAAAGATTCGCCGCCGGATAAGCTCTTGACCGAACGCTGTGTTCCGTTATAGTGATCCACAACATTCAGATCTAAAGCCACATGGGATTGACGGTTGCCATCGTTCTCCTGGCGAATCAACTCATACTGACCATTGCTCATATGACTGTAACGCACGTTGGCATAATGCAGGATCCGGTCAAAGTATGCCATCTGTACATATTCCTGCAGCGTCAGTTTATTCATTCCGCTCAATTGACCATTCGCTGTATCCGACAGCATCTTCATACTCTGCTGCTTCTCACGATATGGTGCAATCTTTTTCTTCTGTTCCTGGATTACATGCAGAGCATTTTGATTCGCCTGAATGCGTGCATGAATTGCACTGCCGCGTTTCTGTTCTGTTTCCTGCTGTGCATGCAGGACCTGCAGACGTTCCTGCATCTGTGCAACATCAATCTCTTTGCCAAATGACTGTACCGTCTTTTCCAGCTCCTGTTTTGTGTGGACTGCTGTTTCATAGGCACTCTGCTGTTTTACGGCAGCATCTTCCACACTTTGGTAAGCATGTTCCCGTGCTTGAATTGCGGCACCCTGTTTTTCTACTTCTGCCTGTGCGGATGTTTCATCCGCATACTGCAGTGTCTTTGACATCTCTGCAATCTGCTGTTTGAGATGGGCAATATCTCCCTGCAGAGTGACCAGACTGTTGCTGATTTTTTCGCGTTCTGCTTTCTTTGTGTCCAGCAAAGAACGTTGCTTCGGCAGTTCTTCATTTAATGTATTGAAGCGCTGCAGTTTCAGATTATTCTGCGCAATCTTTTGATCCAGAACTTCGTTCTCTTTCACGCACTGCTTCTCGGTCAGTTTTAATTGGTTCAAGAATGCTTCATCTGCTGTTTCTGCATTTAAGGAAACTTCTGCCGCACGATTTTTCAATGTCTCATGGGCATCTTTGACCTGGGCAAACTTCTCACGAGTATCTCCGGCTGCATCCTGCCAGTTCTTCTCTGCTTCTTTTTCTTTCTTCTCGGCTGCATTCACTTCATCTTCCGAAGGTGTTTCCCTGCTTAAAGAAGCAGGAAGTGGATGTTCAATGCTGCCGCAGACAGGACAGCGTACTCCATCCTGCAACGTCGAAGCCAGGATGCCTGCCTGTTCATTCAAGAACAGTTTGCGCTTGGTCTCATAAACATTCTGTGCCTGTTCATATGCTTGCTGCACCGTAATGGTGTTCTTCGCAGATGCATCGTGTTCCTGGAAAGCTTTTGTGTAAGTGCGCCAGGCAGCGGATACTTTCTTCAGCTGTTCGGTGAGCTGATCCTGTTTCACTTTTGCCGTAGCTAATGCGGTCTGCTCTTCTGTGCAGCTGCGCAGTGATTCAACTTCTTTTTCTTCTGCTTCGATTTGATCGATCAGCTGTTTCGTTTCTTCGGCATTGGTCTTCTGCATTATCACGGTATCTGACAGTGCCTTTTCCTTTGTGTTCTGTATTTTCAGCAGATCATTGCGCTCTCGGTACTTTGGCAGCGTACTTTCCAATTCTGCTTTGGCAATCTTCAGATCACTGATCTGTTTCTTTTCCTCTTTATCGGTCAGCTGCTGGAGTGCATTTTTAGCATCTTCGACATTCTTCTTTAAAACAGGAAGACTTTCGGTCACCTGTTTCAATTGTGTCTTTACCTTCTGGGCATTTGTGCCGGTGGTGATTTCCTGGGTGACTTTCTCTGCTTCATTTGTTATCTGCTTGAATGTTTTTTGGAATACGTCTGCAGAGGCTCCATCGGTCTTTAAAAGCTGCGTCACATACGCCTCGACTTCTTCGACCAGCACATCTTTGCCAGCTTCCTGATACTGCATCAGCTGTTCTTCTTCTGTTTCTGTCTGAATACTTTGCACGGCATAGGCAATCTGCTGACGGCAGTCTTCAACTTTTGCGTTCAAATCATTCGACAGAGCAGCCAATCGCTTCGCTAAGAATTCATAATTTTCGGTATGAAATAATTTCTGGAATAAGGCACCGCGTTCATTGGTGTCCGCATTTAATACTTTCTGGAAGGAGCCTTGGGCAATCATCGCAATCTGCGAGAACTGACTGCGGTCAACTCCCAGCAGTTCTTCCACCGCTTTGGTCACCTGCGTGCTCTTTTCAACAGAGTGCCCATCCGGATACGTCAGTTCCGCATACGCTGCTTTTTTGGTTGATTTGACCGTACCGTTCTTCAATGTATGCATGTACATGTATTCCGGGGTACGGTGAATATGATAGGTCTGTCCTTTGTATTGGAAATCCAATTCCACAAAAGTCTCAGTATCCTCATCCACGACATATTCACTGCGCAGCATCTTTGGTTCCCGTTCTTCGCCGGAAGCACTGCCGAATAATGCAAACATAATGGCGTCAAAGATGGTCGTCTTGCCCGCGCCAGTATCCCCAGTAATCAGGTATAAGCCGCTTTCGCCAAGGTCAGCCAGATTCAATTCCGTACAGTCCGCATAAGGACCGAACGCTGACATCACAAGTTTTAATGGTCTCATTGTTCGTCCTCCCAGATCTCATGGATCAATTCTTCCATGCAGTTCTTTTGTGCTTCACTCATTGGCGCATGATTCCGTTCTTCATAGAACGTTGAAAAGATCTCCAGTGGAGACTGTGTCATTTTTTCTTCATTGACCGCAGCTGCGGCTGCATTTTGTGTCCGGCGATTGTCGTAATCCAGCTTCATGATATTTGGATAGACCTGCCGCAGATCACGAATGGCATCCGGTACATCTTCTTCATTCGTCAGTGTTACATGCATGTAATCTTCGCTGTGGGATGCACGCATGATTTCTGCGAACTTTCCTTTGACTTCCTTCATTTCATGAAGCGGTATCAGTGGGATACGCTTGATTTCAATGTTTCCCTTTTCTTTGAAATCCACAATTGGAACACTCTTGACTTGATTGGCCTCAGAGAAAGAATACTTTAATGGTGTTCCCGCATAGACCATTGTGTCACGCGACACCTTCTGCGGACGGTGGATATGCCCTAAGCAGACATAATCATATGCATCATAGACCGTGCCGGATACTTGATCTAACCCGCCGACAATGATCTCTTCGGAACCATTCTCATCGACCTGCACGCCTGTCACAAACTGATGGGAAAGAAGGACATTCCGCTGAGAAGGATCAATGGTATCATTCGCCAATGCCTTCTGTACCGCCTGGGTATAATCACCAGCCTTGGCCATTTCCTCTTCAATATAACGATTGACATTGATTGGCCGGATAAATGGCAGCAGATGAAATACGATTGTCCCGTATTCATCCTGCATGGCATAGGACGGCACTGTCCCTTTGTAGGTACCCACAATATGAACATGCATGGATTCAAACAGAGAAGAGCCAAAGTTCAAACGGTCTCCGCTGTCATGATTTCCCGCAATTAAAAATACTTCCATCTGCTGTTTCACCAGTTCACTCAAAAAGCGGTCCAGAAGATTGGTTGCCTCGACGGATGGGACATTCCGGTCATACACATCCCCGGCAATCATGACGGCTTTTACCTGTTCCTTTTGCAGAATTTCTAAGATTTCTTCTAAGATATGTTTTTGTTCGTCAATCATGGAGAATCCATTGACGGTCTTTCCTAAATGCAGATCTGCTAAATGTGCTGTTTTCATAGTTCTATTTTACATCAGAATGCCTCTTCCTTTCCGGCAACTGATGGACCAAGAGAAAAAAAGTATGTCCCTGCTTTCTACAGGGACATACGATCGTGTCTATTACTTCTTATTCCATTTCCAGTTGGCAACTTCCGGCAGATCCTGTCCATTTTCATGGATATACTGCTTATGTTCGACCAGTTTGTCCTCCATCTGCTGGAAGAGATGGGCTGTCTTATTGCCAAACTTGTCCTTTGGCAGACGCAGCAGGACATCTTCGACTAAATGGAAGCGGTCAATATCATTCTGTACACGCATATCAAATGGTGTCGTGATCGTACCTTCTTCTTTATAGCCGCGGACATGCAGGTTGCGGTTATGTCTGCGATAAGTTAATTCATGAATCAAAGTTGGATAGCCATGGAACGCAAAGATGATTGGCTTATCCGTTGTGAACATCATGTCATACTCTGCATCGCTCAGGCCATGTGGGTGTTCCTGGGCAGGCTGCAGCTTGAACAAGTCAACGACATTGATGACACGGACTTTTAATTCCGGCATTTCTTCATGCAGGATGGAAACAGCCGCTAATGTCTCTAAGGTTGGTGTATCGCCAGCACATGCCATGACAACATCCGGCTCTGTTCCCTGGTCATTGCTTGCCCAGTTCACAATCTCTAATCCCTGCGTGCAGAGTTTGACTGCCTCATCCATGGAGAACCATTGCGGACGTGGATGCTTGGAGGCAACCACTACGTTGACATAGTTCTTGGAACGCAGACAGTGATCCATTGTGCTCAATAAGCAGTTGGTATCTGCCGGCAGATAGATACGGACAACATCCGCTTTCTTATTGGAAATATGATCCAGGAAGCCAGGATCCTGATGCGTAAAGCCATTGTGATCCTGCTGCCAGATATGGGATGTCAGGATAAAGTTCAAAGATGCAATCTCTTCACGCCATGGCAGCTGGTTGCATACCTTCAGCCATTTTGCGTGCTGAGCCGCCATCGAATCGACGACTCTGACGAACGCTTCATACGAATCAAAGAAGCCATGTCTTCCTGTTAACAGATAGCCTTCCAGCCATCCTTCACACATATGTTCACTTAACATACCATCCATGATGCGGCCAATCCGGTCCAGATGTTCATCGGTATCCAGCATCTCTGCTTCCCATGGACGATTTTCTGCTTCAAAGGCATGATTCAAACGATTGGACATGCCTTCATCCGGGGAGAAGATACGGAAGTTCTTAGATGCACTGTTAGCCTCAAAGATATCGCGGACAAACTTGCCCAATTCCATCATATCCTGTGCTTCTACCGTGCCTGGTTCCTTGACATCTACCGCATAATCACGGAAGTCCGGCATAACTAAGTCACGCAGCAGCTTGCCGCCGTTGGCATGCGGATTCATTCCTAAACGATGATCACCCTTTGGCGCAATTGCCGCAATGGATTCTTTCAGTTTGCCTTCTTCATCAAAGAGTTCTTCCGGCTTGTAGCTGCGCAGCCAATTTTCCAATAGATGCAGATGATCTTCATCACTGATCTCAATTGGGACCTGATGAGCGTGGAACGAACCTTCGATATGAACGCCGTCGACCATCTTTGGTGCAGTCCATCCCTTTGGGGTACGTAAGACGATCATTGGCCACATCGGTCTCGTCGAATCGTTATTCTCTCTGGCATTCTTTTGGATTGCCTTGATTTCTTCAATGACGGTATCCATTGTCTCTGCCATCTTCGGGAACATGACCTTTGGATCATCCCCTTCGACAAAGTAAGGCTTCCAGCCATATCCCTTTAATAAGCTTTCCAGCTCTTCATGCGAGATCCGGGAAAGAATGGTCGGGTTGGAGATCTTATAGCCGTTTAAATGCAGGACTGGCAATACCGCACCATCACTGATTGGATTCAGGAACTTATTGGAATGCCACGATGTTGCAAGTGGTCCTGTTTCACTTTCGCCATCACCAACGATGACCGTCGCAATCAGATCCGGGTTATCAAAGACCGCACCAAATCCATGGGCTAAAGAATAACCGAGTTCGCCGCCTTCGTTGATGGAACCTGGTGTCTCTGGTGCGCAATGGGAAGGAACGCCTCCTGGGAAGGAGAACTGCTTAAAGAACTTCTGCATGCCTTTCTCGTCCTGGGAAATATTTGGATAGATCTCTGAATAGGAACCATCCAGATAATCATTGGCAATAAAGAAGTTTCCGCCATGTCCTGGACCGGATAACAGGATCATATCCAGATTATATTTGTTGATGACACGGTTGCAGTTGACCATCACAAAGTTCTGGCCAGGTACCGTGCCCCAGTGTCCGACAATCTTCTTCTTTACATCCTTCATTTCCAAAGGACGTCTTAAGAGTGGATTGTCCAGCAGATACAGCTGACATGCGGACAAATAGTTGGCAGCACGCCACCACGCATCCATGGTGTCCAAATAGGACTGCTCATTATACATATTATTCATTGATATACCTCCATACGGTTGAATAAATAGGTACTCTCATTATACCATTTCCCATACTCTTTAATAGGTTCCATGCATTTCTTTATATATATTTATAACATACAAAAAGACCACTTATCCTCGCATAAGCGGTCTCTATTAAACTGATCCCATTCACTAGCTTTTTCTTTCCATAAGAATGTTAGGAAAGATGGAAAGAAAGAACTACTGTATCTGAATCCTTTCACAATCACTGAAGTGAATTGTGCCCGTCGGATTCGAAACTCCCAATTATAGTTTGTTCACCTTGTTTTGCCTGATGAACGCCGTAGAAACCATCAATATCTTCCAGACGTCTGTGAAGTTTGATCTTGTATACAGTTCCGAAGACAATCACTATGACACATAGTGTTATCGCTATTTCCACCCAGTTCATATGTTATCTCCGATCCTTATGCTGTTTCTTACGGTCATACCAGTTCAATACCTGCAGGTCTGAGAAGATGCCGAAGCCAAGCGTACCTGCGGCTGCACCGCATATCCCTAATATGCCGTACTCTGCTGCGGTTGGTGCATTGCTCGTTGAGGAGCTCTTGGTGGATCCTTCTGTGACTTGTTCCGACTTTGGCTGCGCGGTTGGCGCAATCGTTGGTACAGGTGTTGCTTCTGGCGTTGCGGTTGGTTCTGCGATTGGTGTTGCTTTTCTTTCATCCTGGATCTGCGGTTCTTCCGGAAGAACGGTAGCTTCAGGTGTCGGTTCTGGGGTTGGTGTCGGTGTTGGTACAACGACAGGTTGAACTACTTCAATCCACTTTGGATATAACATAATATCCTGTGTGATCCGCTGGGTCTGATACTTGCTGTCGTTTGGAATCAGGAACGGCTGTGTAAATGCCGCATCGAGATACCATCCCGCGAATGTGTAGTTTTCCTTTGTGACCATAACATCGGACAATGAAACGGTTGTATTGAATGTTAATGATAATTTCTGATCTTCTAGGCTCTTGTCAGCAAACGATACCGTTGCGGTATGGGGTGCATCATCAACAACCGTCACGTTGAAGACAATCACGCCATCCTTATTCGGATCCTTTATTCTTGGTGCTGTCACCGTTACTGGATAGCCGGTACTGCTTGGCTCATCGACCAGTTTAGAAAAATCATACGTTAACTTTTCGACTGGCAGTGTTTCGGTGGTAACACTTCGATTTGCATCACGTAGATAGATCGTTGGTTTGGATGCCTGAATGATTGCCTGCTCCACTTCTGCCTGAGAGGAGTACGACAGGATCTCCTTCATGCCAATGGTGACATTGTAAATGTTCATGCAGTAATCATCGGTATCAAACGCTGTATAATCATGGACCAGGGTAGTGTTTTCCGCCGCAAAAACCGGCTGATTTGCGCAATAAATCATCAGCGTGATCATGATCAACTTTACGAGTTTCTGCTTTGTTTTCACTGTTTTCCCCTGCCATATCTATAGGATATAAAAAGAAGCGATTCTTATGTCGCTTCACGTCGAAATCTGCACTTCTCTCGTTGTAAATGACACCGTTCCTTTAATGTATCCAGTTTTTTTCTTATCCGCGAAGATTTGCACTGTAGGTACGGCCAATTGGCAGTACATCGCCATTGCTCATCACAACTTCTTTTTTACGGATCTCCTGGATGTAATTCTTGCCAACCAGGTATGATCCATGGATCCGGACAAATCCTTTTCCATATAAGAATTCTTCAATCTTTGATAAAGAAGAATAGAATTCAAACTTTTCCAGTTCGCGGCCATTGCGGTAACATACTGTCGTGATCCGATTTAATACTGAGAAATATAAAATATCCTGAACAACGATGTTCTTATGCACACCGGCACAGGCTAACGAGATTACTTCTTGATTTCTCTTTTCCGCACGAGATGCCGCCTTTAAAAAGATCTCTTTGAATTTCTCACTGGAGGTCTTTGCCTTCAAGACATAATGCAGCGCATCCACATCATATCCCTGAATGATATCTTCCTCATCATTGGTATAGAACACAATATCGGAAAGGTATCCCTTGGCACGGAGGTTCTTGGCAACCGTAAAGCCATTTTGTTTCTGAAGATCTGCTTCTAAATAGATGAGATCTGTATTCTGCCATGTACTGTCATCCAGCATGATCAGCTGATTCTCGTTTTCAACCGTACGGATGGAAACAGGAATGGAATTTTCCTGTGCAATTGTATTCAGATTCTCTTCGCACAGCTGGCTGCTCTTGGCATCACCGTCACAGATTAAAATATTCACCGCAGACCTCCTCTTCTTTGTTTTTATGTGAAGTATTATAGCATAGTTTCCATTTCTCCACTTTTCTAAAGGAAAATCATTTTCTTTTCCATCTTTGGATAGTTTGTTATAATGCGACACGTGAGGTACGCATGAGTATATTAACTGTAGAAAACTTAAATCAGAGCTTTGGGGACCGCGATATCTTAAAAGATGTTTCCTTCCGCATGAATCGGGGCGAACATATTGGCTTAGTTGGCGCAAATGGCGAAGGAAAATCGACCTTTTTATCCGTTGTGACAGGGAAGCTTATCCCAGATGAAGGAAAGATTGAATGGGCAAAGAATGTAAAATCCGGGTACCTGGATCAGCATGCCGTATTAGAGAAAGGCATGACAATCAAAGATGTCCTGAACAGCGCCTATGCTTCTTTATATGACATGGAACAGCACATGAATGAGCTGTACACAAAGATGGCGGATCCGGATGAAGATATGGATGTCCTGATGGAAGAAGCTGGTGTGATCCAAGATCTGTTAAGTGCGCATGATTTCTATATGATTGATGCCAAGGAAGAAGAAGTTGCCCGGGCACTCGGTATTTTAGATCTAGGTTTGGACCGGGATGTCACAGAACTCTCCGGCGGCCAGCGTACAAAAGTCCTGCTGGCAAAGTTATTGTTGGAAAAACCAGATATTCTTTTACTGGATGAGCCAACCAACTATTTAGATCAGGAACATATCTCCTGGCTCCAGCATTATCTGCAGGAATATGAGAATGCCTTTATCCTGATCTCGCATGATATTCCTTTCCTGAACAGTGTGGTCAATGTCATCTACCATATGAACAATGCCGAACTGACACGCTATGCCGGTGACTATGATAATTTCATGGAAGTCTATGCTGTGCAGAAGGCACAGAAAGAAGCTGCGTATGTACGGCAGCAGAAAGAAATTGCGGATCTAAAAGATTTCGTTGCCCGCAATAAGGCAAGAGTTGCGACCCGCAATATGGCGATGTCCCGTCAGAAGAAACTGGATAAGATGGATGTCATTGAACTCGACGTTGAAAAACCAAAGCCGCAGTTCAGCTTCCTGACAGCACGCACACCAGGACGCGTCTTATTTGAAACGAAAGATCTTGTCATTGGTTACGAGGATCCTTTATCAAGACCAATCAATTTCTTGATGGAGCGGAAACAAAAGATCATCCTGACAGGTGCCAACGGAATTGGCAAAACCACATTATTAAAATCCCTGCTGGGACTAATCGAACCTATCTCCGGTTCCGTTGAACGGGATGAGTATCTTGAGATTGGCTACTTCGAACAGGAGACTTCTCAGGACAACGAGACGACCTGTCTGCAGGAAATCTGGAATGCCTTCCCGGCATGGAGCCAGTATGAATGCCGCAGTGCACTTGCCAAGTGCGGTCTGACGACCAAGCATATTGAAAGCTCCATCAAAGTATTATCAGGTGGCGAACAGGCGAAGGTACGTTTATGCAAGCTGATGAATGTACCATCCAATATTCTTGTCCTGGATGAACCGACCAACCATTTGGATGTGGATGCCAAGGAAGAATTGAAACGAGCATTATCGGAATATAACGGCAGTATCCTGATGGTCTGTCATGAACCAGAATTCTATGAAGGTCTGGCAGATATTGTCATGGACTGTACCGAGTGGACGACAAAGATTGTATAAAAAATGTTTCCTGCAGCGATTACTGCGGGAAACATCTTTTTTATCTTTCACGTGGAATACGGATTGTTGAGGTCGTGCCAAAGCCAACTTCACTCTGGATTTCCAGTGTACCCTTGCACATATAATCCAACCGCTCACGGACATTAGAGATACCGATATGCGAACGGCCGTCTTCTGCTTTCTTTACGTTAACATCGAAGCCGACTCCATTATCCGCAACCGTCACAATGCTTTCGGTCTCTGTCTGCCAAGATGAGATCTGAATCGATCCTCCTTCTTCCCGTACCAGCAGGCCATGCTTCACAGCATTTTCTACCAGCGGCTGCAGACATAAGGCTGGAATGCGGAAATTATCTGCTTGGATATCATATGTGATATTGATGCGGTCACCAAACCGTTTCTTCTCCAAGGCTAGATAGGTCTTTGTATGTTTCAATTCATTCAGGAACGGAATTGGTTCCTTGATATCTAAGGAATCCAGATTGCCTCTGAGGTAATCGGCGAACTCTGTCGTGATCTCAGCTGCTTCCGGTGCCTTCTCTTTACATAACGAGCGGATGACTGACAGGACATTGTAGATAAAGTGCGGCTGGATCTGACTGATCATCATCGCAGCCCGTGAGTCTGCCAGCTCTCTTTCTCTTTGTGCATATGCATACTGCGTGTCCAGATAGACTGTGAAGAAGAGGACCTGGATAGAGACAAGGATTGTCAGTTCAAACAATGGGATGGTTGGAAAATCATCTTCAAACCATAAAGCGACGAAATCAAAAAGAATAAATAAAATATAAGAGAAGTATTCTTTCTTTCTTGTCTTATCCTTCGTCTGGAAGATGGCAATGAATGAATGCAGGACAGAGAAAACTAAATATCCGCAGGGAATGATTTCCTGGATATAGAACAGATCATTGACCTGATAAAGTCCTCTCGCATCGGCATAGAAGATCCATCCGGTGAACATGGAGATGACCAGCATCGTCCCTAGAAAGATCATCGGTATATCAAACAGGACTTTCAGCCAGTGATTGACCGGTATATTGATCCGTGCTTCCACAAACAATGCCCAGTAATAGCAGCCCATTCCTGTCATGATCAATGATAATCCGTAATTAATGGAAAGCAGCCAATGCGGCAGGACACAGATCTGTCCCTCTGCAAGGCCCCATATAATATCCGTTATGGCAAGAATCAAAAAAACGACAATAATCTTCATCAGGATTGGTTTTTCTTTCCCGATGTTGTATCCCTTCCTGAGTCGGAACAGATTATTGACTGCAAATGCCATACAGAAAAATGTAACTAAAATATACGATGCATAAGGATTCGTCATGACTTTAATACCCCTAGAATTCTGATGCTGGGATTGCGTCGCCCCGCACAGAATGTATCTTGTCCTGATTTCTTTTGTACATTGCAAGCATACCATGATTGTTAAGAAATGATAAGGCATATGCCTAAAATTACTACATATATATAGAAAAAAAGACGGTTCACAGAGTTTCTGTGTTGACCGTCTTTTCTGTTGCGCTCTCGTCACTTGTTTCCGCTTCCACTTCTTTGATGATACATTCATTGCCGGTGATCAGCCAGGTGTTGCCGCCATGGCAGTATGGACATTCTTTTCCATACTTGATGGTAGGATACGTTTTCTCGCAATCCCCGCACATCGTTACTGCTGGCATGGTCTCCAATTTCAATTCACAATCGGTCAACAATGGATGTCTTACACGGAAGTAGTTCCAGCAGTCCACGAAGAGATCCGTCATAATACCGGATACTTCGCCGACCTGTAAAGTTACAGAACCATACTTCGTAATATGCTGTTCTTCTGCCATCCCGTCCAATGTCTTGGCGAGATGCGTTACAATTCCCATTTCATGCATAACTTACTTCTTGTTGTGCTTGAACAGGATCTTCATTTCTCTGGATGCAGCATACGGCAGTACATACTTCATCTTGTCTTCTGCTCTTCTCATATTCGATGCATCCGGCAGATCTCTGCTCAGATGGATTGCATCAAATTCACATCTTGTTGTACATAAGCCGCAGCCAATGCATCTGTTGAGGTCGACTGTTGTAGCACCACAGCTCAGACATCTCTTTGCTTCAGTCTGGACCTGTTCTTCCGTCAGGATGACGGTTGGATCAGCAAATGGATCATCGACCTTCTTTGTGCCAGGAGTCTGTCTCTTGGCATTGTCATAACCTTCCACAACGATATTGTCCTTATCCAGTTCAATGAACTGACGTAAGTCTCTAGCGATTGTTAAGGACTGACCTGGATGGACATATCTGTGCATGGATTCGGAAGCTAACTTGCCTTCGGCAATTGCATCGATGGCAAACTTCGCACCATGGTAGATATCACCACCGGTGAAGATATCCGGCTGTGCCGTCTGGAATGTGACAGGATCAGCAATGATACCACCATTCTTCCGGAGTTCGACCTTTTCGCCTTCCAGCATGTTGCCCCAGACAGCAGACTGTCCAATGGACTCTAAGACATGCTCGCCCATGACTGTGATGGTCTGGCTCTCATCATACTGTGGATTGAATCTGCCATCCGCATCCTTGACCTGTGTGCACTTCTTGAAGACAACACCGGTTGCCTTGCCATTCTCAACTAAGATCTCCTTTGGACCCCAGCCGTTCTTAATTTCAACACCATCATTCTTTGCGAAAGTAACTTCTGCATCGGATGCTGGCATTTCATGTTCGCCTTCCAGACACAGCATGGTGACATGACCATCCGTTAATCTGGATGCAACTCTTGCGACATCAACGGCAACGTTGCCGCCGCCGATGACAACGACATCACCGCTCATCTTATGCGAATGATCCTGGTTGGTCCGGTTCAGGAAAGTCACGGCAGATTCAACACCTTCTGCATCTTCGCCAGGAACATTTGCCTTCCGGCCGCCGGATAATCCGATGGCAAGATAGAATGCCTTGTATCCCTGTTCTCTTAACTGCTTGATCGTAACATCCTTACCGACTTCAACACCGCACTTGATCTCTACACCCATCTGGCGTAAGACATCAATTTCAGCTTCTAGGACATTCTTCTCAAGAACGAAGTTTGGAATACCATTCATTAACATGCCGCCTGGTCTCTGTTCTTTTTCAAAGACAGTGACGTCATATCCTCTTTCTCTTAAGTAATATGCACAGCTTAAACCAGCAGGACCGGCACCGATGATAGCCATCTTATAGTCTGGCCCCCACATTTCGCCGTGATCTGTCTCACATAATGGAATGTATCTCTTATCTGCATCCAGCTCCTGGGCTGCGATGAATCTCTTGATATCATCGATAGCAACTGGCTGGTCAATCGTACCTCTCGTACATGCTTGTTCACAGCGCTTGTTGCAGACTGCACCACAGACATATGGGAATGGGTTATCCTGCTTGATGAGCTTTAAGGCATCTAAGTATCTGCCTTCACCAGCCATCTTGATATAACCCTGCGATGCTAAGTGTGCAGGGCAGTTTGTCTTACAAGGAGCCGTACCTGTGTCATAGCAGTTGATCTTCGCATCTTCACGATAGTGAATGTTCCAATTGTCGGCTGTCCACTTTGTTTCATCCGGCAGTAAGGATAATGGATACTTGATCTCACCCTGCTTTGTGCAGAGCTTCTGTCCTAACTTGGCAGCACCAACTGGACATACTTCCACACACTTTCCGCAGGCAACACATTTATCCTTATCCACGTGGGCACGGTATGCCGAACGTGACATATTCGGTGTGTTATATAACTGCGATGTACGGATGGCGTTGCAGACACCAGGCGCACAGTTGCATAAACCAACGATCTTATCTTCGCCGTCAATATTTGTAATCTGATGTACGAAGCCATGACGTTCCGCACGTTCTACGACTTCCATCGCTTCTTCTTTGGTATTCCAGACACCACGGCCTGTATTGACGCACCATTCTGCTAAATCACCGACACCGATGCAGCAGCTCTGTTCACAGGATCCGTCGCCTTCGCCACGCATGGTCTGCTGTCTTCTGCAGGTACATACACCGATGGAGATCTTTCCATCATACTTATCTAACCAGTGGGAAATATGTTCTACCGATACGGACTGACTTTCTGTTTCAATTGCTTTCTCAACTGGAATGACATGCATGCCAACACCGGCACCGCCGAGCGGTACCATTGGGGTAATGCCTTCCAGAGGCATCTGTGTCATTAAGTTAAAGAAGGTAGCAATATGCGGATGTTCCTTGATCAGTTCATCCTGCATGACCATGAATTCTGCAATGCCCGGTACAAAGATCGGGACATCATACTGAATATGATGGTCTGGATTCTCACGGTTGGTCTCAACACAGCCAATCCAGCACAGATGATCAACAATCTTCTTCATCTCATCCACGCCCATATTATTGCGCTGTGCCAATTCTTCCAGATCGACATTGACTCTGGTCTTCTTGAATGTCAGCATGACCTTGACTTCTTCTTTGGTCAGCACTTCATCCAGGCACCAGACTTCTGGATCATCCGGTTTAATTGTATGTGTCAGTTTTGCGGCATACCGGTCGGTAATCATACCGGCAAGCTTGATCAGAAGTTTTTCTTTTTCAGGATCCGGTGCAACATAATTCGGGTCAAGTTTGTAGTCTCTTTCGTTGGTCATTCTGTTCTTTTGGTCATTCATATGATTTGTCCTCTTTCCATGTCCTGACGGCTTCTTTTAACCAGGCAATCCATGCGTCCATGCCTTCCCCCGTTTTTGCGGAGACCGGGAAGATCTGGATATTTGGATTTAACTGTTTGACTCTTTTCTTGCATTCCTCTAAGGAGAAGTTGAAGTACGGCATCGCATCGATCTTCGAAATGATCAATACATCACTTTCGCCAAACATCAACGGATACTTTAATGGTTTGTCATCTCCTTCAGGAACACTGAGGATCATGACTTTCTTACCGGCACCGGTATCAAATTCTGCCGGGCAGATTAGGTTGCCGACATTCTCTAAGAAGATCAGATCGTTGTCGTTCTTCATCGACTTCAATCCTTCCTCACTCATGCCTGCATCCATATGGCACATGCCATCGGTATGGACCTGAATACTTTCCACCCCTAGAGCTTCCATGCGTTCGGCATCCACTGCCGAATCAATATCTGCTTCCATCACACCAATCTGGTATTCATCTTTTAATGCTTTGATGGTCGCAGTTAATAACGTTGTTTTTCCTGAACCAGGAGAACTCATCAGATTGATCATCAGTGTTCCCTGTTCCTTCATTCTTTTTCTTAATGCGTCTGCATCTCTGTCATTGGATGCAGTGACACTTTCATGGAGTTCAATGATCTTCATCTCTTGTTCCTCCATTCTTCAATTTCGTTCTTCAACCAATCCACCCAGGCGTCAAAGCCATCTCCTTTTAAAGAAGATATCCGGAAGCACTGGATCTTTGGATTCAGCTGCTTCGCTCTTGCCTCAGCTTTATCAAAGTCATAATCAAACACCGGCGCAACATCAATCTTGTTTTCCAGCATGACATCACTGACAGTAAACATTAACGGATACTTCAATGGCTTGTCATCTCCTTCTGGAACCGACAGAATCATGACTCTCTTCGCTGCACCGACATCGCATTCCGCCGGGCACACTAAGTTGCCGACATTTTCTAAGAAGACAACATCCACATCATCGAAGCCCATTTTCTCGAGACCTCTAGCCGTCATGTCCGCATCCATGTGGCATGCGCCGCCAGTATGGAGCTGAATGACTTTCGTACCCGTATCCGCAATGGTCTTAGCGTCGACATCACTGTCAACATCTGCTTCCATGACCCCAATCCGATACTGATCTTTCAATGTCTGAATCGTCCGTACCAGGGTCGTTGTTTTGCCAGCACCTGGAGAAGACATCAAGTTGACTAAAAAGACATTTTTTGCGGCTAATTCGTTTCTCACCTTTTCTGCTTCTCGGTCATTATCTGCGAGAACGCGTTCTTTCGTGTCGTAAATTTCATATTTGTTCATGTAGTACCTTCATTCTTTAAATCGTTTAACTAACTCTATTTTATGCAATAGTGAAACTTTGCACAATAACAAAAGTTCCCTAGAAATCGGACAATTTATAGGCTTTGTTTAGACATTTCCCGAAATCTTCTTCTTTTTTCACAAGCAACGATTTGTCTATAAAAAATCGGAACAGATCTGTCCCGATTTGTACGTATCATTCTTTTTCATCCAAGCCAAACCGAACGATATAATCTGTCAGCCGCTTGGCAAGATCTTCTGGATCCTTCCAGATAATGAAGTGGATCTGCTGAATATCAAAGTGGACATTTTCGAAGTCATCGGCACGGCAGGTAAAGATGGTTGTCTTGCCTAATGCGCTGGCATAGCCTGCTTCATAATAGACGCCGGTGTTCTGCGTCGTGAAGTCTGCCACCATGAACTTGCATTGTTCAATCTGCTGGAACAGATGCACGATCATATTATCGTTGTAGACATCTTTATCAATGAAGTATGGTGTATTGCCGCTGTCTTCAATGCCCTTCTTGAGACCATAGCGGACATCTTCTATGAAATCGTATTTCTTTTTATTCATGCACATACTGACAAACACTTTGCCGGATGTTTCCTGTTCTTCTTTCTTCGGCAGGATCCGTTTATGTTCCGCAAGATCACTGAGCAGCAGTTTCTGTTCATCCGTGATCAGACCGGAAGACAGGAAATCTTTGATTGTCTTCATGCCTTCACTTGGCTTTAGACCAAAGTATTCAGCCAGGCCGTCTGCTGTTTCTTTCTTTTCCTGAATGGTCTCTGTCAGTTTTGCAAATAATTCATCGTTCTTCATAAAAGTATTATGTCACGTTTTTCTTTCAGCACACAACAAGAAAAGACTTACCCTTTGTGGATAAGTCTTCGTGTTCGAACTGCTTAGTGCTGCTTGTATGTGATTACTTCGCCAGTGAAGGACTTCTTCAGGATCTCCTGCATGTCCTTGACCATTGGTACTCTTGGGTTAGCTGGCGAGCACTGATCTTCATACGCAAGGTAAGAAATCTTTTCAATTGCATCATTCCATGCCTTCTGATCAACACCCTGTGCACCGAACTTCATATCGATACCAACATCCTCACCAAGCTGGTGGACTGCTTCTGCAAACTTCTCAACACCTTCCTGTGTGGACTTGAACTTAATGCCGACAGCAGCTGCAAGTTCGCAGTATCTTTCATCTGCATCATAGCACTGGTACTTTGGCCATAAGCCTGGTTTCTCCGGCTTTGTGCCGTTGTAGCGGATGACATATGGCAGTAAGATTGCGCAGCATCTGCCATGGACTAAGTGGAATTCTGCACCGATCTTATGCGCCATGGAGTGATCCATGCCTAAGTATGCATTTGCGAATGCCATACCAGCCATGGTTGCGGCATTGTGCATCTTTTCCTTTGCCTCTTCATCTGCCTTGCCGTTATGGACTGCTCTTGGCAGATATTCAAATACCATCTTGACTGCCTTTAATGCTAAGGCATCTGTAAAGTCGGAAGCCATAACGGATACGAATGCTTCCACTGCATGTGTTAAGACATCCATGCCAGAATCTGCAGCGACCTTTGCCGGTAAAGACATGACTAATGCCGGGTCAATGATTGCTACTGTAGGTGTCAGAGAATAGTCTGTTAATGGATACTTTCTGTGTGTTTCCTTATCGGTGATAACGGCGAATGGGGAAACTTCTGAACCAGTACCGGATGTTGTTGGGATGCATACTAAGTGAGACTTCTTGCCGAGCTCTGGATACTGGAAGGCTCTCTTACGGATGTCCATGAACTTCTGCTTCAGATCATCGAACTGAACTTCTGGATGTTCATAGTACAGCCACATACCCTTGGCCGCATCCATTACAGAACCGCCGCCTAAGGCAATGATGGTATCCGGCTTGAAGGCTTCCATGATCTCCCAGCCCTTCTTGACTGTCTGGATACTTGGATCTGGTTCAACATCGGAATATAACTGATAGATGACTTTGTTGTTGCGGGCATCTAACTGATCGGTGATCCGTGTGAGATAGCCTAACTCAACCATGGACTTATCGGTAACGATGAAGGCTCTCTTGATTTCACGCATGTCGCGCAGATAGGTAATGGAATTCTGTTCGATATAGATCTTGCTTGGAATTTTGAACCATTGCATAGTATTTCTCCTCTTTCCGATCTTCTTGATATTCAGAAGGTTGATCGCACTGACGTTTCCTGCTACTGAGTTATGACCGTAGGATCCACAACCAAGTGTCAGTGAAGGAATAAAGCTGTTATAGATATTACCGATACCGCCGAAGGTTGTTGGAGAATTCCAGATCAGACGGCATGCCTTCATGCGCTTGCCGAATTCCTTAACAAGATTTTCGTTTCTTGTATGGATGGCTGCTGTATGACCAACACCATTTAACATTAATGTCGCTTCTGCTTTATTAAATCCATCTGCCACATCCTCTGCCTTTTCAAAGGCAAGAACTGGGGAAAGCTTTTCTCTGGATAATGGTTCATTGACACCTGGTTCGCCAACTTCCGCAATCAGAATGGAAGTTGCCGGATCAACCTTGAAGCCTGCCTGTTCGGCAATCCAAGCTGCCGGCTTACCAGCAACGGCGCCATTCAAACGTGCATTCTTCGCTTCTGGTGTATTGGAGTTTGCGCCGAACATGTAAGTCTCTAATAACTTCTTTTCTCTAGGAGTGCAGAAGTGTACGTTATAGTGCAGGAACTCTTCCTTCACATCGTCATAGATTTCTTTATCGACAATGACTGTCTGTTCGGAAGCACAGATCATACCATTATCGAATGCTTTGGACATTGCGATATCATTGACTGCCTGTTTAATGTCCGCAGTTGTTTCAATGTATGCAGGAGCGTTGCCGGCACCGACACCCAATGCAGGTTTGCCTGTGGAGTACGCTGCCTTGACCATGGCGTTGCCGCCGGTTGCAAGAATCGTTGAGATTCCTTCGGCATGGATCAAAGCGGTTGTCGCTTCCATGGAAGGATTGTCGATCCACTGAATGCAGTTCTCAGGAGCACCTGCTGCAATCGCTGCTTCGTAGACTACCTTCGCAGCTGCAACAGAGCACTTCTGTGCTAATGGGTGGAAGGCAAAGATAATTGGGTTTCTTGTCTTCAAGCAGATCAGTGACTTGAAGATTGCTGTAGATGTTGGGTTCGTCACAGGAGTGATACCAGCAACAACACCGACTGGTTCCGCAACTTCCTGGATACCGGTAACCGGATCATCACTGATGATGCCGACGGTCTTCATGTTACGCATATTGTTTACAACATATTCACATGCGAATAAGTTCTTTGTGGCTTTATCTTCAAAAACACCACGGCCTGTTTCTTCAACGGCCAACTTTGCCAAGGAACCGTGCTGGTCCAATGCGGCAACAGAGCACTTCGCTACGATGTAGTCGATCTTTTCCTGATCGAACTTTGCATATTCGTCTAATGCCTTTAATGCCTTCGCAACCTTTTCATCAACTTCTGCAATTCTTGGAGTTTCGTTGGAAACAGGAGCAGGTTTTGCAGCAACCTTCTTTGGAGCTGCCTTCTTTGCTACGGTTCTCTTTGGAGCGGCTTTTTTCTTTACAACTGTCTTCTTTTTACGCTGTACCATGTGATTTCCTCCTGTGAATCTTTTCACAACGACAGATTAGCATGCGAAAAATGGCCTGGCAAGTCTTTTTGTTAAATTTCTCACAAGTAAACGCTTTCAATTCAAAATTATTTTTTTGTATCCGCTTTCAACAGAAAAAGGCATGCAAACGCATGCCTGATTCTTCTTCCTTCGTTTTGTTTTCTTTTACTTTTCGATGCTTACAAACTTATAGCCGGCATCTTCCACTGCCTTCTTGATGTCTGCTTCTGCAACATCCTTGGTTGTTGTGATGACTGCTGTGCCATTGTCATGAGAAGCAACAGCAGATGTAATTCCATCCACGGCTTCTAATCCTTCCTTGACGTGTTTCTCACACATCATGCACATCATACCTTCGATCTTTACTGTTTCTGTCATTTCATTTTCCTCTTCTTTCTTGTCATTTATGACATTTGTATTACAGCTCGCATCCCCAATTGGACATGCGGTTTGATTCCCATTCACAGCATTGACTGCAACCGTTACTTTTTCTTCTGTTGTATCCGGCAGTGCTTTCTCATGCAGTGCATGATCATGAGATGCATCATGAATCTTCACAAGATTTAAACGTAATGCATTCATGCATACAGTGAAGCTGGAGAGAGACATTGCGGCAGCACCCCACATCGGATTCATCTGGATGCCGGGATATAATCCAGCCGCCATTGGAATCAGAATGATGTTGTATGCGAATGCCCAGAATAGATTCTCATGGATATTCCGCAGAGATGCACGGCTTAAGCGAATAGCTGCCGCTGCATCCCCTAGTTTTGAATTCATTAATACAACATCGGCACTGTCAATCGCAACATCCGTACCTGCGCCAATCGCCATACCGATATCTGCTTGGGTCAACGCTGGGGCATCATTGATGCCATCACCGATCATAGTGACACGGCCGCGCTTCTGCAGTTCAGCAATCACCGCTTCTTTACCATCCGGCAGAACACCGGCAATGATACGGTCAACACCTGCCTGCATGCCAATCGCCCGTGCGGTCCGTTCGTTATCTCCGGTCAACATGACAACTTCAATGCCCATTTTCTGCATTTCTGCAATCGCCTGTGCCGAATCTGCTTTGATGACATCTGCCACTGCAATCATGCCAAGGTATTGGTTTCCTTTTCCAAAGAAGAGCGGTGTCTTTCCATCGGCAGCAGCCTTTTCACTCTCCTCAATATATTTCTGCGGTACATCCATCAGAGAAGTAATATACGTGACAGATCCGCCATAGATTGTTTCACCATGGGATTTGCCTTCCAGACCGTTTCCAGCATGGATGGTAAAATCTTCTATCTTTTCTGCATGCATGTCATTGTCAGACGCATACTTTAATACTGCTTTGGCAAGCGGATGTTCACTTTGGTTTTCTAATGTGACTGCTGTTTGAAGCAGTTCATCCAGTGATATACCATCTGCGGTACGGATATCCGTCACTTCTGGCTTGCCGGCTGTAATCGTACCTGTTTTATCTAAGGCAACAATCTGTGTATGTCCCGTATTCTCAAGTGCTTCGGAAGTCTTGAACAAGATTCCGTTCTTTGCGCCGACACCATTGCCGACCATGATGGCAACCGGGGTTGCTAAGCCCAGTGCACATGGGCAGGAAATCACGAGTACAGAGATGGCACGTTCCAAAGCATACGCCATCGTCTCACCCAGGAATAAGTAGATGACCAGGACAAGCAGAGACAGACCGATGACTGCCGGTACAAAGACACCGCTGACACGATCCGCAATCCGCGCAATCGGTGCTTTGGTTCCAGCCGCATCCGAGACCATCTGAATGATCTGCGCAAAGGCTGTATCTTCTCCAACGCGTACGGCCCGTGCCTGGAAATAACCAGATTGATTCATTGTCGCAGCACTGACGGAATCATTTACATTCTTATCTACCGGAATGGATTCACCCGTCAAAGCCGATTCATCCACGGCCGAAGAGCCTTCGATCAGAATCCCATCAACAGGAACGGATTCGCCTGGGCGTACCACGAAGATATCCCCGATGGCGACCTCATCAATATTGACGGATACTTCTTTGCCGTCTTTGAGAAGAACTGCGGTCTTTGGGGCCATCTTCATCAAGTTCTTTAAGGCATCGGTTGTCTTACCTTTGGAAATGGACTCTAATGTTTTTCCTACCGTGATCAAGGCAACGATCATTGCGGCAGATTCGAAGTACAGCTGGTCATGATACAGTGCCATCAAGTCCGCATTTGCAGTGCCATTTGTGACCAGGACAGTCATTTCATACAGAACATATAAGGACCAGCCAAAGGATGCCGAACTGCCTAAAGCAACCAACGCATCCATATTCGGTGCGAGGTGCACTAAGCTTTTGAAGCCGGAAATAAAGAATGCTTTATTGATGATCATGATCACAATTGCCAGCAACATCTGGGTCAATGCCAAACCAAGATGATTATGATTCAGGAAGGATGGGACCGGCCAGTTGAGCATGTTGTGTCCCATCGTGATATACATCAAGAAGACCAAGAAGATGGCGGACCACAACAACCGTTTCTTGAGCTTCGGTGTCTCACGATCCTTCAAGGCATCTTCTTCTGCTTCTAATTTTGCGGAAGCATGCTGCACCGCTTCTTCCTTAGGCCGTGCACCATACCCCGCATCTTCAACTGCCTTGATGATCACCGCATCGTCTGCGTTTCCATCCACGACCATTGTATTGGTCAGTAAGGATACCGTTACGCTGTTGACCCCCGGCACTTTCGCAACTGCCTTTTCCACATGGGACTGACAGGATGCACACGTCATTCCCGATACAATATATTGTTTCATTTTCTCACCTACTTCATTAACTTCTGCAGGACATCGCAGAGCTCATCAATCGTTTCATCTTTTCCATTTCGGATATCATCGACCACACAGCTGTGGATATGACAGCTCAGCAGTACTTTGTTGAAACTGTTCATGGCATTGGTGGCCGCCGATACCTGCATTAAGATATCTGGACAGTATAGATCATCCTCGACCATCTTCTCAATGCCGCGCACCTGTCCTTCAATCTTCTTCAAGCGTGTCAGCAGTGCTTTCTTCTCTTCTTCGCTTCTCATCTTATGCCGCGTGCCGCAGTGTGCACATGTCTTTTCTTTCATAAGGTTCCTCTTTTCTATGTATCTTCGTTATATACCCCCAGGGGGTATCATGCAAGTGAGATGCTCATACGAAAAAACTTCTGCTTTCACAGAAGTTCTCTCGTGTCATTTTGTGGCTTATTCAGCCTTCCCATACATTGCTGAAGCTTTCGCTTCTCCCTCGATACCTAGAGAATACCGGATGGTGTGTCACAACAACGTCACAAAAATATAAAAATTTTTAAATTTCATAAAAAAGATGAAAAAACCGGTCTTTCCGCCGGTTTTTGATTAATACTTTGTCGAGATGAGCTTCATGAAAGCACGATAGTCACGAATGAACTGGTCACACCAAGCATCATAATCCGGATCTTCTTCCTTGCATTCTGGATGTTCATTCAGATAAGCAATATACCGTTCAACGCCTTCCTTCAGACCGATGTTGCAACGGAAATCTGGAATCAGCTGGGTAATCTGATATTTGGAATACAGATTAGAGAACTGCTTATCCCCTAAGATGGTCTCAATGGTATCGTACTTGGAAGTACAAGCTAATGTATCCGAAGAAATATGACAGATGCGCAGTTTCTTACCAAGCTGCAGGGCAATCTCTTCATAGATCATGTCCCATGTTACGACCATCGGGTTGACTAAGTTGATGGTCTCACCATTTGCCGCCGGATTGCCAATCATCTGAATAAAGTTATACGCAAAGTCATCCGCATGCATCATATGCCAAATGGATTTACCGTCGCCATGAACGATGACCGACTTGCCATTTTCAATACGGCTGATGACACTCCAGCAGTTCTTGCCTTTGACGCTTAACGGGATACGATCTTCTCCATAGGTCTGGGAAGGACGGACAATACAGACGGGGAAGCCAGCCTGGGAAGCTTTACGGAAGACCTCTTCTGCCGCTGCCTTATTCTGTCCATAATGGGAGAAACGATTGGTCTGACGTGAATTCTCATTCAGCCAGACAACATTCTCATGATCAAATGTCGTCACGGTCGAAATGAAGAAGTACTGTGCCGTACGGCCGGTAAAGATCCGGACACGTTCCTGTGCCTCTGCGGCATCATAGACTAAGAAGTCTACGACAGCATCGTAATGTACGCCTGCTGTTTCACGGTCTAGTGAACCTGGTTCCTTTACATCACAGATGATCTGCTTCACATTGGATGGTACCTGCTTGTGTCCTCTGTTCAGTACAGTAACGTCATAGTTGATATCTTTACTTAACATGTTCATGACAGAAGTAGAGATGGTTCCTGTACCGCCAATTAATAGGATCTTTTTCATTTCCATAAAATTCCCCTCGATTTATCTTTACCATTATATGCCAAAAGAACGATAGACTCAAAGCGGAACGAACAACCGTACAAAAATATTGTATGATAAGAAGAACCGAAGGAAAAAACATGGAAGAATATGCCGTGCTGACATGCAACCTGATGACTGATTTTGCGGTTCTCAAAGGAGAGCACCGTTTTTCCAAGCGGGCAAAAGCAGTTACCGAAATGATCCACGAACTGCATCCGGATTTCATTGGTGTACAGGAACTGACACGTTCGATGTATCCATATCTTCAGGATGTCTTTCGGGACTATGGAATCTTTGGCGATGCCCGACATTCCTGGATCAATGATGAATATACATCGATCTTATACCGCAAAGAAAAATTTGAGCTGATTGGCGGAGATACAAAATGGCTTTCCCATACACCCGATCAAAGAGGTTCGAAACTGATCCATTCTCTGTACCCTCGCTTTGTGACTTTTGGCTATTTCAAGAATATCGCAACGGATGATATCTTTACCGTTGCCAATACACATTTAGATCATGGCCTGGCATCTGTACGCGATGAGCAGGCAAATATCCTTGCCCATATCTTAATGGAACGGCAGAAAGGCAGCTTCCTGCTTGTCACAGGAGACTTCAATACGACCAGTGCATCAGATGCCCTGCATATCTTTCAGAAAGTCCATCTGCAGGATGTCGTCAAAGAAGAACTTGGCGCATCCCAGCGTGGACTGCTGGCAAAGAAGCGCTATCAGGATCATCCTATTGACCACATCTATATCTCAAAAGGACTGTCCGTTCTGAACGTACGGAAAGTAAAGAAAAAGTACGGTGGTTATTATCCTTCCGATCATTATCCTATCATCGCCTACATTGCATTATAAAAAGAGGCTGTAACGCATATGCACAGCTTAAAATCATAAAAAGTGCCCCTCCGGTATGGAAGAGCACTTTTTTGATGAGTATAATTTAGATATGCTAAGCAATCCAAACTATACATCCACCTCGCAAATGGATTATAGCGCAGAACAGCTGAGAATGCCATTGAATATTCCATATTTGTTTAGAGGAGGGGGAATTCTTGCGATGATTGGTTAAATATGTTATTTAATTTTTCTACTATCCACTCTATATACATAAAAACAGTGTATTTCATAGTTTTCACTACGAAGCACACTGTTTTTCATAAGCAATATTTTTATGCAGCTAAATGCTGATTGACAAAGGCAATGATATTCGAAGCATTGGATACGACTTCGGCATTCTCACCATTGACGGCAACTAATGTAGGTGCCTGCATGATGTCATACTTCTTTGCCAGTTCCGGATTTTCTTCCGCATCAATGATCGTATACTTGAAGTTCATTTCTTCCAGCATCTTCTTGATCATCTTGCAGTTCGGGCAGGTCTTTGTCGTAAACAGATAGTATTCCTTTGGGGAGGATACACCAACTGGTTTCTTTTCCTGCTCACGGAAACTCGATACGGTATGCGCAGCACTGACATCTACTTTATAAGTTCTTCTGTCCTTGAACTCCTGTGACTTGCCGGCATTCCAGTTCTTGACTGGACGATAATAGCCAGTGATCCGCGAGTAGACTTCTGTTTCCGCACCGCACTTTGGACACTTCCATACTTCACCCGGGATATAGCCGTCATTTGCACAGACGCTGTACGTTGGGGAAAGTGTGTAATACGGCAGCTTATAGTTCTCGGCAATCTTCTTGACTAACGTAGCAGCTGCTTTCCAATCGGATAAGCGTTCACCTAAGAAAGCGTGGAAGACGGTGCCGGAAGTATACAGAGTCTGTAATGGATCCTGTACATCCAATGCTGTGAAGATATCATCGGTATAACCGACTGGTAAATGCGAACTGTTCGTATAGTATGGCGTACCGTTCATATTTGCGGTAATGATATCTGGATACTTGTCCTTATCATGTTTTGCCAAACGATACGTTGTGGATTCCGCTGGGGTAGCCTCTAAGTTGTAGAGGTCACCATACTGTTCCTGATAATCGGACAGACGTGTTCTCATATGGTTGAGGACTTCTGCTGCAAATTCCTGTGTTTCTGGATGGGTCAGATCCATGTGGAGCCAGTTAGCATTTAATCCAACTTCATTCATACCAATCAGACCGATGGTGCTGAAGTGGTTGTTGAAGGTGCCCAGGTATCTCTTTGTATATGGATACAGACCGCCTTCCAATAACTTGGTGATGACTGTTCTCTTTGTCTTTAAGGAACGAGCACTGACATCCATGATGTGATCCAGTCTCTTATAGAAGTCTTCCTTATCCTTTGCAAGATAAGCAATTCTAGGAAGATTGATGGTAACAACACCGACAGAACCAGTGGATTCACCCGAACCGAAGAAGCCGCCGCTCTTCTTTCTTAATTCACGTAAGTCAAGACGTAATCTGCAGCACATGGAACGTACATCACTTGGCTGCATGTCAGAATTGACATAGTTGGAGAAGTAAGGTGTTCCATACTTGGCCGTCATCTCAAACAATAACTTATTGTTTTCTGTTTCGGACCAGTCAAAGTCTTTTGTAATAGAGTACGTTGGAATTGGATACTGGAAGCCTCTGCCATTGGCATCGCCTTCGACCATGGTCTCAATGAATGCCTTGTTGACCATATCCATTTCCTTCTTGCAGTCCTTATATTTGAAGTCCATTTCTTCCCCGCCAACTAATGCTGGGAGTTCTGCTAGATCATTTGGAACCGTCCAGTCTAATGTAATGTTGGTGAATGGTGCCTGTGTTCCCCATCTGGATGGTGTGTTGACACCATAGATGAAGGACTGTACGCACTGCTTGACTTCTTTATAAGATAAGTTGTCTTTCTTAACGAATGGAGCTAAGTAGGTATCAAAGGAGGAGAATGCCTGAGCGCCTGCCCATTCATTCTGCATGATGCCTAAGAAGTTGACCATCTGGTTGCATAATGTGCTTAAGTGATGTGCTGGACCGCTGGTGATCTTACCAGGGACACCGCCAAGGCCTTCCTGGATCAGCTGCTTCAGTGACCATCCTGCACAGTATCCTGTCAACATACTTAAATCATGAATATGGATATCGCCGCTCCGATGTGCATCGGCAATCTCTGAATCATAGACTTCACTTAACCAATAGTTGGCAGTGATCGCTCCAGAGTTAGAAAGGATCAGACCGCCAACAGAATACGTTACAGTACTGTTCTCCTTGACTCTCCAGTCCAATGCCTTCAGATAACTGTCGACTAACTTCTTATAGTCTAAGGAAGTCGACATGACATTCCGGATGTTCTGTCTCTGTTTCCGATATAAGATATATGCTTTGGCAACATCGGAATACCCTGCTTCCGATAATACCTTTTCTGCTGAGTCCTGAATGTCTTCTACGTCAATGACATCATCCTTGATCTTCTTTTCGAAATCACTTGTGACACGCAGCGCAATTAAACTGATGACACTGTCATCATAGTTTCTGCCTGTTGCCTCAAAAGCCTTTCTTACAGCATCGGCAATCTTCTGGATGTTAAATTCCGCAATCTTTCCATCTCTCTTTTTTACTCTATACATATTAGTTCTCCTTCAGCCCCCGGCATTCCGCGGTAGGAATGATCTCCCTGACCGCATCTCTGAGTTCTTTCATCTCGTCCGCATCGTATGCGGAGAATCCTTCCTGGATCAAGTTTCCACTGTCCAGGAATTGCTGCAGATAATACTTCTTGGTAGGTGCGATCCATTTCGCTAATGCAATCAGATCGTCCTTGGTGTGCAGTTCTTTGACTACGGTTGTACGGAATTCATAATCGACGGTGCCCTTCTTCAGGAATTCCACAGACTTCTCGATATTCTCAATCGCGAAGCTGTCCGCATCCATACCAACGGTTTCCGCATATTTCTCTTTGCAATTCTTGATATCCATTGCAACGTAGTCGATATACCCACTCTCCACATATTCCTGCAGTTTCTCAGGACGGGAGCCATTGGTATCCAGCTTGACCAGATACCCCATCTTTTTAATTCGTTTGATCAATTCCAAGGTATCCTGCAGCATTGGTTCGCCGCCGCTGATACAGACACCATCGATCAATCCTTTACGCTTTGTCAGATACGCCATGACCTCTTCTGGATCATAGTATTCGTAATCTTCCGGTAAGAAGACTAAGTCCCGGTTGTGGCAGAATGGACATTTGAAGTTGCATCCTGCGGTGAAGATCGTACTTGCGACTTTATCTGGATAATCCAGAAGCGTCATCTTCTGCATGCCGCCGATACGAAGATCAGAGAAGTCGGTTGCGTCCTCTTCCGGATTCAGCTTGACGCTGCTGTTATGTGCGACCTTATCCAAAAGAATTTCAAATACCGAGAAGTCAGTATCTTCCGCCAGGATTGTCCGGCACTTATTCCGATATTCATAAATGCTGTTGACGACATCTGCAACTTTATCGGTCGTATATAAACGTTTGACACGTTTATCATTCTCATCTTGTCTAGCTTGAATGTATCCTTGATCAATCAGACGCTGAATCGATTTGGTCGTTGTTCCCTTATCTACCTGAGTCGCATTGGTTACATCCTGCATCGTGACACCCTTGTGCTCATTAATATAGAGAAGAAAAATCAATTGACCAGACCCCATATCATACTGTGCCAATACATGATCGTAATATTTTTGCGTGTTTCGATAAAGGATGGATAAATTCAGCATGAAGCTGCTGTTTTCTGCCATTTATCTTCTCCTTGCATACGATAGTTGGATTTCCAACTATTTATAACCTTATTCTAACCGAGTAAAAAAGGAATGCAATGAATTTACTTACAAATTTATCCGAAATTGAACGAACCGTGAAAAGATTCATGAAAATAATTGGTGACCCATTCACGAAAATAATTACAGATTTTTTCTTCTTCCTACTGTACGAACAAATTTGAAGTCCTATACTGAAAGTAATGATTTCATTTTTAAAATTTTTATAATTATTTTCCCGCACGGTTAAGCCGAGAGCTTCACCATCAAAAATTACAAGAGTAATATTAATTTATTTCTTTGTTAAAATTTATATCAGTTAGTCGGAGGGGATAATGAATAACGATAATGAAACAGTGGAACTGCCATGGGAATCAAAGTCAGAGGATACAGCTTCTGACACGACACCTTTAACTCAGGATGAGTTAGAGGAACTCATGCACGAAATTCGTTTCTAAAACTAAAAGGAAGGATTCCATTCACTGGAGTCCTTCTTTTATTTTGTAGGTATTCTATTTTTATAGAAACATGCATGAATAGAGTCATTGATTTTTCAGTGATTCTATTGACACGAAGAATTCCCGTGTTATATTAAAAGCGAAGAGTGTGTAACTGCTGATAAAGACAGGCATTAACTCATTGGATCGTGTTGTATCTGATGAGTTTTTTTATGCATATAAGGAGAATGTATGTTGTTTTTTAATCGTAAAAAGAAAATTTATAGTCCTTGTTCCGGTCAGGTCAAAGCGTTATCCAATGTTGACGACGCTGTATTTTCAAAAGGTCTGGCAGGAGACGGCTTTGCGGTAATTCCAGATGACAGTGTGGTATCGTCTCCCGTAGACGGCACCGTCACCATGATATTTCCAACCAAGCACGCCATCGGAATCACCGATGCTGAGGGACATGATTATATCGTTCATATTGGTATTGATACCGTAAATCTGAAAGGCAATGGCTTTGAAGTCCTTGTTAAAGAGCGGCAGCAGATCAAAGCAGGATTTCCTTTGGTAAATGTTGACTACACTGTTTTAAAAGAACATGGGCTTGCTTCTGATGTCATTGTTCTGCTCGGTACCGGATTAAAAATGAATTTAACAGTCTCTGGAAATGTTAAATCCGGTCAGGAGGTGGGTTCATGTGAATAACTACTTGATTACATCGGTATTGAATCACAATACCGTCCGATGTCGTCAGCAGGATTCTAATGTCGAATTACTAGCCTATGGCCGCGGCATCGGTTTCAGTCATAAAGCCGGTGAACGGATTGATTCCCGCAGCTTTACGAAACTGTATGAGATCAAAGATGTAAAAATGTCACAAAAATATGAAGAACTGCTGAAATCCGTCGATGTTGCAGTCCTGGACGTTTCCGAAGAAATCATTGAGCAAGCCTGTCAGGAGTTCAACATGAGTGCCGATGAGCATCTGCATATTGCCCTGCTGGATCATATCAATTTCAGCGTTCGACGCTACAAAGAGCACATCGTTGTCACAAATATCTTTCTCGAAGAAACCGAATGCATGTATCCAAAAGAATTCCAATTTTCAAAACGCATGCTGGATCTGGTAAATGAACGTCTGCAGATTCATCTTCCGATTGCGGAAGCAGGTTTCATCTGTATGCACATCCATGCCGCAATGCATGGGGAGAAAGCCAGTTACAGTGCATTGATGGTCCAGATCGTGACCGATTGCATGAAGATCATTGAAGATCGGTATCATATTCATTTGAGCCGACAGAATTATTTGTATCAGCGTATGGTCATTCATCTCAAGTTTGCCGTAAAGCGTGCTGCTGAAAATGTCCAACTGGATAATTTCCTGGAAACAATCATTCCAGAGAAATGCAAAGACGCCTATGCGACTGCCGTTGAAATATCCAATCATCTGCAGGAAACCTATAATATTTCAATCAATGAAAGTGAAAAGTGTTATCTCGCAATTCATATTCAGAATATCGTTTCACAAAAAGACTAGGAATCATACTGATTCAATCAGTTGATGTGTGATGGAGAAAAGGATAGATTTTTTCATCATGCCCATAAGGAGGGAAAGTTATGTTTAAACAGCTTCAAAAGATTGGCAAATCGTTCATGCTGCCAATCGCAATTCTGCCAGCTGCCGGCCTGCTTCTTGGTATTGGAGGTGCATTATCCAATCCAACAACGGTAGCTACCTACCCGATTTTAAACAACCCAGTATTACAAGGCATTTTCCAGATCATGAGCTCTGCCGGCAACATTGTCTTCGCAAATCTATCGTTGCTGCTGTGCATCGGCTTATGTATTGGACTCGCAAAGCATGATAAGGGAACGGCTGCTCTAGCAGGTGTAGTCGGTTATCTCGTCATGAACGCTACTATCTCCGCAATGCTCACAATCTTTAATCCAAATGGATCTGCGATTGATACAGGTGTCGTTGGTGCAATCGTTGTCGGTCTTGTTGCCGTCACCCTGCATAACAAATACCAGAACATCGAACTTCCACAGTTCTTAGGCTTCTTTGGTGGATCAAGATTCGTTCCAATCGTTACATCCTTTGCTGCAATCTTCATTGGCTGTGCCTTCTTCATTATCTGGCCGCCATTCCAGAATTTGCTCGTCTCTCTTGGTGATGTTATTTCCAAGACAGGACCAATCGGCACCTTCTTCTATGGTTTCCTGATGAGATTATGCGGTGCTGTTGGTCTGCATCATATGATTTATCCAATGTTCTGGTATACCGAACTCGGCGGTGTTGAAGTTGTCAATGGTGTTACCGTTGCCGGTGCACAGAAGATCTTCTTCGCTCAGCTCGCAGATCCTAACCATGTTGGTCTGTATACCGAAGGAACCCGTTTCTTTGCCGGCCGTTTTGCAACAATGATGTTCGGTCTTCCAGCAGCATGCTTAGCAATGTATCATTGCGTACCAAAGGAAAGAAGAGCATCTTATAAAGGCTTATTCATTTCCGTTGCATTGACTTCCTTTATTACAGGAATTACAGAACCAATCGAATTCATGTTCTTATTCGTCAACCCATTCTTATATGTGATTCATGCCTTCCTCGATGGTGTCAGCTTCCTGGTTGCAGATGTATTGAACATTTCCATTGGCAACACATTCTCAGGCGGCGTCATTGACTTTACATTGTTTGGTATTCTTCAAGGCAATGCAAAAACGAACTGGCTGCTTGAAATTCCGGTTGGTGTCTTATGGGCATTCATTTACTACTTCTTATTCAAGTGGTACATCATCAAGTTCAATGTCATGACACCTGGCCGTGGAGAAGAAACGATTGAAGCCGATGGCACAGTTGAATCCAGCGCTCCTCAGCTCACAACAAAGAGCACATTAAAAGAAGACAGTGCAAAAATTATTGAAGCTTTAGGAGGTGCTGAAAATATTGAAGACGTTGATGCTTGTATAACGCGTCTGCGTGTCTCCGTCAAAGATGTTTCCAAGGTCAGTAAAGATGCATTAAAGAAAATTGGTGCAACCGATGTGCTTGAAGTCGGCGGCGGTATCCAGGCTGTCTATGGAGCAAAAGCAATTCTCTATAAAAACAATATTGTGGAGATGCTGAATCTTGATGAATAGCAAAGAAGATATTATCCAGGCCATTAAAGGCAAACTGATTGTATCCTGTCAGGCCCTGCCAAATGAGCCATTGTATGATACGGAGCGAAGCATTATGCCCTATATGGCAAAGGCTGCCGAATTAGGTGGCGCTTCCGGCATACGCTGCAATACAGTACGTGACTTAATAGAGATCAAGAAAGTAACATCCTTACCTGTCATTGCGATTATCAAAAGAGACTATCCTGACTCACCCATCTACATTACCCCTACAATGAAGGAAATCGATGAATTAATCTCCTGTCACCCTGAAATTATTGCCTTTGATTTCACAAATAGAATTCATCCAGGCGGCATTACTTCAGCCGAACTATATCACCAGGTCCGTTCTGCTTATCCAGAACAGCTGTTGATGGCGGACACCTCCTGCTTTGAGGAAGCCAAACAAGCTGCCGAAATTGGTTTTGACTTTGTTGGCACCACATTAAGCGGTTATGTCGAAGGACAGACGCCTACCGATGGACCAGATTTCAATCTCATCTCTCGTATTTGTCATGAGACAAACGCAAAATGTATTGCCGAAGGGAAGATTCATACTCCTGAGCAGGCTGCCCAGGCATTAAAACTCGGCGCATTCAGTGTTGTCGTAGGCGGTGCAATTACCAGACCTCTTGAAATTACAAAGAGATTTTCCGTAGTGTTCAATCACTAGTATTTCCCTTTCAGAAAAGAGCGGTTCTATGATAAGAATCGCTCTTTTCAATTTATTTTGTTTGATCTGCTTCAAAATGTTCAAAGATAAAGACATCATAATCCTGCATGCGTGCATCCAATTGTTCCTGCGAACGGATAGTCCATGCAACCGCCGTATTATGATACAGGCCATGACAGATCCGCCGGCTCAGGTTCTTCCAATAGACTGCATCATAGGCAATGAAGTCCGGCTTTGTCAGGAAGTTCACCATCAGGTATTCACTCAGGAAATAGACTAGCCAGTACTTCTTGGCATCACTGTTTGTCTTCGTAAACATAGAGCTCAGCTGTCCGCGCATGATTTCCGGACGATGATCCTTATACCACTTCACCCCTCTTGGGTTAAAGCTTTCGATACAATACAGTCCATCATACTTGCTTAACAGGGCATCTGCTTTCGGGCAGACAGCTAATTCCTTATCACTGTTTTCAATCTTCAGTTCCACAATGACAGGTTCCTGTCCATGCAGGAGCTGCAGGAATGCTTCAAAGGTGGGAATCTTTTCTTCACTGTTGAACAGATGGAAGTGCTGCAGTTCTTCAAAGGTATAATCATAAACTTTTCCAGGAACAGGTTCATTCTTTTCATTCCGCGCTGCCCGGGCAAGCTTGAAGTCATGGAAGACCACCGGAACACCATCTTTGGTCAGCTGTACATCCATCTCCATGCCATACCCATGATCAATCGCATTCTGGAATGCCTTCAGAGAATTCTCCGGATGATCTGTATCATTATCATATAGACCGCGGTGTGCAAAGTACTTCTTCTTTTTAAATGCAGCAATCGTATCCAGCGAACGGGAACCTGGATGAATCACAAAGAAATAGATACAGCACAATACAAGAATAAGAATCAAAAATATCATTTCACTGCCTTCTTCAGATCAATATCACCATGCTTTACCATCATCATGGTGCATGCCGCAACAATCATAAAGAATGTACTGTATGGGAATAACGTCTGATACGAAACATGTTCCAGCAGGAAGCCCGATGCAATTGGAGTAAATACCTGAGCTGCCATACTGAACGTGTAATAGAGACCTGTGAACTTGCCAATATCACCAGCACGGCTCATTTCAACGACCATTGGATAACTGTTGACGTTGATGCTTGCCCAGCCAATACCAACAAAGGCAAATAATACATTGACCCAGAATGCATACTGGACCGCAAAGACAGCGAGGCCGTAGCTGACTGCCATCAGAACAATGCCCGCAAAAATCATTTTCTTACGGCCGATCTTCTGGGATAAGCTGCCAATTGGCAGATACGCCAATACCGCTGCAACGGTGCCGACCATCAAGCAGTCTGCATACTCACCATTGTGCAGGCCCCATACCTGTTCCACGTAACGAGAGAACGCCGTCGTCACTGCATTGTAGGCACAGAACCAGAAGAATACCGATAACAGCAGGAAGATCATTGAACGTTTGACATCCGCTGGCATTTTTTTGCCGGCAGTTGCCTTGGCTTCCGCTTCCTCAGCATCCTGCATGTCTTCATTTTCTACTTCCTTCATGCATTTATTTTCCGGAACCGTGATAAATAAGATGCCGACGGATACGACCATGATAGCAACAATGGATAATGCCATTGGCATATAGTTGGTCAAAGAACCATCGGTTGGTGTATGCACAAAGAACTTGATCATTAATAAGGTGTAGACACCACCGACGGTACCCATCAAGTTAATAATGGCATTTGCCTTAGAACGTAATGGTGCAGGCGTCAATTCCGGCATCAAAGAAACAGCTGGAGAACGATAGGTCCCCATTGCAATCAATAACAGCAGCAGAATGATAATAAATGGGATCAGCATAGCCGGCTGCGACGACAGTCCCGCTAAGATGATCAGCAGAACACAGGACAAAGCCGTACCTGCAAGAATGAACGGCATCCGCTTGCCAATCTTCGTATTTACCTTATCGGACAACGTGCCAAAGAACGGCAGCAGGAACAATGCCAGGATATTATCCAATGCCATGATGAAACCAGTCAGGGTCTCACCCATGCCAAAGGTATTCTTTAAGATCTTTGGAATCTCATTATCATAGAACTGCCAGAATGCACAGATGGATAAGAAGGCAAGTCCTACCAGCATGGTACGTTTATGATTCAATTTCATATAAATGATCTCCTTGGTTGAATACTTTACCGCTTTACTCCCCTATTATACCTAATCCAGGGCATTTCGAGCATCAAATCTGCGTAATATTACGGTAAAATCGAGGCTCACATACTGTGTGAAAAGCGCAAAAAACTTGCATTTCATTTTTAAATCATGTATAACCTAACTATTACAAAGGAGGACGATTTAACATGAGTCATCGTATTGAGTACCTGACGATCGATGGCGGAACTATTATTGAATACACAGATGAAATTGGTTATAAGCAACTGTTAGCAGAAGCAAACAACGGCATCATCACAATTCTAAATAGTAATCGCTACGACAACAGTAAGCGCTGATTGTCTCGATCGCTCAGAAAAGAACATTCCACAGTGAATGAGACATATATTGCAACATATATGAAACAAGCACAGTTTATGCTGTGCTTTTTATTTCCTTCCTTCTCTTTTCTGCCTATAATAGACACACGAGGTGCCGAAATGAAAAAATATATTGAATCTCTGGATATCCGCAAGGATCCAAAACTAGATTCTCTTTTATCCCAGCGGAAAGCCCCGCTTTCGGAAACGGGCATGAACCAAGTACTAAAAGAACTGACGTTTTACCTGACGGGGAATGTTGTCTTTGCAGCAGCCGTCTATCCAAAAGAAGAAGTGCTCTCAAAAATGGATATTCATGCGCAAGATATCGATAAAACGGACGTAATGCATGGAACGGATGAACAGAAATACTTTCCTGTCTTTACGGATATCGACCATTTAAAAAAATGGAAACCTGTATGCAGAAAAGGGGAATTTATCTATCTTATGAATAAACAGGATCTGCTGGATTTCTTAGAAAATAATGAAAAGGTTGCTGCCTGTGTCGTCAATCCCATTGAAGATGACTTGTTACTATACCGCATGCAGTTGCAGAATATGATTGCAATTAGTTCAAAACAATAAAAGAAAGAATGAAGATCATTCTTCATTCTTCATAGTTTTTTTAAGATCTGCTTTTATACGAGATCTTTTCTTTTGTTTAGTCTTTTCATCAATGACTTCTTTCCCAAAAGGAATCCTTGGTCCACGTTTACTGGCATTGATTTCTTTCTCTTCTGCTCTATGCTTGCATCCGATCTTCTTTTTCTTGATCATCTTCATAGATGATTTACCAAGTCATCAATCGCTTCCAGAGAACTGCTGGTATCATCTTCAAAAATCTTCTGCAGGTTATCTAGAATATCTTCCTTCTCATTTTGATACGGCTTGATGTTTTCTCCCTGCCGCTTTTTATTTTTTTTCTGCAGAATCTCCATCACATCTTCTCTAGTAAAGGATTCCTTCGTCGATTCCTTTGTCTTCTCTGTTTCAACAGGAACTGGTTCTTCCTGTTTTATTTCTTCTGTTTCTTCTGCTTCTTCTTTCGGAAATTCTTCTGGAATATCTTCCACTGGAGCAGTAAGCAGTTTCGAAATCGCTTCAATTTCCTCTTCCGTAATAATTTCTTCCGAAGATTCAACCTGAACCGGGAACTCGACCGTTGTACTTTCGGAAACTGGCCGTTCTTCCACCTCTGGAATTGGTTCTTTTGGTTCTTCGATGGTTAATAATTCCTCCGAAGGAATTTTCTCATCCACGGATCCGATGACAGATGCAGTTGCGATGGTACTTGATTCTGCATTTTGCGCTGGTTCTTCCGTTCCAATGAACTCTTCTTTAATATCGGCAACTGCCGGAACAGTCTCTTCATTGTCTGTAGCAGGAGTTTCCGCCCCAGATGTTTCTTCACTGATAAAAGTAACTGCAGGAACAGTCTCTTCATTGACCAAAGAAAAATCTTCTTTGTGTTGATTCAAGAATACATGCTGGGCCCCAATATCGTGGATCAGTGCTTCCATTTCTGCATCGTTTGATGCCGTGATATCTTCACTGTCCCCATCCAACTGCGGTGCAAAGTAATGATTCTGTGCATACTGGAATACTTTTCGCTCCAGTAGTTTAGCCTTTCTGGCACACTCGGTATTTGGACAGGTGATATCAAAGGCATGGAAACAGCCAGGATATTCTTTCAGCATGATTTCCGTGCCGGCTTCATACAGATTTTTAAAATACTGTTTTGTCTCGGCATAGAATGGTTCCGTATCCGTAATGATTGAAAATGCTGGCGGAAGATTTGCATAATCTGTTTCCCGCGCTGGTGCAAAGTAAGCATCCACTTCTTTAGCATCCCCCCGATACAGCTTCCACGATATTAAATTTTTCGCCGTATTCCACACTGGTGAATTGTTATGTGCGGACGTTGCCGTCATGCGGTCATCCAGCATTGGATACAACGGAATCTGAAAAGCGATATTCACTTCCTGGTGATCTCTGGCATATAAGGTCAAGGCACAGGCAAGACCGCCGCCTGCACTTGCCCCGCCGACAAACAACTGATCCTCACGAATATTTAATGCTTTCGCATTCTTTTTCATCCAAACAAGTGTCTGGTAACTATCTTCTAACGCCGCTGGATACGGGGCATCTAGCGAACGGGTATACTCTGGCAGCACCATGACACAGTTATCTTCCGCTAAGAAAAGATCTGCATATGGTGCACTCAATTCTGGTACACCAATTGCATAGCCACCGCTATGAAGCCACAGCAAACCTGTACAGTTTGCATTCGCATGACCTTTCTTTGTGACAACTAAAACACGGAATGAAGTACCATTCTTACGCTTCAAATATACCGTGTTTACAGTGGTATGCAGAGACAGCCAATTTCCCCTGAGCGTTTTATCTAATACCGCATTATTTTTAATCCATGCTTCTTTTGAAGAAGCACGAAAAAGTATGGTATACAGATTTGCATAGCCACGCAATTCGTTTTTATATTTCAAAAACTCGTTATCGCTCATACTCACAATCCTAAAATCATTTTATCACGACTATGAAAATTTTTAGCAGGAATATAAAAAAACTCAGGTTGTCCTGAGTTTACGTGATTCTTACTTGAAATATCTGTCGAGCAGACCCTTGAATGCTTTCCCATGGCGTGCTTCATCTCTTGCCATTTCATGAATCGAATCATGCAGTGCATCGAGGTCCAGCTCCTTGCACTTCTTTGCTAAAGCCGTCTTTCCAGCACTTGCACCGTTTTCAGCTAAGACTCTGACTTCCAGATTCTTCTTACTAGATTCGCTGACGCACTCGCCAAGCATTTCCGCATAACGAGATGCATGATCTGCTTCTTCATAGGCGACCTGCTTATAATACATGCCGATTTCCGGCAAACCCTCTCTCATGGCAGCTCTGCTCATTGCAAGATACATACCAACTTCGGAGCACTCACCCTGGAATTCTGCTCTTAACTGCGTCTTGATCTCCTCTGGCACATCATGAGCAACACCAACCTTATGTTCGGAAGCCCAAGTCAGTTCACCTTCTGGGATTGGCTCAAACATATCTTTGCCAGCATGGCAGGTAGGGCATGTCCAATCTGCAGGCAGATCAACAAACTTGACACCTTCTTTTTCTTCGTCATATACATGACCGCATACTTTACATCTGTACTTCATTTTTTCTCCTCCACTCAGAATCAAAGTCGCATCTATGATTGATTTTTGATTCTTTTCTCTTTCTATTTATCAGTTTCGCTTTTCTGAACCGCAAAGTCAAGAAGGATGCTCAGAGTGTATTATAATTAACACAGGAGGTAGTTTTATGGAGTTAAACAACTTATATAAACAGTGTCGTACGTTTCGCAAATTCACCCAAAAAGAAATTCCTACAGAAGATATTGATGCCATTTTACAGAACCTGCGGTATGTCCATTCCGGTAACAATCGTCAGACAGTATCGTATATTTCTATCCAAGGCAGAGAGCTTCGCGAAGCAATTGCTAAAGAGATTCATTTTGCCGCCCTTCTGCCGCGGGTATTGGCGGATCCAAAAGAAAATGAACAGCCTACTGCTTATTTGATTCTTGTAGGTCCGAAACAGCATACTCGCACCATAGATATTGATACTGGTATCGCAGCAGAATATGTGGTCGAGAGTGCTTTTGAAAAAGGCATCGGTTCCTGTATGATGCTGAATTACAATGCTGCAAAGGTCGATGAAATTCTAGAACTGCCCGATGAACAAAGTGCATTGATGATCATTGCCTTAGGCTATCCAAGTCATACCAGTGAAGCCGTTGAGATTGATGAAGATGGCAGTACAGCTTATACCTGTGATGAGCAGTACCATTACCGTGTGCCAAAAAAGAAGCTGGCACAAATTGCCAAGAAACGATAAATCCAGAGAACTCTCTCTGGATTTTTATAACTTACACATTTTTAGTAAATTACTTATCCTGCGGAACTTTACGCAAAAGAATCGATGGCAAAACTTGATAGCCAGCCTTTTCAAAGAAGGATACTGCATCGTTCAACTTTGGATTTATCTCTAAACGATACGAGGCAAAATCAGTTTCTTGCTGTTCGAAGGCATGGATCAACATACTGCCAATACCTTTGCGACGATCATTTTCATTGACATAGATGGCTTTGATCACAAAGTCTTCCATATCCTTCTTTCCGACTGCCAGTCCGATAAATCTGCCATGATTGCTGACAGCTAACACAACACATCCTTCCTGAAGCCATGTATTCAGCTGATCCTTTGCGTATTCCAGGTCCGATGCACCATGATACATCATCTGCAAGTAGTAATCGGTAATATACAGTGCATTCATCAAATTGCGTTCGGTAATAGGAACCAGCCGGTAGACAATGGTTTCCACCAAAGCAGGTTCCTTTGTCTCTTGTTCTACATAGGAATCCTCATGCAGGAAGTTGCTGACATCATCTTCATTGGCTATTTCTTCTCTGCCATGATCTTCCCAAACAATCCCATTATCTTCTCACCACTGTACCGCCAATGCCCTATATGTTTTTTCTTTGTAGTCATACCAATCTTCCAATAGGTGGAACTTTTCACAGGTCGCCCGAAAACGGCGGAAGGCACCTTTGCCAACGATTGCATTGCTTAGCCATTTCTGTGCTTCTTCATCTTCAACCGTTTCAATAAATATTTCCATGTTATGATAATCTCCACGTTCGTCTTTTTCAGGCAGTGGCATCAGAACATCGGTATTTCCTTCATAGACAACCGTTTCACGGATCGGATCATAGAACGCGTGTTCACCGTTCTGTTCTTCTTCCATCGCTTCCATGACATCTTTTAGTTCTACACGCATACAGTTTCTTCTTCCGATTGTTCCTTGTTTTCTTCTGCCAGCGTATGTCCTCGGAAATCCATACGCCGAGTATGAAGATACCACTGGTGCAGTATCGAACGGAATTGCTCCTGTTCTTCCTTATCATCATAGACAATCATCGACTCTGCTTCTTTGAGAATTTCTGTCTCGTCATGTCCATAATTCATATCATTCCACAGTTCATGAAGGAGATATTCTAAGTCTTCTTCCTCAGCACCGTTCTGCAAAAACCATTTCTTGACCTTGTTGCCATATGGATTCAATGTATCGAAATCATTTCGATATAAATCTTCGACTTCTTCTATACTTGGCATCGCAAATGAATATTTTTTTTGCTTATCGCGATATTCCGCAAAGACTTCGCTGCTGCGCCATCCACGAATAACAAATGCATTTCCAATCAACACACAGTTGATCTCCGATACCGGTATCTCGACAAACAGTTTTTTCAGATCAGCCTGCGGATCCACGGTATCTTTCAGAAGATACAATTTTCTCATTGTATCAACGCTGACATCTGCCCAATAATGCTGGATCACGCTGAGACACTGCATCAGCCAGACACGGCTTCTTCTTTCACGGTGCCATGACTCTGATTCAATTTGAAATCGTTCTTTGACTTCTTCCGGCACAATCCATTGATGTGTTTCCGCAGAACCATAGATGAGATCCAATCCATCCAAATGATCAATACAATCTTCATCATTCAGAATCTTTCCATCAGCGATGTCATGCAGTCCCTGCAGGATGTCATCCGTCAAGATACCAAATCGTTTCTCCAATATTTTTTCTTCAATCAACTTCTTTGCAAGTGCCGTACAGACCGTATCCTTCGCATCTTCCACAAATGGTACCTTGTATGCATTGCAATAGGCATGCAGTGATTTTGTATCATATTTATGCAGACAGTCTGCCAATGTATTTTTCATTCTTCAACATCCTCTTTCTGTATTATACAAAATTATTTTTATTCCGATGATATATATCATAATTTATAAATTTTATTATGAGATATATTTACAAAATATCTTTTGTATTATAAATAATTGTGATAAGCTTTTGTTGAATAAGAGTATTGGTTCGCGGGTTCCATTCGCCTGTGAATATAATATTCTGCACTTAAGAAGACCTGAAGGATACTCACCGATTGTTCAGGTCTTTTTTGTATGCATGTTCGATTAAAGCTCATTTCTAGGGACTAACGTATGTTTCTCATTCAATATCAAAATCGAAATCTTGTTTCGTAAAATATTTATTTTGATAGTCACTAACATAAACATAAGCTTCCAAATCATCTAACGTATGAAGTGCTTCTAAACATTCTTCTATGTTTGCCTGATGAATTATCTCTGTTTTCAAAAGCAGCTTCAAGGTAAACATATCCTGTTCTTTGCCCACGCACTGTACAACAGACGTTATATTCTTCTGCAATAAAGAACGATATTTTTCTTCCACTTCTTTCGTCAGATGCAGCGGCCACTTTAAGCGGACCGCAATCATTTTCATACGCTCATCTTCCAGAAATCCAGCAAGCAGATCATTGTCATAGCGGTTAAAATCAAAGATGCCATTCCTGCCAAAACCCTCCAGCATGTGCTGGCGCAAACGAATATCTTTGCGCGGGAAATAGACATATGTATCGTCTTTTACAAAGTACACACGCTCCATACAGCAAGTCGTAAATGCATCTTCATGGATTTCTTTGACAAGATCAACAAGGTTGATTGTATTTGTAGTGCAGGAGCGAAAAGCTTGTTTGCCTATGATACGCGTGGAAGAGGGAATCCAAATGTTCTTTTCGTTGCCCGTATAGAACAGCAGAGTTTTTGTCTGTGCATCCATCAGAAAATTATTCTCATAGATAATGAAAGGACTGTGATTTAGAATATGAAAATCACGCGGTCCACTGCTGAAGACGTCTTCTTCCATTTTCTGTAAGGAAGAGGGAAGAGACAATACTTCTAAATGCTTCATTTTAGCGAAAGCATGCGTACAGATTTTCCATGTTCCATCTTCCACTTCATACGACAGGCGATCCTCATTTTCCCGCACGCCAATCAATTCCTTGCCATGTTCATTGATCCGATAGATGCCATAGCCATCGGTATGACACTCTTTGCTCATAAGGCAATCTCTTCAGAATACTGTTTCTTATACTCTTCCAATTCTTTAAATAATTGTGCATTCCGCTTCTCTGTCATGAGTAGCTGATTATATTTGTAGTATTCATCACAGCCATGAAGAGAAATAAAACGTGCACTGTTTTCATCAATGGTCAGCTGGGTAACTGCCAACAGGATTTCCTGATCTGTGCAGTTCTCTGCTAAGAAGGCAAACATTTTCATCAGTTCTGTCTGAATGCGATGTATATCTTCTTTCATTGCTGTGACGCTGTTGGCGAAATAACTGCGTACCTCCGCAAAGCTTGTTTTCTTCATCGCGGACTTCATGATTTGTAAGCGATGCTGATAGGCATGTTGATCTTTCGCCTGCATTCTTCCCGAGGCTTTTAATGTCACATATGATTTTTCCGTATCTTCATATGCCTTCTGTAAAACCGTATGGAACGATTCACTCTGTCCAGCCGTACGGAAAGGTATGGTCAATTCCCGCAGACAGGCTTCTGTTTCGCTTTCTTTATGAATTTCCGTGGTGATTTGATTGAGAAGCAAATCTGTTACCGAAATCCTTTCATCAAAGGAAGCTTTCTGAACCCGTTCTTTTACTTCTTTGGATACGATTCCCTGTAAAATCTCTGGGATATTGTATTCCCTCTGATATTTTCGATACAGTGCATAGAAGGCCGCAAAATCATTCGTAATATGTTCGTTGTGAAGATACTGACCAATCAATGTTTCATCAATTGGATAATTCTTTTCTTCATACAGCTGCATCGCCTGAGACAAGTCTTCCCAGCCGCGTGGTGTGACATAGCTCTTGCCATCTACCGTTGTTTCAACATGGAAAAAATCTTCTGGATGGATTTCTAGAAAGGATAAAATTGCGCGATGCACGGAATACGCAGCCGCATACTCTTTCCATGTCTCGTAATCTGGTTCGACCTGCATGACCTTCAAACGGTCCAAAGTTGCAATATCAAACATTCTTGCGTTCCGGTTGAACTCGGTTGGGTTGCCTGCGGTCACAACGACCCAGCCTTCTGGCAGCCTATGGTTGCCAAAAGTCTTATACTGTAAGAACTGCAGCATACTCGGTGCTAAGGTCTCTGAGATACAGTTGATTTCATCTAAAAATAAAATACCTTCCTTTCGGCCAGAGCGTTCCATGCACTCATAGACCGAGGCAATGATCTCACTCAAGGTATAGACCGATACGTCAAAGTTCTGTCCCTGGTACTTCTTATGTTCAATGAAAGGCAAACCAATGGCACTTTGTCGAGTGTGATGCGTCATGGAGTACGAGACCAGCAAGATGCCCATTTCACAGGCTGCTTGAGATACGATTGCTGTCTTGCCAATGCCTGGCGCACCGATCAAAAAAATGGGTCTTTGTTTTTCCAAAGGAATCCGATAGTTTCCATATGCATCCTTCATCAAATAGATGGATGTGCTGCGTTTCATTTGCTCCTTCGCTTCTTGGATATTCATCTTTCTAACTCCTCCATTGACACCTTCATCTGAATTGCCCAGCTTGGCACTTCCGGCACCTCTTTCTGATTTTCCGGCATGACAAATGCAGTCTGATACGATGGCATATTCTTTGGATACTTCCCAATGCCATCTGTAAAATATAACAGTCCTCTGAAATCAGGCAATTTGTCTGCGTTTTTTAATTCCTCAATTCTTGCAAAGACCGGTCGGAAATCCGTTCCGCCATATCCTTTTATCGTATAGTCTTGAAGATACAATTGCATTTCATCCGCATTATGAATGACGATTTCTTCCTGTATTTTTGCATCACACTGCAGAAGTACTACATGCATATCTTTGGTAAAAATATCGTTGGCTGTCAAAATATCATATGTCTTGGCAATAAAATTCTGTACGATTTTCCCCTGGGTGGAACCAGAAGTATCAATTGCGATTGCAAAGCTTTCTATTTGATGATTCACACGATATTCCAGGGGCTCAATCAAAGGCATATTTTCATACAGCTGCAGACCATAAGTATAGTAAATGTAATCAAATGAATCCGGATTAATATGAATTTCTTCCTGATTGACCATAAATTTGCGCAGCAGAGACGTATAGTCTTCGCGCTTCCGTTTTGGCAGAGAGAACCTCCGCGAGATAGTACCTGGTTCCAATCCTCTTGCCCTTTCATAGTTTTCGGCGCTCAGTTCTGTTTTCTTTTCTATTTCATTCCACTTCTGTTTTATTTCAGTCAAATCCAGGTTTTTTTCTTTTTTCGTATTTCGCCAAAGATCATGACAATCCTGGCGGAACAGAAAGGTATACTGCAGTAAAACATTCCGTTCTTTCGCGTGCATACAGAGATAGTCATAGATGGTCTCCGCATTCCCGCGGCCGCACTTCTCAATGGTTTCATTCAGTACTCTTCGCCGAATGTCGTCGCCATCCAGTTCACATTTCTTCCAATGCAGATCCAAAATGACGTTTTCCGCAGCCATATCCGCAGCCAAGTCCCAATATTGAGTCTCAAAACGATCGTACGTAAACATATGTGTAAATAAACAATGCATCATAGAATGAAGATACAAACGAAGTACTTGGTTCTCCTGCTGTTCAAACAACTGCAGCACGATGGAAGCAAGCCCATAAAAATTTACCCCATCACTGCCAAATGAAACAGACGCTTGTGCTATCTGCTCCTTGATAGGATAGAAGCACACCTGCATCTGCATTACAGCATGGCTCAGATACGGCATATAAGCAATGATCTCCTGCTGTACCGATTTTATTATTTTGCCTGCTAATTGTTGGGCTTTGACTTCTTTCTCAATTTCATTCTGGATATCTGTCATATCTACTATTCTACTATATTTCCCCTAAAGAAAAATCCGGCGGTGCCGGATCAATACTTTTCGCAGAAACGCTGATAGAAGAACTTCCACAGCACAAATAGGATGACGATGGTGATGACCCACGATAATGGAAAACAAAGATACAGTGTTTCCAAAGTTGGATTCAGCCGCCAAATGGTGCCAATATACAGCAGACGCACACCAACAATTCCCAGCAGCATTGCAATGGTCGGTGTGGAACTATATCCCATCCCGCGCATGGAAGATGCCGGAATATCCAATACACCATTCAGCCATAGCCAGAAGACAATATACCACATGCGAATCATTCCCATCTCAATGACGGCACTGTCATTGGTGAAGAAGGAAAGGAAGAAACGCCCAAACAGCCATGCCAATGCGCCGACTGCCCAGCTGGATACAATCATTAATCCAACCAATACCCATACTAGTTTTTTGATACGCTGTTTTTCTCCAGCCCCAGCACATTGCGATGTGAAGGTAATACATGCCTGTGAGAAGGCTCCCATACCAATATAAACAAATCCCTCGATGTTGGCTGCCGCACTGTTACCAGCCACTGCAGTCGATCCAAAACTGTTAATGCCGCTCTGCACAACAAGATTTGAGATTGACCACATCATAGACTGCAGACCCGCAGGAAGACCAATCTTCAGAATCGATGCAGCAAGCGGACGATCCATACGGATTTTGCGCAGATCCAAATGAAGACTGTCTTTCTCATTCATCAGCTGAATTGTCACGAGCACGGCACTGACACTCTCTGAAATAACCGTTGCAATCGCAACGCCAGCGACACTCATCTGCAGAACAATCACAAAGTATAAATTTAAAAACACATTCAAGATACCGCCCACTGCCAAGTACACCGTTGGATGAATCGTATCACCCCGCGAACGCAGAACAGCAGAGCCAAAGTTATATACCAGCAACGGAATACTTCCCACAAAGTAAATCTGCAGGTACAATGCACTGCGATCGATGATATTGGAAGGTGTTCCCATCGCATTTAATAAATAGATAGAGCCAAAGACACCGAAGACCATCAGGATTAATCCGCCCGTCAAAGCGACAAAGTAACTGGTATGTACGGATGCAGAAATTCGTTCTTTTTGACCGGAACCTAACTGGCGAGCAATCACAATGTTGGAACCAACTGCCAGCCCAGTAAACAAAGAGACCATAAAGTTCACAATCGGTCCCGTTGCGCCTACAGCAGCCAAAGCTTCCTGCCCTGAGAATTTTCCCACAACAATTGTATCTGCTGAATTAAAAGCAATTTCTAAAAGATTCGACATCATCAGAGGCAGGGAGAAGATAAAAATATTTTTAAGCAATGGTCCATGGACCATATCCATTGTCTGGTTCAATTTTTTCATTGTCCCATTATCTCACATATTTGTTCGTAAAACATTCACGTTGTATTCATTTTTTGAACATATATTTCCTGTATCTTATAGGTATCAAAAGGAACCAAAGTTCCTTCTGATAAAGTTCATAATTTCTTTCCCCCTCAAAGAATAGAACGAACCTTTTTATGAAAAGACCGGACAATGAAGTGACTTCACTTCATACCGATCTTTTTCTTTTATTCCTACAAAAAGGATGATTGTTTCAGTCAATGATTCTTTTTCGATATTCATATAAGATATCTTCTAATTCTTTTAATGTACTCACCTGAGTCAGAAGATTCTTATAATGTGCCGCATGTGGCATGCCTGTCAGATACCAACCGCACATTCCGCGCATCATTGGAATCCCATTCAATTCTCCCTCATAAGCACAAAGCCGCTGTGCATAGTCATGACATAGATTCAGGCGCTCTTCAAAAGAAGGTTCCTGATATTCTTTCCCTTGGAAAGCACACCGCAGTTCTGTCAGAAAGAATGGTCTTCCAAGCAATCCTCGGCCAATCATAATAGCATCACAATTTGTTTCGTCAATCATCCGCTTTGCATCCTCAACCGTACGAATATCGCCATTCCCGATGACGGGAATTGATACTGCATCTTTCACCATCTTGATATATTCGTTATTGGACTTTCCCGTATAACCTTGTGTGCGCGTACGACCATGGACGGCAACCGCAGATACCCCTGCCTTTTCACACAGCTGAGCAATCGTAACACAATTAATGTGTTCAATATCCCATCCCGCCCGCATCTTGACGGTCACGGGACGATTGGTATGATCGACCACTGCTTTGACCGCAGCGTATGCTTCTTCTGGATGTGCCATTAAATAGGATCCTGCTTTTGCCTTCACAACTTTCGGTACCGGACATCCCATATTGATATCAATCATGTCACAGTCCGTATGTTCTGTAAGATATGCACTGGCTTCTCCCATTGTCACAGGATCATTGCCAAATAACTGCAAAGAAACAGGGTGCTCTCCTTTGACTGTTGTACACATATCAAATGTTTTTTTATTTTGATAATGCAATGCTTTATCCGAAATCATTTCAGACACTACAAGACCTGCACCGGACTCATGCATGAGTTGACGATATACCGGATTGGAAATACCAGCAAGCGGAGCTGCAACGATTCGATTTTCAATTTCAATATTACCGATTTTCCACACAATGTTTTCTCTCTAGGATTTCTTTCAATTCCTCCACCGTGAAATTGTATGTCGTATTGCAGTATTGGCAAACAATCTCAGCACCTTTGCCATCTTCAATCATCTCTTTCAGATCATTGTCATGCAGGGTAACTAAAGAATCCATGAAGTGTTCTTTCGAACAGCCACAGTGGAAACGGACATCACGTCTTGCCAGAATATTGGCGTCTGGGAAATACATCTGGATGATCTCATCCAGATCTTTGCCTTCATCAATGAGCTCGGATACTGGCTTTTGTGTCTTTGCGACTTTTTCACAGTATTCAATCGCTTCTTCACCTGCCTTCGGCAGCAGTTGATAAATCAGACCACCAGATGCTTTGACGGAACCTTCTTGACTCACTAAAACACCAACTCCAACGACCGAAGGGACTTGTTCCGATATTGCAAAGTAATACGCAAAGTCATCTCCAACTTCGCCGCTCTGTAATGCCGAGGTGCCGGTAAATGGTTCCTTAAGCCCCATATCACGTGTCACGGTCAAGGTACCATTTGTACCAATGCCTTGCCCTACGGCTAAATGACCATCTTCACGGACGATATAAACATTTGGATTTGCCGCAAAGCCTTTGACATTGCCAGCTCCATCGGCCTGTGCCAGAACCGTGCCAATGGGACCTTTGCCATTGAGGACGGCCTGGACCCGTTCATTCTGATTTTTTAAGTCGGAAGCCATGATTGCAGTCACCGTCATTGTTCTGCCTAATGCCGCTATGCTGGTCGGCATACAATGATGGTGCTGACGTGCTTCTTCCACTAACGATGTCGTGCATGCCGCATGAATCCGTACTTCACCATGCAAAGCATCTGCGATGACAATCTGATCTTTCATTTGACAATTCTCCTATATAAACGCTCATTCATTTTCTTCATACGCCGCGAATCCACTTTTAAAATCTTGCGGTCATAGGTAAATAACCCATTGCATTCATCCTCAACATCACTGATCTGTGTATAGATGCATCCGCTCAATCCCTTGCGGATATTCTCCAGAATCATTTTTTCATATAGATAATTGACCGCATCATCCAGCTTCTTTTTATCTTTAAATTTTTTATAGCCATATAGTTTATTGCAGGTCGTATGTCCCCACTCCATATACGAATAGCCACCAAATTCAGATAACAATAAAATGCGGTTCTTATCTTTGGCATTCGCATGAAATGGGAAGAAGTAATTATGAATACTTTTGAAATCTCCACCGCCTTGATCAAACCAGCCGGATGCACTGTCGACTAATCGTGTGCGGTCATATTGTTTGATACGTCTGGTGACCTGTTCACTTTTGAACTGGCCCCATCCTTCATTGAACGGAACCCAGGCAAAGATGGAAGTGACATTGTACAGCTCATCCAGCATGGCATCCAATTCTTCATAGTAGGCAAGTTTCGACGCTTCGCTGCGGATCAGTTTTGGATCACTGCCATCATCTTTTCGATGTGTAAAGCCCAAGGAAGGCAATACACCAAGTGTCTTTGTATCATACTCTGTGAATCCGCCGGAAGGCATATCCTGCATGACCAGAATTCCCAAGTGATCACATAAGCTGTACCATCTGCGGTTCTCAACTTTGACATGCTTGCGCAGCATATTAAAGCCCATATCTTTAATGGATTGCAATTCAAATCTCATTGCTTCTTCCGAAGGATAGGTCATCAGGCCATCGGCACTGTAGCCTTGGTCCAATAGACCCGATAAGAAGATTGGCTTATGATTCAATGTAAAGCGCATGATACCATTGGCATCAAATGCCGCAGCAAACTGACGCATGCCAAAATAGCTCTTCACGACATCATCGTCTGTGGACACAAACAGATCATATAAGAATGGATCCTCCACCGTCCATGCATGAAAGTCTGGCAATGGTACAGTATAATGGCCATCGTTTGTAATACCGCTGTGAATGACATGACCTTGGCAGGATACGGTTACAACGGCCTGGGTGAAACTGCCGGCCGCATTGATATATACGCATGCATTATCATAGTCCGGTGTGATCTTCAAATCATGAACACCATGTGGGCCAATATCTTCCAGCCAAACTGAGCCCCAGATGCCACTGGATGGGGTATACCACATGCCGCCATGATTCGTAACCTGCTTGCCATAAGCATACATGCCTTGCTCACTGTCATCGATGATTTTTAACATGATCGTGTTCTGATATTTTACAAACTCAGTAACATCAAAACCAAAGGGACAGTACCCTCCCTTATGACTGCCTACCTGCATGCCATTCATAAAGACGATGCATTCCATGTCGACGGCTTCGAAGTTCAGCCAGGTGCGGAATGAATTTGGCCGATAAGCAAATTGACGACGATACCAGACAGTTTTACCAGGCATCAGCTGTTCTTCCGTACCACTTAATAAAGAACCCAGCGCAAAAGGAACGGTAATGTGTTTCCAACCGTTTTCTTTTGTATCGCCATTTCGTTCCGTGATCTGATATTCCCAGGCTCCATTTAAGCTGACATAGCTGTCCCGCTGTAATTGCGGACGTGGATATTCCTGTAAGGGATGATCACGATCTAATTTTTCTCCCCAGTCACTGATCAATGTCATTGGTATTGGTATTCCTTCTAATCCTTCTCATTCTAACACAGAACAGCTGTGCTACTTCTTGATGTGGTGATGCCGTATAATTTCATACAGAAGGGTAACGCACAAAGCTGCTCCATGTGCAATCCCGGAAGCAATCGAGACCTGCTGCCATAAAGAATGATAGCCTGCGATGGCATTTGCATTTGTTACATAGATGCCATAGAAAATTGTGATTGCAAAGGATGTCAAGATCATCGTGATCTGGATCCATATAATATTCCATTCTGTTCTTCGTAAAAAAGATACACAAAACGGCAGTGTACAGGCCGCAATCACAATCAGCACAAAGCTAAAAGAAGAGACTGTAAAGTATTCTGCAATCATCATATAGAGCATCAGAATGCTCATCAATAAGCCGGTACCGATGCCAATCAAAAGACAGATGATTGTTTGTCTTGTTCTATCACTCATAAATTGCCTCGGTACTATTATATACGATATTTTCTTCTTTACGACAGCGTAAAAAAAAGACCGGAAACGAATTCCCGGTCAGCCCATTTGAGCTATATATTGATACATTAAAATAAAGTGGCAGATACTGCCTGCTAAGACAAAGCAATGAAACAATTCATGATTGCCAAAGCCAGGGCGATTCAGGATAGCAGGTTTTAAACAGTAGATAACTGCTCCTACCGTATAGAGAACACCCCCTGCAAGCAGCCAAAGGAATGCGCCGCCCTGAAGCCTCTGAATAATCTGCGGCATGACAATCAAGCACATCCATCCCATTCCCGTATAGATAATGGAAGATACCCAGCGGGGACAGGTGACCCAGAATAGTTTGAATAGCATTCCGGCGATTGCCATTACCCAAATGACTGTTAACAATAAGGAACCTGCACCTTGACTGCGCAAAGCTACAACACAGATGGGCGTATACGCTCCCGCTATCAACGCAAAGATAGACATATGATCAATTCTTTTCAATACCATATTCACTTTCGGGGAAATATTGAAGGAATGATAAAATGCACTGGCACCATACAGCAGCACCATGGACATCATAAAGATGGCGTAACTGATCAAGCTGGATGCGGAAGCACCGAGATCTGCGGCATGAATCAAAAGAAATGGCATCGCACCAATGGCCGCAAGAAACCCACCGAAATGCGTATACGCACTCACAGGATCTTTCGGCTTAAATGGGCCTGCCGTATTATTCTTTGTCTTTGGAAAGACAGTATTTGACCGTAAGGTTGTCATAAAAGCACCTCCACAAGATCTATGTCTTGCATGGATACATACTATCGGTTTTATATTAACCTGTCAAGAGTTATACAAATATTATCATAAGCTATTTATAATCTCAAAAAGAAAAGCCCATTTTAGAATGAGCTTTCCTTCGTAATTATTCGTGATTCTCTTCTTTGAAGTCTGCATCTTTCGGTGCATCATCGGTCGTTAAGGTATCTTTCTTTTCTTCTTCCACAACTGGTGTCTCTGCTGCAGGAGCTTCTACAGGAGTCTGCGGTTCAACTGGTGTATCAGCGACAACAAAGTCTGCCGAGATATCTTCACCATTGACCAGACGTGTAATCTGTTCTGCTGTCAATGTCTCATGTTCCATCAGAGCTTCCGCAATCCGGATCAACTCTTCTTTATGTTTCTCTAAGAGAACTCTAGCAGAATCATGACAGCTATTCACAATCTTACGTACTTCTTGGTCAATTTCAAAAGCAACCTGACCAGATACGTTATTTGGTGAATTATAGTCTCTTCCCAAGAATACATTCTCTGTACCAGAGTTGTATTTAATTGGGCCAAGATCTGACATACCATACAGCGTGACCATGTCGCGTGCTAAGTTCGTTGCATGTTCAATATCATTGGATGCACCTGTTGTAACATCGTCGAAGAACATTTCTTCCGAAACACGTCCGCCCATATAGGAAGTGATGGTCGCGAGCAAATCGTTCTTCGTATCCATCATTTTTTCTTCCTTTGGTGTCATCAAGTTATAACCGCCAGCCTGACCACGAGGAATAATGGTGACCTTCTGGACAACCTGTGCATTGTCCATGAACAAACCAACAACAGCATGACCTGCTTCATGATAGGCAACTAGCTTCTTCGTTTTTTCATCATAGGTGCGCGATACCTTTGCTGGGCCCATCATGACACGGTCGATGGCTTCATCGACATCTGCCATGGTAATCTCTGTTTCGTTATGACGCACTGCCATAATCGCAGATTCATTTAAGACGTTTTCAAGATCTGCACCCGAGAACCCTGGTGTTCTTTTCGCTAAAGCACCCAGATCCATATCGGAAGCGAACTGCTTGTTGCGGGCATGAACACGGAGAATTGCTTCTCTGCCTTTACGGTCTGGCAAAGCAACTGTAATTTGGCGATCAAAACGGCCAGCTCTTAATAAAGCCGGATCCAGGACATCTGGGCGGTTGGTCGCCGCAATGACAACGACCCCTGTATTATCTTCCATACCATCCATTTCAACCAGCAGTTGGTTCAATGTCTGTTCCCGTTCATCATGTCCGCCGCCGAAGCCAGCACCTCTTTGTCTGCCGACCGCATCAATTTCATCAATAAAGATGATGCATGGTGCTGTCTGCTGTGCCTTCTTGAACATATCACGGACTCGGCTTGCACCGACACCAACGAACATTTCAACGAAGTCAGAACCAGAGATGGAATAAAATGGAACATTGGCTTCCCCAGCCACAGCCTTGGCAAGCAGTGTTTTACCTGTACCAGGGTGGCCTGCAAGCAGAATTCCCTTTGGAATTCTTGCACCCATTTTTTCAAACTTCTTCGGATACTTTAAGTATTCGATAATTTCTGCCATTTCCTGTTTTTCTTCGTCACAGCCGGCGACATCCGCAAACCGAACCCGGATCTTACCCTCGAGTTTCGCTCTGCTCTGTGAGAATTCAAACGCTTTTCCATTCGCACTCTGGGCACCATTCATCTTGTTGATCATCCAGATTGCAAGACCCGCCATCAATACGAACGGAACCAAAGAAAGAAGCGTATTAAAGAACATATTCGATGCTTCCGCATCGACAATCGTGATCTTAGTATCCTTATCAAAATCCGTTAATACCTTCTCGATTTCATCCGGTGTACTTGGAACGGTTGTTTCAATATATCCTTTTTTGTCATTTTCCGTAACAGTTGCTTTGATAGTGACCACATTTTGTCCAATCGAAACTTCCGCTTTATCGACTGTATTCTCGGATATAACGGACTGGAAATCATTGTAAGATACCGGTTGTGTGCCCACATTGTTGCTCATTGAAAATAAGCTTGCAATGACAATGACAACGATTAAATACGGAAGCCAGTTTATAATTCTGTTTTTCTGCATTGATTACTCCTTACTTGCCTTGATAACATTCATCTTTCAAAACACCGACATATGGAATGCATCTGTAACGTTGATTGAAGTCCATTCCAAAACCAACAACAAATTCATTTTCGACTTCAAAACCAATGTAATCTGCTTGCATATCGACTGTTCTTCTGCTTGGCTTGTCTAACAAAGTCGCAATCTTAACACTGCTTGCGCCCTTATTCAGCAGAAACTTCTTGACCGTTTCAATCGTCTTGCCAGTATCGACAATATCTTCCACCAGAAGAATATCAGCACCCTTCACGGAAGTGTCTAAGTCCTTGATGATCTTAATGTCACCAATGGATTCCGTACCTTCATAAGAGCTTACATCCATAAAATCGTACTGGATATCCAGATCAATATGCTTCACCAGTTCTGCCAAAAATGGTACAGAGCCTCTTAATAATGCAACTAATAACGGAGATTTCCCTTGATAGTCATCCGTGATCTGTTTTCCTAGAACCGCTGCACGATCTTTGATTCCCTGTTCACTTACCAGAACCTTCTTAATATCCTTCTCTTCCCACATGTCAAAAAATCTCCTTAATTAAGGGATATTGTATCACATTGACCGTAGGACTGTCAGAGAAATGCGCTACATCACAGCCAATTCCCGGCACAAAAATAACATTTCCCCGGTAATTACATAAAACAGGCCAGGTTTTTCTTAAATACTGTGGAATCTTGCGGTCAATTAAAAAGCGAGAGATCTTTTTTTCACCAAAACGCAGAGAAATCCGGTCGCCTTTCTGAAAGTTCCGAAGGATCAAAGGATAGTCTTCTTCCCTAATCGTCACGGCATAAATGCCTTTTTCACCTGTTTGAATACCAAAACAATCCTGCTGCCCTAAAGAAAACAGTTCTTTCGGATTGGCAATCGTATAGGAATATGTCTGAAATTCTTGATGCAGGAAGAAATAATGGTTTTGCTGCACGAGGAAGGTACCATGCGCAGAAATCATGAAGTCATCCTGTGTCATTAAGACATGGTCGATTTCTTTGCAATGAGCCAGCGTCATCTTACTTTCCAAAATCTCATCAGGATTTTCGTGCCGGTCCGGTTCAATGACCATTCGCAGCAAGGCAAAACGGTCTTGTTCCGATAAAGAACGATACTGATCCAGATTGACCCGGTCTGTATCAATCATTGTATTGACCCGACAATTTCTTTCCTGCCGCTCGGCATTCTTAGCAGCAATCTCCTGCAGTACCATATCGCGTTCAAAACGGTTCATTGGTCCAACCACTTCTTTACGAATCTTATTTCGAGCATAAGCGGTGTCTTCATTGGTCATATCCAGATAATAACGGATGGCATGACTCTGACAATATTCTTCCAGATCTTTTTTGGTGTACTTTAACAAAGGTCTTTTTACCAGAATACCATGATACATATTTTCTTCTTTTAGGCCATAGTATGCAGGGACAAGATTTCTTTCTTCCTGCATAAAGTAAGTTTCCAGTACATCATCTTCCTGATGTGCAATCAACACACCCATAAAATGTTTTTCTTTGACCAATGACACAAAGAAATCATAACGCCACTTCCGAGCACTCGCTTCAAAGTTGCCTTCATAGGTGAATCGTTCATTGCGCACATAACATTCCACTTGATGTGCTTCACAAAAAGAATGTACATATGATTCTTCTTCCCCGGCACTGTCCCGATGGTGGTAATTGACATGCGCTACAGCAATCTCCATGCCCACTTCAATGCACATATGCAATAATG